>Ga0116229_10005571_pt1 | contig 20480 bp, 18 predicted proteins | sample S1TSphgellanicum_3_FD_87313 | JGI IMG/M metagenome (GOLD analysis project Ga0116229, IMG submission 87313) | Host-associated microbial communities from peat moss isolated from Minnesota, USA - S1T2_Fc - Sphagnum magellanicum MG | ecosystem: Host-associated > Plants > Peat moss > Unclassified...
AAGCCGGGGAGCGAGGTTTTTCTGTGCGTTGAGGGGGATGTGGCGGCGTATCCGGCGGGATGAGGGCGCGCCGTTTTGCGGGTGTTTTTGTGGTTAGCTGTTGCGAATGAGTTGCAGTTGCATTGGGGGGGTTTGTTATGAGGATGGTAAAGTCGTGGATGCCGGCCTTCGCCGGCATGACGGGAATTTTGGGTCTGTGCCTTGTGCATGTGGCCGGAGCAGAAACCGGGTTTTTGGCGGGGGTGAAAAAACATCATCTGCTGACCTCGACGCAGCCGGAAAATGGGGACCAGAACCCGTATGCGCTGGTGGTGGCGCCGGTGAGTGCTGGCATGGTGCAAAAAGGCGACGTGCTGGTGGATAATTTCAACAATAACGCGAATTTGCAGGGGACCGGCAGCACGATTGTGGATTACCGGCCATCGACCGGGCAGATGAGCACGTTCGCTTCGGTACCGCATGACCTGGCGGGGTGCCCTGGCGGAATCGGGTTGAGCACGGCGATGACGATGCTTTCCTCCGGCTGGGTGATTGTGGGCAGTGCGCCGAGCACGGATGGGACGACCAAGACGCTGGGTGCGGGGTGCTTGGTTGTGCTGGATTCGGGCGGCAAGGTGGCGGGGACGATTTCCGGCCCCAAGATTGACGATCCGTGGGGGAATATGGCGGTGATCGATAACGGGGATCGCGCCACCTTGTTTGTCAGCAATGCCGGGTTTGGGATTGGTGCGCCGGGGCAGCCCGTGCAGCACAAGGCGACGGTGCTGCGGATTGGGCTGCGGATTCCCGCGGGCAAGCCGCCGGTGGTGGAAAGCGAAACCGTGGTGGCGGATGGGTTTGGCGCGCAGGCGGATGCGGGCGCGTTTTTGATCGGGCCAACCGGGTTGGCGCTGGAACCGGATGGTAGGTTGTTTGTTTCGGATGCCATTGGGAACCGGATTGTTTCGATCCCAGATGCGCTAACCCGGATGGACTCGGCGGGGACAGGCAAGCCGGTTACCGGGAGCAAAATGCTGAACCGGCCGCTGGCGATGACGGTGGCGCCGGGCGGGGATTTGCTGGTGGTGAATGGGCTGGATGGCAATGTCGTCGAGATTACGCCGGGTGGAACGCAGGTCGCGGAGAAAATGATCGATGGGGATGCGGCGCAGTCTCCGCCGGGGAATGGCGATTTGTTCGGGATTGCGATGAATCCGGGAGGAAAAGGGTTTTATTACGTGGAGGATGATGTGAACACGCTGGTGCAGGCGCAATGACATCGCGGCGGTTGTTTTTGGGCGCGGCCGGCGCGCTGGCGGGCACTGGGGCGGCGCGGGCGCGGGGCGCGGCTTCGCGGCCCGAGGGGGCGATTGCGGGCGCGGAAGAATTTTATGGGGCGCATCAGGCGGGGATTTTAACGCCGATGCAGGATTCGCTGTATTTTGCTTCGTTCGACCTCGCGGCGCAAAAACGCGATGACATGGTGGCGCTGCTGAAAACCTGGACCGACGCGGCGGCGCGGTTGACGGCGGGGTTGCCGGCGGACGGCGATAGCGGCGAGGCGGTGGGGTTGGATCCGTCGCGGTTGACGCTGACTTTTGGGTTTGGGCCGGATTTTTTCGTGCTTAACGGCGTGGACCGGTATGGGATTGCGGCGAAGCGGCCGGCGGCGCTGGCGGATTTGCCGCGGTTTCCGGGGGATGAGCTGGTGGCCGGGCAGTGTGGCGGGGCGATTTGCGTGCAGGCCTGCGCCAATGATGCGCAAGTGGCGTTTCATGCGGTGCGGCAATTGGCCCGGCTTGCTTATGGCGGCGCGGAACTGAAATGGGTGCAGAGCGGGTTTGCAACCGGGAACAAGACGCAAGGCACGGCGCGCAATTTGATGGGGTTTAAGGACGGCACGATGAACCCGAAGGCCGATGCGGCGGGGCAAGTGGTGTGGGCGGGGGCTGAAGGGCCGGCATGGATGCAAGGCGGCAGCTACATGGTGGCGCGGCGGATACGGATTGCGCTGGAACATTGGGACCGGATGACCACCGCCTTTCAGGAACAGAGTTTTGGGCGGGAGAAGAAAAGCGGCGCGCCGCTGGGCGGCAAAGCCGAATTTGACACACCCGATTTCAACGCCGCGGACGCGGACGGCAATTTGGTGATTCCGGAGACGGCGCATATGCGGCTGGCAGCACCCGTGAATAATGGCGGCGCGCAGATATTGCGGCGGTCTTACTCCTATAATGAGGGCGCAAATTTTGTGGCCGAGCGCTGGCCGCCCTGGCGGCAGGGGATTGAATATGATGCCGGGCTGTTTTTCCAAGCCTACCAAAAAGACCCGCGCACTGGCTTCAAAAGATTATTTGAAAAAATGTCGCGGATTGATGCGTTGAACCAGTTCACCACGCATGTTGGCAGCGCGGTGTTTGCCTGCCCGCCGGGGGTGAAGCCGGGCGGGTTTTTGGGCGAGGGGTTGTTTGCCTAACGGTGAGTTAGGTGAAACATGCCGTCGCCTTGCGTGATTTGCAGGCCGGCGAGGTCCGGCACCCAGAGCCGGGGCTGAGAGTCCAGCGCTTCCGGGGATTGGGTTGAGGCGATGGCGATGACCCGCGCGCCGGCGGCGCTGGCGGCGAGGATGCCCGCTTCGGCATCCTCGAAGGCGATGCAGTCCGAAGCGGGCAGGCCAAGGCCGGCGGCGCCCAGGCGGTAGCATTCCGGGGCCGGCTTGCCGTGTTTGACGGATTCGGCGGTGATGAAAACGCGCGGGATGGGCAGGCCGCAAGCGGCAAGGCGCGCGCGGGCGAGCGGCGCATCCGCCGAGGTGACCAGCGCCCAGCGGCCCGCCGGGATGGCGGCGATGAGGGCGGCCGCGCCCGCAATGGGGATGAGACCGTCAGTGTCCAGCCGTTCAGCCTCTTCCAGGGCGGCGGCCTCCGCTTGCGCTTTCGCGTTGGAGAGCTTTGGCGCGAAAATGCGCACGGTTTCAATGGCGCGGCGGCCATGGGCGACGGGCATGACGAGCGCCGGGTCCAGCCCATGGCGCGCGGCAAAGCCGCCCCATACACGTTCAACGATGGCGGCGGAATTGACCAGCGTGCCATCCATGTCGAACAGAAAGCCGCGCGCGGTGAGGGTGAGGCCGGAGCGAAAACGCATGAGCCATGGCAAGAGCGGATTTTGGGAGAGAAAGCAAGGAGGGGTGTGGGGTGCCCGAAGGAAGCAAGGCCAGGGGCTCCGCCCCTGGACCCCGCTAAGGGCTGAGCCCTTAGAACCCTTAAGGTTTTTGGAGAGGGGGGCGTCACGGTACGGGGCGTTGAGAGGCAAAAGCGCGCCCCCCTCTTCAAAAACCTTATGAATGGATTCCAAAGGCTCAGCCTTTGGCGGGGTTCCAAGGGGCGGAGCCCCTTGGCCTTACTTTCTCTGGGCAAACCCCAAACCCGTCACTGCACTTTCGCCGTATGTTTGCGCCGTGGGTTATTCCGCCGGGTGGCCGCTCATCCGCCGGGAAGCCAGCCTTTCCGCTTCCAGCGCGCGCATTCTTGCCGGCAGGAAGGGGTGGATGAGCAGCTGATAGAACCCGGCGCCGACGACGCCGCCGATTAATGGCCCGGCGATGGGCACCCACCAGTAATTCCCCGGCGAGGGGAAGGCCGCATTTCCCCAGCCCGCGAAATAGGCGAAGATGCGCGGCCCGAGATCGCGGGCCGGGTTGATCGCCCAGGCTTCCAAATAGCCCATGGACGAGCCGATGGCGGCGACCAGCAGGCCGATCATCAGGGCACCGGAATTCGCCCCCGGCGCCATCTCGTTATATTGCTCGGTGATTGCGAAAATGCCGAGGAGCAGGAAGGCGGTGAGGATGATTTCGTCGGTCAGCGCGTGGATCGGCGTGATCGCGAGGCCGGGATGGGTGAAGAAGACGCCGGCGGCACCACCGGCGGCGCGGGTGAGGTTATGCACCTGGTTGAAATTGTCGATGACCGGCTGGAACAGCGCGTAGACGGCGGCGGCGCCGACCAAGGCCCCAAAAACCTGCGCGGCCCAGTAGGGGACGACTTTTTTCCAGGCAAATCCACGGAAAACCGCGAGGGCCAAAGTGACGGCCGGGTTGGCGTGGGTGCCGGAGACCGAGCCGGTGACGTAGATGGCAATGGTAACGCCCAAACCCCAGGAAATGCAGACGCCCCAATAGGCGTTGAGGTAGGGGCTGGGATCGTAAAGCACGTACATGCAGGCAACGGAATCGCCGAAGGCGATGATGATGAAGATGGCGACGGCTTCCGAGATGAGTTCGCCGAGTAATTGTCGACTCATTTTGAGTTCCTCCAATTTATTTTGTTTCTGTTTCGTATTTTACGAAGTTGTTTGGGCTTTGAGTTGCCCGCCTGTTGGTTGCGGGCGAGGAAAGATGGATTGCTTCGCCGCTGCGCTCCTCGTAATGACGGGTTGTAGGGTTGAAAGCCTGTGGCGGTTTTAGTCTACCCAGGCGAAGGAGCGTTGCACGGCCTTCTTCCAGGATTTGTAGTGGTGGGCACGTTTTTCTTCCGCCATCGCGGGAGTCCAGGTTTTGTCGACCCCCCAATTGGCGCGCAGATCTTCGGTGTTGCGCCAGTATTCCACCGCGAGGCCGGCGGCGTAGGCGGCGCCGAGGGCGGTGGTTTCGCTTACCTTTGGCCTTAGCACAGGCACGTTCAGCATGTCGGCTTGGAATTGCATGAGCAATTCATTCGCCACCATGCCGCCATCGGTTTTCAGTGTCGCGAGTTTGATGCCGCTATCGGTTTCCATGGCTTCCACCACGTCACGCACCTGATAGGCGGTGGATTCAAGGGCCGCGCGGGCGAGATGGGCGCGCGTCGCGTAGCGGGTGAGGCCGGCGATGACGCCGCGGGCGTCATCTTTCCAATACGGCGCGTAGAGACCGGAGAAGGCGGGGACGATGTAGACATCGCCGTTATCATCAACGCTTTTCGCCAGCGGCTCGATTTGCGCGGCGACGTCGAAGAGTTTCATATTGTCGCGCAGCCATTGCACCAGCGCGCCGGTGATGGCGATGGCGCCTTCCAGCGCGTAGCGCGGTTTTTCCTCACCGAACTGATAGGCCAAAGTGGTCAGCAGCCCGGCTTTTGATTGGACCGCCTCGGTGCCCGTGTTCATTAGGAGAAAAGACCCGGTGCCATACGTGTTCTTGGCTTCGCCGGGGGCGAAACACGTCTGGCCGACGAGGGCGGCTTGCTGGTCCCCCAAAATGCCGGCGAGCTTGGTGCCGGGCAGAGTGACGGTTTTGATTTCACCGTACACAGAAGAGGAGGGAACGATTTTCGGCAGGCAGGCGCAGGGAATGTTGAAAGTCTGCAGCATCTCCGCGTCCCATTCGCAGGTCGCCAGATCAATCAACATCGTGCGGCTGGCATTGGTGACATCGGTCACGTGAATGCCGCCATTCACGCCGCCGGTCAGGTTCCAGGTTAGCCAGGAATCGATGGTGCCGAATAGCGCATCGCCTTTTTCCGCTTTTTGGCGCGCACCTTCGACGTTTTCAAGAATCCACAAAAGTTTGAGGCCGGAGAAATAGGTGGCGAGCGGCAGGCCGGTTTTGCCGCGAAAACGGTCCTGCCCGCCATCGCGCGTGAAACGATGCACGAGCTGGTCGGTGCGCGTGTCCATCCATACCAGCGCGTTGCAGAGCGGCTGGCCGGTGTGTTTGTCCCATAGCAGGGTGGTTTCCCGCTGGTTGGTGATGCCGACGGCGGCGAGATCCGCCGATGTAAGGTTGGCCCGCGCCAGGGCGGCGCCAATCACCTCATTGGTGTTGGTAAGAATTTCCAGCGGGTCATGCTCAACCCAGCCGGGCTTTGGATAAATCTGCTTATGTTCTTTCTGCGCGACGGAGACGACGTTGCCTTGCTTGTCGAACACAATAAAGCGCGAGCTGGTGGTGCCTTGGTCTATGGCGCCGACATATTTTGTCATTTTTGGTTCCTCCATTTTTTGGTTTTCTCGCTGAATCGTCAGCCAGCTTGCCGCAAAAGCGGCGTTGCGGGCGTGGCGGCGCCGCGCTGCTGCAGATACGCGGCAAGCTTTGCCGGCGTCTCATCGGGCACATGCAGCGCGAGTTTTGAGCGGCGCCAAAGAATATCTTGTTCAGTACGCGCCCATTCATGCGCCACCAGGTAGTCAATTTCCGCTTTGGTCAGGCCGCCGCCGAAATCCTCGCCAAGATCGGAAAGGGTTTTCGCATCACCCAGAATTTGGGTCGCGCGCGTGCCGTAGGCGCGGACGAGGCGGCGCAGAAGCGGTGCCGGGAAAGCCGGATATTTTATAGCGAGCGTTGCGAGGTAAGACTCGAAATCAGCGCCCGGCATGTCGCCGCCTGGCAGCGGGGTGCCGGATGTCCAGCCATTGCCCACCTTGTGGCCCATTACCGGCAATAATTTTTCCAGCGCGTGTTCGGCGAGCTTGCGGAATGTGGTGATTTTGCCGCCAAAAACCGAAAGCAGTGCGGGCTGGTTGCCGCCGCCTTCAACATCCAGCACGTAATCGCGCGTCACCGCCGAAGCGTTTTCCGCATGGTCGTCATAAAGCGGCCGCACGCCAGAATAATTTTTCACCACATCCGCTGGCGTGACTGGCGTGCGGAAATAGCGGGAGACGCTCTCACACAGGTAATCAGTTTCTTCCTGGGATATGGCAACCTTTGCCGGATCGTCCTCGTAAGGAATATCCGTTGTGCCGATCAGCGTAAAATCATGCTCGTAGGGGACCGTGAAGACGATGCGCTTATCGGGGTTTTGCAAAATGAACGCAAAATCACCCTCGTAAAGCCGTTTTACGATGATGTGGCTGCCTTTGACCATGCGCACGGTTTTGGCGTTGTTGCGGCCAAGCTTGGCGCTTAAAATTTCGCCAACCCAGGGGCCGGCGGCGTTGACCATGGCGCGCGCCGTGATTTTTTGCTCCTGGCCGGTTTCATCCTGGATGACCGCGTGCCAGAGCGGGCCTTCCGGGCGGGCGGAAAGCAGTTTTGTACGGGTGCGGATATCAGCGCCGCGCTCAGCCGCGGCCATGGCGTTGAGCACCACCAGCCGGCTATCCTCCACCCAGCAATCCGCATAGGTGAAGCCGCGCAGATATTCTGGTTTTAGGGTTTTTGCCGCCGGGTGAGGACCGAACTTTACGGCTTTGGAGGATGGCAGACGCTTGCGCTTGGCCAGGTGGTCGTAAAGGAAGAGGCCGGCCCGCACCATCCAGGCTGGGCGCTGTTCCTTTGAATGCGGGAGGACGAATTCCAGCGGCCAGATGATGTGCGGCGCCATGTTCAACAGGCGTTCGCGCTCCATCAGCGCTTCGCGGACCAGCCGGAATTCGTAATATTCAAGGTAGCGCAGGCCGCCATGGACCAGCTTGGTGCTGGCCGAGGAGGTGTGGGCCGCAAGGTCGTGCTGCTCGACAAGGAGCACGGATAGGCCGCGGCCCGCGGCATCGCGCGCGATGCCGGCGCCGTTAATGCCGCCGCCGATAATCAGCAGGTCGACCGGGTTTCCTGGATCGGAACCGAACATGGGAAGGCTGTTTCCTGTCGCTAATTTCGCCGGTTTGTAAACAAAACCAACTATGTTCGCAAGCGAAAATTTTAGAACATTAATTGTAATTAATCTTACATATCATAATTACCTAATTTCGCATTGCAACATAATAAGGCTGGTGAACCGCAAGCCGGTTCGTGCTAACGGCTCTCCGGTATATGGGAGACAGACTTGTCCGATACGCAAGGCAATGAGCAGCGGCAGCTCCGCATCGTCGAAATGGTCAGTAAACAGGGGTTTCTGACGATTGAGGCGCTCGCCCGGAACTTTGGCGTGACGGTGCAGACGATAAGGCGGGATGTGAACATGCTGGCCACGGAAGGCCGGCTTTCACGCTATCGCGGCGGGGCGGGGCTGGCTTCTTCCATTGAGAACATGGAGTATGAGCGCCGGCAGGTGGTGAACCTGGCGGCCAAGCAGCTTATTGCCGCGAATGTGGCGGCCGATGTGCCGGACCAAGCCTCACTTTTCATGAATATCGGCACGACGACCGAGCAGGCGGCGCGGGCGCTGCTGGGGCACCGTGAGTTGCAGGTGATTACCAACAACATCAATGTTGCGAAAATTCTGAGCGAGAACCCGAATTTCACGATTGTGATGGCGGGGGGCAAGGTGCGCAACCGGGATGGCGCGGTAACCGGGCAGCCGACGGTGAAAATGTTTGAGCAATACCGGGTTGATATTGGGATTATCGGCATTTCCGGCATCGATTCCGATGGCGGGCTGTTCGATTTTGACCTGGACGAAGTGCTTTGCGCGCAGGCGATTATTCGCAATTCAAGGCGGGTTTTTCTTTTGGCGGATCACTCAAAGTTTGGCCGCTCGGCTTTGGTGAAGGTTGGAAATATCAGCGAGATTTCGACGCTCTACACGGATGCGCCGCCGCCTGGGCGGATTGCGGGAATACTGGAGACGGCTGGGGTGGGTTTGAAAATTTCCAGTTAGGTCAAAGAATTTTCTCGGGCGGTAGCCTGATGAAACGCGGCCGTGGCGGTTTCGTGGATGTCGCGTTGTTCGGCGCAGACGTAGAGTTTGGCGAGATCTTCGGCGGAAAACTGCCCGCGTGCTGCCAGCCGTATTATTGCGGTGGCCACGCAATCGGCCATCTGGCGGGTAAAATCCTGGCGTTGCGCCTGGACGAAGGCCATGTCGTCCAGCGACTTGCTGATATCGGTCATGTTGACGATGGCGGCGGCGCATTGGCGCTCCATGTCCGCACCGGGGTTGCGGCGGGAGAGTTCCGGCACCAGGCCGGCGAGGCGCGCCAGAACGTCGGTGGTGCGCCACATCAGGTCGATGGTTTCGTTGTTTTCAATGCGGTCACGCACCCCCGCCGCCTGCGCCGCGAGGATTGCGAGGACCAGTGCGTCATCGCCGGGTTCCATGGCGCGCTACCCGTGCGACGGCAGAAGCCGCTGCACGGTGGAAAGCAGCTCCGCCGGCTCGGTGGGTTTGGTGAGCCAGCCCGTGGCGCCGGCGGCGCGGGCATCGTCTCGGCCCTTGGCGCTGGATTCCGTTGTGAGCACGATGATCGGCGTGAAGCGCGTGGCTGGCGATTTGCGGGCACCTTTGATGAATTCGATGCCGTCCATTTCTGGCATGTTTAAATCCGTGAGAATCACGCTGGGCTTTAGCCCGCCTGTCAGCTTGCTCAAGCCAAGCTTGCCGTTGGCCGCGGTTTCCACGTCGTAACCGGCGTTTTTCAAAATTCGCGTCAGGCTCATCAGCATTGGCGCCGAATCATCGAGGACCAGGATTGTTGTCATGATTTATGCTTTCATCAAAATGGATTTTAGCGCATCGCGCGGCACATCCTCCACCGCGTACGGTATCACAAGGGGGGCTGCCCAGCGGGCCAAGGCGGGGTCTTCCGGCTTCCCGCGCATCGGCAGGCGTGACGCCAAAATCAGTTGCAGGCAGGCCGTGTGCAGAAAGGTGCAGCCTGTCCAGTCGAACATCGCGGCACCTGACTGGATTTCCGCGAGCAGCGCATCGGCATCCTCCACGGCGCAAATATCTTCCAGAAAAATTACGTTTTCGGCCCGGCGGATTGTCATGCGATAAGCTCCTTCAAATCGAGAACCAGTAAGACGCGGCCATCGCCAAGCAGTGCCGTGCCGGCATAGCCTGGGATTTTTGCAAGCAGGCCTTCGAGGGGTTTTAGGATCACTTCCATCCCCTCGCCGAAAGCGGAGATGGCGAGGCCGACGGTTTGGCCGGCGACGCGGACCACCAGGACGGCGGTTTCATCTTCCGGTTCCAGGTCATCGCCCAGATCGAGCAGCGTGCTGAGTTGTAGCAACGGCACGACGCGGTCGCGCAGGACAAAGGCTTCGCTGTGCTTGATGCGCATGATGTCGCCGCGGGGGATTTTTACGGTTTCGTGGATGAGATCCATGGGGATGCCGAACATGCGGGCGCCGAGGCTGACCGTCATGACGCGGCTGACCGCCATGCTGAGCGGCAGGTTGAGACGCACGGTGGTGCCTGCGCCTTTTACGCTGGTGAGCGCAATATGGCCGCCGGCTTTTTCAACGGCGTTGCGCACCACATCCATGCCCACGCCGCGGCCCGAGACATCCGAGAGAACTTCCGCGGTGGAAAAACCCGCCGCAAAGACCAGCATGATCGCCTCCTGGTCGCTAATCGCGGCCAGCCGTGCCTGGTCGATCAGCCCACGCTCATAGGCCTTGAATTTGATGATTTCAGGGTCGATGCCGCGGCCGTCATCGATGATCTCGATAACCACCTGGTCGCTTTCCTGCCTTGCCAGTAGCCGCACCGTCGCGGTTTCCGGCTTGCCGGCGGCGGCGCGGATTTCCGGGGTTTCGATGCCGTGGTCGAGGCTGTTGCGGATCATGTGCAAAAGCGGGTCGAACAAAGTTTCGATGACGTTTTTATCGGCTTCGGTCGCCTCGCCCTCGATCACCAGATCGACCTGTTTGCCGAGTTTTCGCGCAAGGTCCCGCACTAGGCGTGGAAAGCGCTGAAAGACCTGGCTGACCGGCATCATGCGCACCGCCATGATGGCGCCTTGCAGCTCCTGCGCGATACGGTCGATGACGCCATACTGGTCTTTTATTTCGCGGCCCAGCTCGCGCAGGCCGAAATGGTGTTCGGCGCGGCGGGCGAGGAAGGGCAGGCTGTTTTTGGCGACGACGAGTTCGCCGACCAGGTCCATCATGCTGTCGATTTTTTCCTGATCGACCCGCAAAGTGCGCGGCGTTAGTTTTTCCTGCGGCTCTGGTCCCGCGACGCCGGCCGAAGGTGAGGCCGGTGCATCGACCAGCCGCTCCTCAACCGGCGCCGCTGGGTCTAAAAATTCGGCGATTGCGGCGCTCAGCAGCGCGTTGGTTCCGGCGGCCAGGGCTAACGCGCCCGCGGCTTCCATGGCGGCGGCTGCGTCCGTCAGGCCCGCATGGCGCAGCGCGTTGCCGGCGGTGCGGGCGGCCGATGCGGCGCGGCCAGCAAATTCTTGCGCCGGCGCTTCAATGGCGAGCAGGAGGATTTGCTCGCGCAGCAGTGCGATAACCACTGGCGGGAGGACAAAGCCAGTTTGTTCAACTAATCCCGAGGCCGCGAAAGTTGTAATGGTGATCTGATCCGGCACGTAGCGAAAATGTTTTTCCACCTCCGCATGGGCCGCGGCGGAGAGGGCATGGAAGCCGAGATTGCAGGTGAAAGGATCAAAATTTTCGAGCGCCGGCCAGGCCTCGCGCGGTGCCGCCGCAAGTGCCTGCAATTGTGGAATCCGCATGGCGATGGCGAGCGGGTCTTCGCCTTTGAAGAAGCATTCCGTCTCCGGCAGATAGGAAACCAAGTGCAAATCGCCACGACAAGACGCGGCTTCGCGTAAGGCGGCTTCGCTGAACCACCGTTTTAGGTCGGGGGGCGGCGCGGTGGCGGCTGGCGGTACCGTCTCGCTCGGCGCGAGCGGCTCGCCGGGGCGTTTGCCGAATTTGGCGCGCAAGGCCGCGACCAGGGCGTTGGCGACGCCATCCGCGTCCGGGGGCAGAATTTCGTGGCGGTCCAACTCGTCGAGCCAGAGACCGGTCTGGTCCAGCGCCTGCAGCGCCATGTCCACCATTTCCGGGGTCAGGTTGAGGCGATGCTCCCGCACCGCCTGGAACATATCCTCCGCCGCGTGCAGGGTGCGGGTAAGGGGCGGCATGTCGAACAGGCCGGAAGAACCCTTGATGGTGTGCACCGAGCGGAATAGCCGGTTGATGGCGGTGGCATCTTCCGGCGCGCGTTCCAGCACCAGCAAATCCTGCCCGGCATCCTGCAGCAGCTCGCGCGCTTCGGCTACGAACAGGGCGAGTAAATCATTCATTTGGCGGCCCGCCCCAGCAGGGCGGCGGCGTAGGCGGCCAGCTGCGGGCGCGCCACCGGCTTGACAAGGAAGAAATTGGCGCCGGCATGCAGGGCCGCGCGGTGATCATCCAGGCCAGCTTCGGTGGTGGTGGTGAGCGCCGGAATGAAATGTGTGGCGGGCTCGGCACGCAGTGCATGCAAAAAGGCAAAACCATCCATCACCGGCATGTTGACATCGACGATGCATAGATCAAACCGGCCTTGCATCGCTTTCTCCAGCCCTTCCAACCCATTAATCGCTTCTTCCACCACATAGCCTTCGGCTTCCAAAATCTGGCGGTAATAAAGCCGAACCACGGTTGCATCGTCGATGACGAGAACGTGGGGCACACTCTCATCCGCCGGCTCAACCGCAACGATTTTCAAATGCGCGTTCAACGGGAACCTCCGGTTTTTTGGTAGACAATGGCTTGCGGGAAGGTGCGGACCGCGAAGAGCGAGGAGATGCGGCTCATCGATTCGGAATGGCCGAGGCAGATGAAGCCGCCACTGACCATGCTGTCGTAAAAGCATTCCACCGTTTTGAGGCGGGAGGCATCGTCAAAATAGATGAGCATGTTGCGGCAGAAAATGACGTCAAGATGGCCGAAGGCGCGCATCGCCACGGGGTCGCTGACATTGATTTGGGTGAAGCGCACCGAGCCGCGCACATCCTCGATCAACCGGAAACGATCCATGCCGGCGGATGTGAAATAGCGCCTTGTCATGTCGGATGATAGCCTGTGCAGGGAGCGTTTGTCGTACAATCCAGCTTCGGCGGCGCTAAGCGCGTTTGTGTCTATGTCAGAACCAATTATCTCGATGTCATAATCGTCTACCTGCGCCCAGTTCTCCAATAGATACATCGCGATTGAGTATGGTTCTTCGCCGGTGGAGCAGGGGATTGACCAGATGCGTATACGCTCGCCCTTGCGGCGCTTGGCGGTGAGTTCGGGAAGAATGCTTTTTACCAGGCATTCGAACTGATGTTCCTCCCGGTAGAAATAGGTTTCATTCACTGTCAGCAAGTTGATGAGGCGTTCGATTTCCGCCGTTGCATCCCGCCTGCGCAATTTGTCGAAGTAATCAGCGAAATTCAGCAGGCCGGATTTTTCGATCCTGTCGATGATCCGTTTGTCAACAAAGTAACGCTTATTGTCGCCAAAGGAGATGCCGGTGGCGCGGTAGAAGAATTCGCAGAATTTGCGATACTCGCCTTCGGATATGGAAATTGGCGCCGGGCTGACGCGGGCGGGCTGGATTGCCATTAGGTGTCCGTTTCCTGTGGCGCGCTGATGCGCGCGCAGGCGATACCAACGGCGAAGAGCAGAAACGCCTCGTCTGGAAAGCGCAGGCTCAAGGCGGCCAGGAAGGGGAGAAGATCTGGGCCGCCGGCTTCGGTCGCCACGTCCACCGCGGCGGCGCAGACATTTACGTGCGGCTCTTGTTCAAAGATGCGTTGTAGCCTTGGGGCTGCCCGTTCCGCTGGCCACACCCTGGTGATTTCAATGGCGAGCAGGCGAATGTCCGTATCTGAATCCTTCAGTAATTCATCCACGGCGGCGATGGCGGCTTCGTGAAGATGTTTCAGCGCATCAATGGCGCCGCCACGCAGGGCGGCGTCCTCGCTGCGCACATAGGCCGCCACCAGGCTTGCGGCACGCGGGCCGCCAATGGCGACAAGGCTGCCGAACAGCGCGCTGCGCACGCTGGGTTCGGGCTCCTGAGCAAGGCATTCCGCAAGCGCGGTTGCCGCGCTGGGATCATCCGCCAAGGCGCGCGCGGCGCGGCGGCGGGTGCCGGCATCCGGGCTTGTGAGTTGCGTGAGGAGCGGCTCCTCGCATGCCGCCGCCGGTTCCACGCGGATACTTTTTACGAATGCCATGTCAATGCGCCCATCTTTTTATTTGATCCGCGATGCGCGGCAGCGGCAGCACCAGGCTGGCGCCGCCGCGCTTTACCAGCTCGCCGGGCATGCCCCAGACCACCGCCGTGTCTTCGGATTCCGCGATGGTGCGGCCGCCGCGCTTGCGCAGCTCCGCCATCGCATCGGCGCCGTCATCGCCCATGCCGGTGAGCATCACGCCGAGCAACTCATCGGCGTTGACATGTTTCATTGCACTTTCGACCAGGCGCTCGACACTTGGGTGCCAGTTATGTTCCGGCGAGGCTGGGACCGAGATGGCGGACAGGCTGCCGCCGCGCATGGCAAGGACAAGGTCCGCATCACCACGGCCGATATAGGCGACGCCGGCGCGCAGCGGCACCGGCTTGCTTACCTCCACCACTTCAATGGCGCTCATGCCATTGATGCGGCGGGCGAAGACGCCCGTGAAACTTTCGGGCATATGCTGTGCCACCAGGATAGGCCAAGGGAAATTCGCGGGCAGCCGGGGCAGGATGGTTTCAATGGCGCCCGGCCCGCCGGTGGAAACGCCGATGACGACCACGCCGCGCACCGGGCCGGCAGCACTGATGATGCCGCCATTTTTTCGCTCCGCCGGCAACTGCCCTTCAGCGCCGCGAGACGTGTGGCGCACACGTTCCAGCAGACCGACACTTTTGCGCAGGCGGATTTTTGCCGCGGCGCGCACCTTGGTTATCAGCGCGCCGCGGATTTTCTCGATGTGCAAAGACACCGTGCCGTCTGGTTTTGGAACGAAATCCACGGCCCCCAGGCTTAACGCCTGCAACGTGACCTCTGCCCCCTGGCTGGTGAGCGAGGAAACCATCACCACCGGTTTTGGACATTCCATCATGATGCGGCTGAGACAGGTGATGCCGTCCATCTCCGGCATGTTGACATCCAGCGTGATGACATCCGGCGCGAAGGAAAGCGCCATGGCCAATGCCTCCGCCCCGTTGCGGGCCATGCAGACCTCGAAATCGCCTTCCGCGCGGAAAATGTCGCCTAGATATTTGCGCATCAGCGCGGAATCATCGGCAATCAGGATTTTGAGCATCGGTTCAGTGCTTCGTAACGCCGGCGGCATCCGTGACAGCGCCGAGTTCGTGACTTTCCAGGAGATGATCGACATCGATCAGGAGTATCATCCGCTTTTTGCTTTCGAGATTTGCGACACGCGAGATGAGACGTGCCTGTTCATCGGACAGAGCCGGGGTTGGGCCGATGGCACTGCCGGGGATTTTTAGAACTTCCGAGACCGAATCGACAATAAAACCCGTCCTTATGCCGCCGATCATGAAAACCATGATACGCTGGCGGTCGTTGCGCTCTATGTCGTCAAGGTCGAATCTTGTGCGCTGGTCGATGACTGGTAGAATCGCACCGCGCAGATTCACCACCCCTTTTATGAAGGCGGGTGCTTTTGGCAGGCGCGTCATCTCTTCCGGAACCCGGACGATTTCCTGCACGGAGGCAATCGGCGCGCCGTATTCCTCTGGACCAAGGCGGAAGATGACGAATTGCTCTTCCTCATCGATTGTGCCTGTGTTCACCGCGCCACTATCCGCCATTATGTCCTCCGCGAAGATTTCGCCGGCGGTCGTGGCCTGGCGGATGATGTCGTGGGAAAAAAGCGCTTCGGCGGACAGGACCGAGACCAGGCGCTTGCCGCCGTTCAGCCGGCAAATGCCCTGAATTTCGCTCTCGCCGTTGCGATTTTTTAACAGCCCAGGCACCTGGTCCACCAGTTTCCGGTTGACCCGCAGAACTTCCTTGACCATGTCCATTACGATACCGACCGAATTTTCGCCCGGCAGCGGCACCACGACGATTTTGTTGCGGTCATCCAGCGGCACCGCTGGCAGGCCGAACATGTCCCGCAGGCTGACCAGCGGCAGCAGACGGTTGCGTAGTGTCATCACCCCCAGAACATGCGAGCCCGTTTTTGGCACGCGGTTGATCCGCTCCGGGACTTGCACGATTTCTTTAACACTTTCGATGGGCAGTGCATATTCCTGGCCTGCGACTTCGAAGCTTACCAGTTGTAATTCGTCGATGGTTTCCGCGACGCGCGGCCCTTCGGCATCAGGTGTGCCGCCGCCGCGGCTGGCGCGTTCCCGGTTTTCGCCGAACTCGCTTTCAAAAAGCTGGCCAGGGTCGAGAATCATCGTCATCGCGCGGCCATCTTCGGCCTTGATCATGCCGCGGAGGAGATCGGTGTTGATTGTCGCCTCGATTGAATTGACGCTTTCAATCTGGTCGGGTTCCGCCGTGAGCACCGCCGCCATCCTGTCCACAACCAGGCCGATGGGCACGCCGTGATTGATGACGATGACGCGGGTTGCTTCGTCATGGGTGCGGTGGGGGTAGCGGAAAATCTGGCGCAGGCTGGTGATGGACATCACCGTGCCGCGCAGATTGGCGAGACCTTCAAGGCTTGCCGGGCTGAGTGGCACTTGCACCACATCCGGCATGCGGATGATTTCCTGCACTTCGGCAAGCGGCACGGCGAATGTGCTGTCGTCGATGTGGAAGGTGACGAATTGCCTGGCCGTGGCCGGCGGCTCGCCGGCCATTTCTGTATCATACGCCATTGCTATGCGCTCCCTGGTTAGTCGCGCGAATTTTGCAGCTCATCGGCGAGGGATGCGACTTCCTCGACGGCGGCGGCGAGTTCCTCGGCACCTTTCGATTGTTGGCGGGCCGCGGTTGCGGCTTCCACGGCGCCGCGATTGGCTTCCTCGGCGGCGGCGGCAATTTGTTCCGTGCCTTTTTGGGCTTCGACAACGCCGGTTAGGATGAGGTCGGTGCCGGCAAGAATTTCCTTGTTGCCGTTCTGGACGATTAACATGTCCTGTTCGACCGTTTCGAGATTCGTTGTTATGGCCTTATTTTTTTCGATTTCGATGGCGGCGGCGGCGGCGATCTGCTCAAGGTCACGGCGGACCGAGACGATCTGATCCTGGGTGGCTTTCACGACATCCTTGATCCGGTCGGCATTCTCCGCGGATTCGCGCGCCAGGTTGCGAATATCGGTGGAGACGACCATGAAACCCTTGCCGAATTCGCCGGCGCGGGCGGCTTCTATGGAGCCATTGACGGCCAGCATGTTGGTTTGGATTGAGACGGTCGAGATTGAATCAACGATTTTGTCGATCCGCCGGCTGACTTCTTCCAGCGTGGTGAGCAGCTTGCTACCTTTATTGGTTTCTTCTAAGCTTTTTGACACGCCTTCGATCAGCTCATCGACGGATGAGCGGCTATTCTTCAGCAGGCCGGTAATGGCGCCACCTTTTTCCAGCGCCGCGGTGGCGCGGCTTTGCGATAGGACCGCGCCTTTTTCGATTTCGATAAGTGCCGCGCTGGATTGTTGAGCGGCGGCGGCGGCTTGCTGCGAGCCGCTATTGATCTGGCTGATCGCGGCCATGATCTGCGTCGCGGCACCGCTGATTTCCTGCACGGCGGAGGAAAGTTCCTCGGCGGCGGAGGCTACTTCCTCGGCGCTCTTGGATATATCAGTGCTATTCTTGAGTTCTTCCGCGAGGGTTGAAAGTTCTTCCGAAGCCGTCTGGCTCTGGTCCAGCGCCGTTGTTTGCTGGTCGACGGTTTTTGAAATTTCCTCGCAGGCGGAGGATTGCTCGGTGGCGGCGGCGGCGATTTGTTCAGAACCTTTTTGCGCTTCCGTGGCGGCGCGGTCTGATTGCAAAGCGGCGTCGGCAATTTCCTCGCTGCCGGCCATTACCACGCCCATATCGACGCCGACCTGCTGCAACTGCACCACAACGGCCTTGCCGTTCTCAACCTCATTGCGGGCCGCGTCCGCCGCGCCGTTGATTCCGGCTGCAATGATTTTCACTTCCCGCTGAATCTGGGCAACAAGTTCCTGAATGTCGCGGGCACTTTTTTCGGAGGTTTCAGCGAGCGTTCGCACTTCGTCGGCGACAACCGCAAAACCTTTTCCATGCTGGCCAGCACGGGCGGCTTCGATAGCGGCGTTGAGAGCCAAAAGGTTGGTCTGGTCGGCGATGCGCGCGACAGCCTTTACAATCTCGCCGATATTGGCGGCATGCTGCTCAAGCTCAACCACCATTTGCACGGAAGAAAGCTGGCGAGCGGCGCTGGTTGCGATGTTGGTGACTGTGGCGGAGATTTGCGCTGTCAACTCACGCAGCAAAATCTGAAGCTGTTCTGTTTTCTGCTGGCTGAGTTCGGATTTGCTTTTCACCTGCGCGATGCCAGCGGCAACGCTGGTAACAGATGCTAGGGATTGCTGCGCGGCGCCGGAAGCTTCCTCCGCCCCGGTGGCAATCTGTTCCATGGATTTGCGCAGCTGCGCGGCGGCGGCGGCGGATTGGGTGATGCCGGAAGCCATTTCCACGGTCGCGGCGGCGACGCGCTCGGCAATTTTCTGCTGGCGCGCGAATGTGCGGGCGCGTTTGCGTTGCACATCGGCATGGGATGTGCCGGCATCGGCGAGGCGCACGGTGCCGCGCGATTCGCTGACCTGCGGGGAAATTACTTGAATGCGCTTGACCAAGGCCATTTATGCCGCTCCGTTATATGTGGATTAAGTTGAGAGAAATTGCAAAGAGGTTGCCGCTGCCGCATTTAGGGTCGTGGGCCGTGAAGCCAGTAGTCCGCATATGCGGGCTCTTGGCTGTCTCTCGAAATTGGATATACGGCTTAATTCGCAAGAGCGGCGGGAAGTTTTCCTGTCCGGTGGATTTTTATGATATTTTTAAGTATTGATACAGCAATGAAATTACTTTCATAATTATTTTAAGTTAGAAATTATCAAGCAAATAAGTAGATCATTGTCTTTTTCATCTTCTATTTCTATGTAAGGCTTCTTATCTTTGTGGAACGCCCGTCCTTTCATGATCTTGACCTGACAAGGCGGCGGACTTTCAGGTTTTGTAAAACTTATCAAGAAAATCACGAATGGTTTAGTTCTGCGGAATTTCAATTCCGGCGCTTTTTCTTGGCGCTTAAACGCTCTGCTGGAGAAAATAGATGAGTGAGAGAGGCGCCGAACTTGCGCGGCTAATCCGAATGGCGCGTTTGAACCGTGATACCGGGCGGTGGGCCATTATTGCCGGGCTTGTCGCAAATGGCGTTTGCGGTTTTGCTGTATGTCTTGCACCCGGCCAGATCGGCATCTTCCGCGCAGGCGGCATTGGGGCGTTGGTATTGACCATACTCTCCGCATGCTTCCTGTTCTGGCGGCGAAAACCAGCGGCCATGGCGCCCGAAATTCTGGTCCCATATGTGGCGTTGAAAGACGATGACGAAATCACGATGATGGATGAGGCGGAAGCTGCCCTTTTGGTGCCAGTGCTGGAAATGGCTTCGGAAGGCACGCCGAGAGATATGCATACCGCGATGGGGCTGTTCGGCTCCGCGATTCTGGACCAGGTGGAAACATCGGTGAGCACGGTGCTGAACGAGAACCAGCAGATGCGCGAGATGGCGAATGAAATGGCAGCCGGCGCGACGCAAGCGCATGACCAGTTCAAAACCGCGACCGCGCGTTCCACCGAGGCGGAAGGGGCATTTGAGCAGCTCAATGAGGTGAGCGGGGAGTTGGCGGGGTCGATCGGGCTGATCGGTGCGGCGGCACGTGATTCAATGGCGACGGTCACGGATTCGATTGCCCAGGCCGCCGCGACGCGCAGCTGTATCGAGACGATGGCAACCTTGTCCACCGCGGTTTCCGATGCAATCGAGTTGATCGACCAGGTGGCGCGGCAGACGAAAATGCTGGCGATCAACGCGCTGATTGAAGCGGCGCGCGCGGGCAGCGCGGGCAAGGGGTTCGCGGTTGTTGCTGGCGAGGTAAGAACCTTGGCGAACCAGACGGCGGCCGCGACGCAGACGATTGGCGAGAAGATTGGGCAGTTGAACGCCATGGTGACGCAGAGCGTGAATGCGCTGCATATTCTGGTCGGCACGGTCCAGCGTGTGGAAGCTTCCAACAGCGCGATTGCCGATGCTGTTATTGTGCAGGAAGGCTTGTCCACGCGGCTTCTCGTCAGCTCAAAAAGCATGAACGCGGCGGTTTACACACTTTCGAAAGAGATTCGGGAGGCGGCACAGCTTGCATCCAATAGCGGCATGCTGGCCGCAATGGTGCAGGAGACGGCAACCTCCGTCGATGCGCTCATGGGTACGCTGAAGGCCAATCTGCAAGAGATCGGCATCGGCATGGATCCGGTCGTCGCCAGCCAAGAATCGCGGGGCGCTGAAGCCCTTGAAGAAGCCGCGTTTGCATGACGCAGCCGGCCGCAATTCCCGACAATGAGAGCGCGCGTATTGCCCGGCTGCGCATGCTGGAAATTCTGGACTCCGATCCAGAGGCGATGTTTGATTCACTCACCCGCATGGCCTCGGAAATCTTCGATGTGCCGATCGCGCTGGTGAGCCTGGTGGATACGGGGCGGCAATGGTTCAAGTCCAGTATCGGCTTGCCAGGTGTCACCGAGACGCCGCGCGATATCGCCTTCTGTTCGCACGCGATTCTGGAACCCGGCATCATGGAGGTGCCGGATGCGCGGCTCGATGCGCGTTTTTCGGCAAACCCGCTTGTGACCGGCGATCCTGGCATACGTTTTTATGCGGGCGCGCCGATTATTCTTTCGGATTCCTCGCGGCTGGGGACGTTTTGC
>Ga0116229_10005572_pt1 | contig 20477 bp, 11 predicted proteins | sample S1TSphgellanicum_3_FD_87313 | JGI IMG/M metagenome (GOLD analysis project Ga0116229, IMG submission 87313) | Host-associated microbial communities from peat moss isolated from Minnesota, USA - S1T2_Fc - Sphagnum magellanicum MG | ecosystem: Host-associated > Plants > Peat moss > Unclassified...
CCCACACTTGGCCAAAGTGGGGTTGCGACAGCAACCCTAACCTTGGGTTCACAACCAAGGCAAGGGCTTGCAAGGTTGCGGGCCAAAAGGGAAGCTCGGGAGTCACATCTCATGCTCCCAGGAATGTAGGAGAGTGTGAAGGAAGGAACCTCCACACTCCCAAGTGAGCTTCCACTTTGGGAGTTGGAGTCCCAATGGACTCCTGAATTTTTAAAAAACAATTGCAGAGGTCAAAACTCATTGAGTTGAAGCGTCCTTTATATCATTGCAAAGCTATTGGAACGTAAATGTTTGAAATGGGCTCACATGACCCATTTGGACACATGAAACACAAGTTATGGTCAAAAGAAGGGTCGGGAATCAAATTGACAATTTGATTCTCGACCACTAAAAGTTGGGAATCGCCCAGATTCCCTTGTGCGCAGGTGGCGTGCGACATACCATTAGAAAGCTCTTGACAAGGGCTGGCTATAACTTTGTTTTAAACCTCATATCAATCGGAGGTTTGCACACAAAGTTATGGGCCCCCAAAATCGTGGGAGTCCCAACTTTGGGAATTTCGGGAATCCCACTTGGGAGTCCTGGGACAAAATGCCATTTGGATGTTGGTCCTGTGGCCAACCATAGAATATATTATAAGGAAGAAGGTGGTGGCTTCCCCCAAGTCCGGGCCATGGTGAGTCTTGTGAGTCCAAGTTTGTTCGTGGCTCATCCTAGCACCAAAAGTGTTCTAGCTATGCATTAACCAACTTGTTGTTTGGTTTATGTAGGTTCATGTGAGTGATTGAGTGCTTATCATTCTTCTTAGTCTCATCTCGAGGCTCTAGCACGCCCCTCTACCCCCAAAGTGTTACGAGCCAAGGAACGTGCACCCAACTCCTTGCTCTTCCGTTGTTTTAATTTCAAATTCACATTTGAGTCTATCAAGGAACTTGGGAGTGCGTCACTTTTAACTTCCTTTCAACACCAAAGATTTTGCAAACTTTTTCATGAAGGGATTCAACTTCAACTAGTGTCATTTCTTGGGTTTTAGGGGTTGAATAAGGCCATAAAACTTTCCTGAAGGGACTAACCATTTCACAATCTTCATTCAAATTAAATAATGTTTTTTTTCCTCATGCCCATATTCTTCATATTATTCAAGGTCAATTACTTTTCATGTGTAAGGAACTTCAATGCCATTGTTCATAACATTAAACATGTTAAAAAATTTCATCCATTGATATATGGTCAAAATGGACAGGATTTCTTTTAGTGTTTTCTAGGTTTTTCTCTTTAAAATGTACAAAAAATTTTAGTAGTTTGCTTCTAATGGTTATTACCAAAACCATCATTACAAGAAAATGTGATTTTTTAAAAGGTCCAACTTGACTGAAATGTCCACATTAACCGAGGGGTGTGGTCATTTGATTAAAGGCCTGAGGCATGAAAGAAAAAAGTTACTTTTGATTAAGACATTTGATTAAAGTGACTTTTTTGACCATGTGACAAACCAAACATTTGGTCAAAAAGGCTAGAAGTCCATTAAAATGACCACAGCTTAGTCAAATTGACCATACTTAATGGTCATGTTGTGATTTACAATTCATTAAATTGGTCATTCTGATTTGACATTTAATCAAATTGACCATACTAATTTGGTTATTTAACATACAAGTTTATTTTGCATAAGGTACATACTAAACTTAAATTCATAATTAATAGGCCCTGAGTTAAGCATATTACACCTAGTAGCTATTTATAAAGTTTAATAGGCTACTTACATGTTACCTTTAAGCATATGTAGGTATTTAAACTTAGGACATTAATTACTTAATATTTAATAATTGATAGTTAATATTTATAATTTATTAATATTTTATATAATTAATTAGTTACCAAATAAATTTCAATTGATAATCAATAATTAATTAATCCATCAACTTGTTAATTGATCATTTATTATTATTTAATTATTAATTTTATCTAATTTTTGGCTAATATTTGATAGTAATTTATAATGATTAATATTACTCAATATATAATTTTCAATAATTATTGATAAGTGATTTTTAAAACTAATTTTTTAGTTAATAATAATTTGTTATATATTAATTCATAATAAATAATGATTAATTAATATTAAATATAAATATTCATTAATAAATAGTAAATAATCAATAATATTTTAATATTTTAAAATATATAATTAATAGTAAATTATTATTATTTCATGTTTAATATTTAGTATTTCATAGGAAATATTCAATAATCAGCCACTTATATTGAATAATTATTAATTGATGGTAAATAATAATAATTAATATTTAATACTTAAGAATTCCTAGGAAATAATCATTGATATTATTTATTTATTTATTTATAATATTATAGTAATTCATCAATCATTTTTAATTATTTTGATTAATTACCTTTGGGTAGTTTATTTTACGAACTAAGTTAGTAACCTAACCCACCTGGGCCTAACTACTAAGTAGGTAGTTTAACCTAGGCCATTTTGGCCTACTAGGCATGTAGCCTAGTTTAAGCCACCTAGGCTTATAAGGTAAGTAACCTAACCTAAACCACGTAGGCCTACTAAATAAGTAGCTTCACCTACTATGTAGATATCTTAAACTTAAACCTACATAATATGTTAGGCTATATATTTAATATGCTTAGGCTAGGTCTACTAATAGGTTAGTAGGTACGTACACAACCTATTAAATAACATAAACATAGATAACTTATTAAGTAGGTATAAACATAGACTTAGTAGGTACCTATAAGGCTTGGTAGATCATAACCTACATATTACTTAAGTACATGCATTTTTTAATAGATACCTCCTACCTACTTAACCTACTTTACCTATAACCTACCTATTTATGTAAGTAGTGTAAAAAATTCAAGTTTTTTAGTACAATATGCATGTTGAAAAAAAATTCATGGAAGTTGATTACAATATGTTGGTCCAAAATCATGTTCATTACAAATATGTTGTCCAAAAAATTCACCTTATGAAGTGGTGGTGTAATGGTTAAGGACTTGACTCCTCAATGTGAAGGTGAGGAATTCAAGTCCCCACACTTGCAACCTAGGTTACCTTGGTTAATTAGGTGATTTAATTAGGTAGCCTAGATTGCAATAGTTATTAGACCACCTAGCCTTGGCTACTTGGCCTAGCCTAAAGGTTTGGTAAGTAAATAAATAAATAAATAGTTTTCATTAATTATTAAGTTTATTAATTAGGTAGGTAGGTAGGTAGGTAGGGTAATTAATTAATTAGTTAATATTTTCATATTAATTTTAAATAAAATAATTTAAATAAAAAATATTTTTGGTTGTTGCCCAAATTATATTATTGTCATGGTGGTTCAGTAGAAAAAACTTGGCCAAAAAAACCTAGTAAAAAAACCAACCAAAAAGACCTAATCAAAACAATTGGGTCCAAATCGACTTGTCCAAAATGACATTTTGGTCAAGTTGAACATGGGGGCAAAAAAACCATATGGGGAGTTTTTAACACTGAAATCCCCTGTTAGAAAAACCATGATTTCTTATAATGCATGTTGACAACGTTTTTTGTTTTTGTCTATGTATTGGAAGTTTTCCTTGAACATCTCATGTGTTGCTTGTCTTTGACAACAATTATTGATCTTGTGCTCAATTGATCCACAAGTGAAACAATGGCAAATTGTTGGTCTTGTGGCAATGGTTATATATAAAGTTTGCCATTTTTGGCTGAATTGAGTTTTTCAATTTTGCAAATGGTAATTAAAAAGGATGAATACCATGTGTTCCAAGAAGAATTTCTAGATCCCATCCAAGGTCTTCTAATAGGTGTAGTATTTCCTCCCATATGTCCTCCTCCATATGGTCCATTTCCACTACCATGGGGTTCATTACCACCACCTAGATGTCCTCCTTTGATAAGTCATATTAACTAATTAATGTACTAAGTTTTAAGTACCTACATGTGCTTAAAAGTAATATGTAAATAACCTAATAAATTTTATAAGTAACTACTAAGTGTAATATGCCTAAGCTAAAACCTACTAGTTATGAACTTAGGTTTGGTGTGTATCCTAAACCTTGGTCATCTTGATGGACCTCTGGCCTTTTTGACCAAATGTTTGGTTTGTCACATGGTCAAAAATGTCACTTTAGTCAAATGTCTTAGTCAAAAGTAACCCATGTTTTTCATGCCCCAAGCTTTTAGTCAAAATGACCATCCCCCTTTGTCAATGTGAACATTTCAATCAAGTTGGACCTTTTAAAAAATCATGTTTATTAGTAATGATAATTCATTATTATATGGTAAATAATTTTATTTTTATGTTATTTTCAATAGCCTAGGGTATTTTAAACCTACCCTATGTTATTTTAGGTTACCCTAGTTATTTTAATTTATACCTTAAGTTATTATAAGTTATTATGCCTTTGGTTATACCTTAAATTATTATAATTTATTCTACCTTAAGGTATTTTAATTTATTATAAGCTTTCTACTTTAAGTTATTTTAAATTAAATTATTTAACTAACTTTAGGATATATTTAAAATTATTCTATTTTAAGCTAATGTAAGTTATTTCAAGTTATACCTTAGGTTATTCAAGGTCATTCTACTTTATGTTATTATAAGATATTTTAACCTAAGGTATAATAATTTACAATAACCTAAAATAAAATAATGATTTTAAGTAAAAGTAAATATTTAAAAATTACATATAATAATTTAAAGTGGAAATAACCTAGGGTAAAATAATCTAAATAATCAATATAAACCTCGATAAAATAAGTTAAAATATTAAAATATTAAAAAAATAATTTACAACAAAATAGTCTAAAATAGCCAATAATATTTTAAAATAATCAATAATAACCTATAATATAATAAATAATAATAACCTATGATAAAATAAGCAACAATAACTAAGATTAAATTATGATAAATAATATATAATAGTTTATAATAACCAATAATAACCTGTGGTAAATAACATTGAATATTTTAAAATAACTTAAATAAAATAATTTAAAATAATCAATAATAACATGTAATAAAATAATCAATAATACCCTATAATAAATAACTTAGAATAACCAAAAATAATTTACAATATAATAGTCAAAAATAGTTTATAATATAATAACCAAAAGTAGTTTATGGTAAAAATAATTTAAAATAACCAACAATAGTTTATGATAAAATAGTCAAAACAGTTTTAAATAACTTATGATAAAATAGTCAATAATAACCCATGATAAAATAATCAATAATAGCCTATGATAAAATAACCAATGGTAAAATAACCTAAAATACTCAGTAATAACCTACGATAGAATAACCAACAATAGCCAATGTTAAAATAACATAAAATAACCAATAATAGTTTATAATAGAATAACCATTAATAGCCTATGGTGATATAACCTAAAATAGCCAACAATAGTTTACAATATAATAACCATCAATAGCCTATGGTAATATAACATAGAATAGTCAATAATAACTTCTAGTGAAATAACATAAAATAGCCAACAGCGGTGTACAACATAATTGCCTAGAACTACCAATAATAATAATAAATTGTTCAAAATTGTTTAGGGTAGAAAAGAATGTGCATAATAATATATGATGACAAAAAAATATCATTCATTTAAATAGTGGTTCAATGGTTAAAAGCTTGTTCCTTAAACATGGAGGTGAAAGGAGATGAAAGGTTCAAACCTTCACACTTGCACTTTAGGTTGTTGAACAAAGTGCTTAAATGGGTTAGGTTTCTAACGTAAACTACATAGTGTAGTGAAGGTTCCTATGTGCCTAGCCTAGGTTCATAATTAATTATTAGTGAATTTATTATTATTAATGAATTTGATTAACTATTGATGAATTCAATTACCTATTCATGAATTCATTTGTCTAAAGCAATTGGTCTGTGTTTAATAAAAGGTTGCCTACTTTCACCATGGTAAATTTATTCAATTTCATTCAAAATCTAATGAAACATAGAGTGAACTTGGACATATATTGATGTAGTAGGGAATGTAATTGTCAAGTTTTTCAAATCATTTGAAGCAAAACCATCTTTATTTGACAATCTTTCATCACCTCTTCCAACGACTACAACTTTTATCATCAAAATCGTCAACATTGTCCTAGGTAAACAAGAATATTTGCCAAAATAAAAATGGTTCATCAATGACCATGGTGCAAAGATTCTTTTTAAGGTTACAAAATTATGATTATATGAAGGAAGTTGTGTTCATTGGTTGGGGAATACATTTCCAATAAAAGGCACTACCAAACTTATATCCTTTGATATTCTAATAATCACAAAGGGTACTACAACATATTAGATAGAAGTAAATTCATTCCAAAATCAGGTATTGCACCCAACATGCTAACTTTAAAACTAAAGGTACAATGGTCTAAGATGGAAATTGAAAAATAATTGTGGTGGAGCTTGAAACAAGATTGACCAGAAGGATGGTAATTATAGATTTATTAGGATAGTTCCTATGACATGTCCAATTCCATGAAAAAAAGAACAAAATGTGGGAGTATAAGGAAAAAAAATTATATTGAAAATGGGAGGTATTAGAATTTTTGTGTGTTAATCCTCTTCATCCACAAGGCTCATCATTGAAGAAAGTCCACTAGGTCCACCATATGAACTTTCTTTTTCTTGAAATTGTTGCAATCCTTCCAAACACTTCTAGAGTTGAAGTTTTTCATTGTCCCAAGTTTGTGACCTAGACAAAACAATTTCATGATACCAAAAACTTTTTTTTTCAATAGGGTCTCAAACAAGTTCTCAAAAGGTCTCCAATTTTGACATCATAAAAGTCCTTTCCGATAAGGTCCTTCCCATTTGTTATGGTATCAAATATCTTCTAATTTTTTATGTTGGATTTTTAGTAATCACCTTCACTTTTTGCAATTTGCCACTATGGAAATTAACTGCATGCTCCAATTCCATTTTCGATAGTTGCACTCCTTGACTCCCCAAAGGTCCACCTTTTGCACTCTCCTGCAAAACCTTTAGTTTTTTTTCATGTTTTAAGTTAGCACTATTGGCATACTGCTACAACAAACAACTTAACAAAAAAAATAAAGATTTTTTTTAAAAATTGAAATTTTTTTGTATGAATCTTAACCAAAAAAAAAGAAAAAAAAAAAAGAAACTTTGTAAAAAAAAGGAACCATTTTTTTATGGAAACAAATAGTTCCAACTAGAACTTTCAAAATAAAAGTTATTAAACCAAAAAAAATTGTTCTATATTTTAGGTGTGGTCACCAAATGTAAAGGCCACCACCTAATAATATTCCAAGATTGGGAAATGAAAGCAATAAGGATAAGAAGTGAAATACACTTTCATAATATTAAAGCGATAAATAGTCACAATGTTTTTGAAAACAATAGTAAAAATAGACTATTGAATTTTCACAAGAACTCAAAATATCAAAACTTAATAAAAAAATTGACAACATTTAAAGTTATGAATCAAATACAACTTCAAAATGCAAAAAGAAAATTTGCAGTGAAAAAAACTACTTCAAGAATACAAAAACTTGAATTACACTCAACATCAAAATACAATATGCAAGGTCTGCCAAACGTACACAAAACCTAACCTTTAAGTACATCAAAACTATTGGTAAATCTAAGTCCAAAATGATGATCTCGTTGAAAATAGTAGATTTCCTAAAATCTTTTTAAAACTTGTAAAATCAATTTTGTTTATAGTTAAAATAATCCTAACGGTCTTTTCTAACCTTTAACACTAATATCAAGAGGAGAATGGAAATTGATGCATGGAAAACAATACAAACAAGGTATTTTGTTTTGTTAGACATTTCCATATACACAATTTCTTATACATTTTTTTTCTCTCATCTCAAGTAGCATTTTGTTTTTAGGGGAAATGTTTATATTTCCCTTATATATATTTTTGAAAATTTTCATTTTCTTAGTGTAAATTCAAAAAATTTTTGCTAAAGAATGAAAAAAGTGCCAAACTTTTGGAACCACAAAAAAACCCTGATCTCAGCATAATTGGTTTTAAGAATTTTGTACAAAATGGTAAATTTGTATGTCCATAACATTCATGGGAGGTTAATTTTGCATCATATCAGCACTTTAAGCATTGTACTAATCATCTAATCTCAGGTGTTTATATCTCCATAATGCATGGGTTAGAACCAGCTTATTGCAATTACTCCAAGTACATTTTGATAGTTTGTGTAAAACCCATATGTTGAAGGTGAGAATGTTGTTAATGTATCAAAGAAAGTTTTCACCCAACCATAGCTTATTAAGGTTTTCCACCCATTCACTTTGTATATGTTGTGCCAAGGGGTGGGAAATTTGAAATGGGAAAATGTTACCCATGGGACTCTGACATGCTAAAGTGGACATGCATATATGGTATCACGACATGCTATGTGCATGCATGCATGGTCTCATATGGTGTGGTATAATTGCTATGGGGGAACATGGTATGACATAAAGACAATGGATGGCATGCCATGCCATGTGTTTATGTGTAACTTGTAACTTGCACACATGGCAACCATGCCAACATGGTGTAATAAATTCTTGGAAGCCGAGAATGGTACATGTTGCACCTACTTATTGCACACATTGTGATGACATAGTTCACTTTTGCACTAGTTGACCTTAAAACTCTTGGGCATCCTTAACATTTCTTCAACACTAGAGGCCCAAAAACATCTTTCCCCATCTTTTGAATCAGTATCATTTCATGTAGGCAAGGGTTATAATAAACATTTCAATTTTAGGCATGTTTTCTTCTATATCACTAAATGTGGCAATAAATTCCTCTCCTTGTGGACACACCAAGCCAATGTGTCCTTTTAATTCAATTTGACTATAAATCAGATATGAAACTAAGAAAATTGATCATCCTTCTATATTGTTGACTACCTACTCCAACTTAATATAAAGATCTGGTGATTTTAGTTTCAATTTTGAAACTGGCCATTAAAAACCCCAAAAATCACTTAATTACCAGAATTTTTATTCTAGAACTTGGGAAATTTTTATTTCAATGTTGTGGAAGAAATGCTAAAGCCATGCACTTGTGCAGCTATCTCTTCTTAATTCCCGTTCAGTTTGATCCATCCTGGATAAAGGACGAACAATCAATGCATCTGCAAACTAATGAATAGAGAAGGAAAATAAAAAAGGGTTTTCACTGGAGTTGGATAGTTATTTGATTCTTTGGTAAAGTCTAGTTATGGTTATATGGACAAACAAAATTGAAAGAACCTTTGGTGTTTTTTTTTCAAAAACCTCTCAAAGAACAAGCAGTTTTTTCGTGAAATAATCGGCAAAGAATTGATGGGTTTCATAAGAGGTTATTTCACTGATTCTTAGAATTTTTTGAGAATTGTAGTTACCTACCTGAATTAGATTTTTTGAGAACCATGATTATGAGATTTGGTTTTTTTTTTTTTTTGATAACCATGGCTATATATATTTTTAATTGTCATTCATTTGGTGTCATATCTAATAACCACCCAACACTCGTGTCACTAGCCGTTGTTATACCAGCAATATATTGCCAAAATGTGAAAAAAAAATTTGAAAATGATTTTGAAGGTTTTCATTCATAAGAAGTGGGGGTGAAAAAAGAGTAAAAATTGTCAGATTCACAAAAGTGATTTTCATTGTGGAGCCAAACATATAGAAGGATGATTAAATATTTGTAGTTTATTTCTGGTTTATAGCCAGAGTTGACTAAATCTTCTTAGGGAAAAAGAACCTTTTTCTTTTTCTACATCTTCCAATGAGTGATCACCACTTTAGGTACAAAGAGAAATTCTTAGAAATGACACTGGTTCTCACTGCCATGTATAAATTGAAAGTTCACTAGAATACCCATGGATCATGGTATTCCCCAAAGAAGGGGGCCTAGGATGAGGCAGTACCCTAGTTTCATCTTGGTAATGTATCCTGTAAAAAATATGTTCTATAGGGAGGTAAGAAGGTGGCTACCAGGTAGAATATGCATGTACCATAGTACCATGGCAAGTTCCACATTTCAGTGTCAAATAATTAAATTCATTCTGAAGATCCCATGTCAAAAATTGGACACTCTAGAATAATTTAAATATTCTCTATTTTCCTTATTTCTTTGAAATTTTCTTTTTGGTGAAAATTCCAACATTTCTGAAAACAATATGATTAGTGTCAATGATGCCAAGATACTACAGTACATGGGTAGTCTTAATGTTTTTAAAAGGATTCTGACAAATAGTCACTGAAAAAATTATAATGGTGAGTATGTTCAAAATCAAATGATAATGGGTTGCTAAGTAGATAAGTAGTAAAAACTAGAAAACAAAAACCTAGTTAATTAACCACCATGGTTAGCTCAAGAACTGAAACTTGATGACAAAATGTTTCCTATCCACTACCATCCACGCCTTTTGCTGAATTGATGCTTCATTTTGGCACCTGTACCCACCTTGATTTAGAGTATCTCCACCACCAGTGGCCAATATGTTTTGGATGAAAAATAGTCGATTTTATACCAATTGGGGTAATAAATTGGCTTTGGGTTAGTATATGTTCACAACTCTAGTGCCTTTAGTTTACAGAGACTGTACAATATAATTTAATTGCTCTTGACTGGCTACATAAAATGAATGGTCCATGTATTTTTATTTAAGTAATCTCTCACCTCTTATTGTCCCAATTTTCATCTTTATGTGTGTGGGGTTGGGAAAGGGTCAAGTAAGCCATGTAGGATGTGAGAATTATTGTTGAGGGCCAAATAACAAGCATGGGTGGCATAGAATGGAAACAACTCAAAAAAAAAAAATTATGGACAAGATTTGCCAAAAAGAAAAAACTTAAAAATTAAAAATTTGGAAATGAGGCAATTTTGGAGGTTTTCAATTACCAGAAGTAAGAGAAAAATTTAAAAATCATCATATTTTAATATTTAGTTTTCAATGTGCTCCAAAATATAAAAGGATGATTAAAGATCTGTACATTATTTTTAGTTCATAGCTGCATCCCTAGGAAGGGGTGATTGCCACTTTGGCTTTTTTTTTAAATTCCTTAAAAAAAAACACTGAAGCAACTTGAATTCCTACTAATGAGTGGGTGTACTATCTATAAGGGATATTCATAGATACAAAGTACTAATGGGTACCCACTAAGGAGTAGGTGTAAGAACCTCTCACTCATAGGTAACTAGTACCTACTTGTTCCCTTGGATGACTTCTTATCTGTCGTGCAGGAACGAACTACCAGTACCATGGTTCCTGGAGCAATAAATCAGGGCGACATGTCTGGTTGAATTCATCATATCTGTTTCAATGATGGGAAACAACACAAAGTGGAATGTTTGAAAAACTATCTCTACAATAAGTTATCCGTAAAGTCAGGCGATTAAGGGGCGAGATTAGGGGGCGAGAACGGCCAGATCTGGCATAATAGGGCATCAAATGTGTAACTGGGAATGAAATTTTACAAAACGAAATAACTGGGACCCAAACTAGTTTTTCCACCTATTTTGGTAGTAAATTGAGTTTCATCCCCTCTTTCCTTTTCCCTTTCCACTGCTGCTACCTATATTTTCACTGCTCTTACCTGTACAACTACTATAACTACTCTCGAACCTTGTGCATTAAATGCTGAGTTTCAGCATTTCATACTGAGATTTAATAAAGTTTCTTTACTTTGTGGATACCACCGAAAGAGGGGATAGGGAGTGAAAGCAGAAGGGACAGGGGGTGAAAGAGAGGATGACATTACAGATAACTTTAATATATGGAAACAATCTTTTTGTTTCTTTTTGTTTTTCTCTTTGGGAGATATGTGCTATCTCGTTGGGCCATTGTTTTTAACACTATCTCCATCCAGACTAGGGTTATAGGAGTAGTGTAAAATTATACACAGATTGTTAGAATGAGAGCCTCAAATTGTGTTGAATACTTAACTTAAAGTAAACTGACGCTTAAATGTTGTAATAGCATCATAGGCTTGTCCCTATACTTAAAGAAAATTTTTGACCAATGAGATTGTTGAAATAGGTGCCTTGAATTGTTTTTGATAGTTTTCTTCGTGAACTAGTATCTACATGTCATGCACAGATTGCAACGAGCATTTTGACAAGAATTTGGTGTTTTTACACATCATTTCTCTGATTGTACTATGTCTTGCAGTTTGTGCCCTTAATGTTAGCCCATGCCAAAAGTGGTGATAAACAATTTTGGAAATAAAAGTTTCATGCAACTAAAGAGAAAGCTTAGCCTGCACTCGCAAGGGGTTTGGTTTATTCTTGGGGCAGGAGGGGGGCAGGGGTGTCGGGATGGGGGAGGAGAGGATTATTTTTTCCCCTTGTTGCTAACGTGTTCTCATCAGGTGCTCAAAGAGTTCCCCAAGTTCTCAAGATGTTCCCCATGACATTCCCAATAGCATCTCATGTTTATTCCATATGTTTTGCCCAAAGTTCAACTCTCATGAATAAAAATTGAAAAGATGGGTTGTAGGGGAGCACATTTGTTTCCATTTGCAGCCAGGGGTCTAAAGAGGTGCTTCTATTGGGGAGCACCCAATGTTCCAAAAACATTGATGGTGGGCTAATCAATATGGCTCCTTCAAAAAAAAAAAGGTTGTGAATGCACCCATGAACTAATAGATATGAATATGAACTATTTTACTTAGAGATTTTATTTAAGGTTTTCTCCATATTAGCATATAGGGTTTCTCGCACATTACTTGTGTCGTTTTATTATATTGAGTCTTTTATTTTGGACCAATTGAACTTAAGATTAATACAACTTAGAACCCATTTTTATAGATGAATTGATGTTTTGCAATTTTTTTACTTGTTATTCCAACATATCAAACATACAAAGGAAAAAACCAAGAAAAAAATTACCCAAATCATCATCATTTGACAAAACATGATTACTATTTCACCTTTTTTTAAGGCACAAAGATGTGCTCATTACCACTTGGGTTGGAGAAGCCAAAGAAGGAGTTATCACCCTCAATGTTGAATGTTGATAGCATTGCAAGTTCACTCCCTCCATTTGTTCTTTGCTCATCACTTTAGTTCCAATTTGGTCCACAATCCCAATAATATTCATCAATTCCAACCTTTCAAAACTTGCCTCACAAGCATTCAATCCTCTTCCTACCACTTTGTAGTTTGTATTTGGTAAGGATTGCATAGATTTGGAAATTTCTCAGTTTGAAACCAAATCAACCAAGATTTTCAACAATGAAAGCAAACAATGTGAGTTTGTTGCTTCACAAGAAGTACACAAATTTCACGCCTCCCCTAGAAGCTCAATTTTTTCTTTTGTTTACATGATTCATCAAGGTCATGTTCATTTCTTGTATTCTTGTTCATATTATCACCATCATCATCTACTTAGGCCTTCATCATCATCCTCTTGTCCTATTTGTGTTTTTATGTATATCATCCTTGTCTTCCTCTTTGTTCTTTGGTCATGTCTATATTTATCATTTCTTTTTCTTGCACAAGCCATCTATGTGGGTGAAAACACATTATAGTGACCCCTTGTGAAGTGTCATATTGTACTACTTTCTAAAAGTGTATATGTTTGAGTGTATCCAACTTCAAACTTTTGAAAGAATTTCACAATATTTTTACATATTATGTTAGAATATAACCTAAGCAAGATATTAAAAAAGAAACAATTTCATTTCATTTTATGAAGTGAGAGATTGAAATATATTTGTGAAAATAAATATAATGTACCTGTGTATTTATAAACAAAAATATATTCCAAAAACAATTTAAATGGTTTTTAATCTTTATGAAAGTTGAAGGTCCATTGAACCATATCATTTCACATAGTTTGAACCATGTTTAGATGCCATGTGACTAATTTGAAAATTATCATTTCAAGAAATGAATTTTTTAGCAAAAATGTGGTAAATGTGTGGTAATTTGAAATTTTGACAAATAATCACATTCACATGGAAGATAACAAGCATAGCTAGATGGGCCATTTTTTAATTTTCATTAAAATTGATTATTTTAATGACTAATGAAACCTTAAAGTTAATGTAATCAAAACAAAATAATGGCCCTATTATACCAATGTATATTATAAATATACTCATACATCGTTCAACATAGATAATGAAATTTATTTAATTTTTAAAATAATATTATCTAACATTAGTTTTGTAGAAATAATAATTATAAGGCTCAAAACCCAAAATTAATACTCAAAATTAAATGTACCATAGTTTTAGAACAATTATATTATATGTACTATAATATTTGACCCAAAAGTGGCCCTAAGGGGGTCACCATAGTGTGCTTTCACCCATGTCTATTATGTGGTCACTATCATCAATGCCTTCTTTTGTTTTTGATTGACAAATTTATTTTATTTGAAACCCACATTGTCTTCCTCTTGTTGTATTTGCATTTTCATTCACACCATCACCATCTTCCTAAACCCTAAACCTTTTGTTTTCAACAATTGATTCAAATTTCAAAAAAACCTTGTCATCATTTTCTTGTGTTTATTCTTTGGCCACCATTGTCAATGCTTTATTTTACTTTTACTTGGGTCATCTTCTTTTGTTTGAAACCCACATTGACATCCTTTTCTTCAATTTGCACTCTTATTCACACCTTCACCATCTTCACCTAAAACCTTCTTGTTTTTTGCTATTGGTTTGAGCATTAAGGAAATCATGTTGTCATCATTTTCATGTTTATTTTATGTTCACCCTCATTTTGCTATATCCTTTCTTAAGGTAGCTTTGTTTTGGTCTTCTTTTGTTCACTTTCTTGTGTGAAATGGTTCCATTGAAGCCATCTCAAAACTTCAAGTTTGGGCTTTTCTTTCCTAAGAATGTGTTTGCACCTTCAATAGTTGGATAAGGTGAATGTTTTTCACAACTAGTTAGTAAATCCATCATTTCTTCATTTGTTGCTCATTGACCTTCCTTCTTTTAAAGTAGTTGAAAAAATAGTTGAGGTGCTTATGCATTCTGACAAAATCAAATAGGTTGTGACCATCAAGTTTGTTGTTGTACTTGAACCAAAGAAGAAAAAGAGGAAAAGTGAATGGGAAATTAATTGGGTGTATTAGGACATGTGGACATTTCATTTTTGTTGATTAGTACTTGTGCAAGCTATAAATGGGCAATTGAAAATGGTGTATTGTAAAATGTGCACAAATATCGAAAGCATGGAAAAGCCTCTTATGTTGAAGTTTGATTCATTGATTAAACATTTAAATAAAAGGAAGGTGAAGAAGCCCATGCTTGGGCATGCTATGAGTGAATATTACATATACCTTGATTCTACCCGTGTTAAGAATGAAAATATGTGTGGTTTGATAAGGACAACATTGCAAAATAAGTGCACCATGGGGGTCAAGCTAAGGAAAAAAAATGTCCAATTCATTGCCATTTGGGTGTTGGCAAGGTAAAATAGACATTTTTTGCTCCTTGTCACACAAAAAACAAATAGCCATAAACAAGTTTTAATGTATTGAAAGTAGAAATGTCTTTTTATTTAATGATCAACATGAGAATAATTTTTAATTTTATTATAATGATGTTGATTAATCACATATTTAATATGCATTCAAGTAGATTTTTAAAAAATAATTGTATTTTTTCCTACTTTTTAGGTTGTCCAAACTTGCACAAGTAGGTGAAAGGATGAATTATTGAATATTTTTCATTTTCAACACAAAGTAATTTGAAAATGTACTTGTAAGTTCTTATCATTTAAATATTATTATAGAATACATCAAACTTCTAATGAAAAAATAGGTTTAAACTCAATTTGACCAATCATTTTCAAACATACTTGTTATCTATTTTTATCATGCCAAAGTTTCTCTAATTTTGTAATCACCTCATTATAAACTCAAAGAAAAGCACCATGTTTTTATTATGTTATTTTAAATTTACCATCCTTTCACCCATTTCGCATCTTTTTTGTTAAAGGCGTCCCATGATGAATTTTGAGAACTTGGAAGGTTTATTTTTGTTTCCAATGATACCAAATACACCAACAAAGCATTGGTTTGACTCTTTGGGCTGTATGGCACCAAAAATGAAGGATGTGGTTTTGCAAGCCACCAAAATGGTTGTATAAAAAGCCAAGTTTATTTCTATGAACTACGACTAGGTGAGCACCATCAACAACCAAGGTTGAATTTTTATGCATGTTTATGTGATGTAAGTTTCTAGTGATTACTTATTTTGTTGAACATGTAATTAAGAATGACAAAATGTTTTGGAACTAACAATTTAACAACCATGATTATTAATAGCCTTGTGTCATTTGGGGGGTTGGTGGAATATGATGCTATAGGGAAATTTGTTTGTTTTGGTGTTGATGGGGTTTAGATTAGAATCATCAAACAATGACAAGATAAACATGCACCTTTCCTAATTGGGGTCCATTGTGTAGCTTGCTGAACCAACCTAATGGTCTAGACTTTGGACTTCTAGGATTTGTTGTTAAGATTGAATTCTTCCTAACTTTTATGTACAATAATTATGTGCATTCCCCTAAATGAACCTTGGAACAATAAAGCTAATTTAAATGTTGCAAAAGAAAGGTTGAAAATCTTGCAAAATGTAAAGACTAGGTGGATCAACATGATCCTCATTTGCAAAACATGTGTGGTCAAAATACAAACCATTACTTATGGAAATGAGGGAAGATGTTGCCACTATTCACCATGCAAGACCAACTATGAGTTGTTGTGCAACGCGGATACTTTGATGGGGTTGTGTATTTTCATTGCTTGAATTTGTGTAAAGCCTAAGAAAGTTAGCACAAAGCTACCATGCTTTTATTTGCAACTTCATTGTTACTATGAAGATTTGATAGTATGACTTGTTCAAGATGTACTATGATCTTGATCAAAAGTATAGCTATGATGGTTTTGTTGAGTTTTTATACTTAATTTTGTGCATTAGTTAAACTTTTTCAACAACTTGGTGGAAGCAACCTAACTTTAGATTTGAATATGTAGCTTTCTAGATCAAAGATAGGTTGTACATGATGCATAAAAAAACAATTAGCTTTGGGAGTTATGTTTATGGTGAATTGAGAGGATTGAGATTTGGCTATTTAGAGTGTGAAAATGCAATGCACTATTACAACCACTTCTTTCATTGCTAAGTTGGGCAAGAGGTTTTTGCATAAAAAATTGATGAGGTTACTACGATTCTATATTCACATTATTAGTGATGCCTTAAATTTGAGCAAGATTTTTCCAAGCATCTAGTTATCTTGAAGGTTCATTTTGGTCATAAAAAGCCATTGGGTCTTAATGGAGCTTTTGTTCCCACGTTGGTTGATGAGAATTCCTTGAACAACAATCCAATTTTTTCAAGTTCGCCATGCAACACCAATCTAAGGAAGCTATGGAACCACCAAATTGCAACCCACATTTTACATGTGCGAAAAGATGGGGTCACTTCCAATTTTGAACCAATGATTATCAAAATGGTTCAAGTTGGTGGACACGTGCTTAGTCATTGTTTTGGGCAGTGTTGAAAATGAACACATTTTCTCCAATCAGAACTTTATGAAATCCAAGTTGTGAAATCACTTACTGAACAACCCACTTGGATTTGGATGTTGACATGTATGCACATGAATTCTTCAAAACAAAAAAAGAATCTTTTATATTACAATCACAAATTGGAACAACAACAAAGTCTAGTATGAAATGGATGTATAGTCATTAACGTAGGTTGTTATTCACATGTAATAGTTGCATTTTTTCCCTCCTCTTTTAGGTTTCATTGAGCAACAATCTAGTTGTTTTGCAAGCTATAGTTTTGTGGTGAACTTGGAATTGAAAGTTTTGAAAACCCCCTTTGTTGTTTTTGGGTTTGAATAAATTGAATTTATGCATGATATTTTTTGCATGCAAAGGTTTTTTTGGTATTATGTTTTGGCTGTGACATTGTTGACATTCATGGATGAATTATAACTATCAACAACTTGTCTTATGGGTATTAACATGTATGTATTGTGCGGGCCACCTTCCACTGCACTTAGGAGCAAACTTTTGGGTTCAACTCCATTGGAAGGTTCTTTGAATAAAGTTGAAAAAGTTAAATTAGCAACATCGTCACCATTTCCATTACATGCATGCAACAACCAATGATTCACCACTTGCATTGCACACATGCCTTAAAGAATTGCCACTTGCATAGAGATGTAAATGTAAGTATAATCATCCATTGCACATCTGGCAAAGGAGGTCACAACACCATAAGGCCTATCTGCCACTTGGATAGCCAACGCAAGCAAAAATGAAAATAAAATGAAAAAAAAACGCTGATCATGAGTTAGAGGAGGAAGAAGAAGACGAGGAGAAAATACAATTGCCATCCAGGTTCATTCTCAAACTTCAAAGTGTTTTTTGCCATTACACATGGTGCATACTGCTACTGTGCAATTGAGAGCAATGGTGGCTCATGGTTCAGGTAAAAGACTGCAATGTTGAGAGACCACACACAATATCACTACTAGTTGAGGGGACAGGTAAACCAATGTTTCTTGAGACAGATAGGCTTGGAAATTGCAATAATGGAAATAATTTTAACCATCTTAAGAAACAACAATCTTCTTCTCACACATTCAAATGGAAGGAGCAATCTCCAAGATTGCACCACCTTATTAGTAAGAACAATGTTTTTGGGGAAACCCAAAACCTGTAATGAGCTGTAATAAGTGTATACACCATTTGGATCTCCAAATACATTTGAGGTAGTGTTCACAGGAAACTGCAAATTTGCTATGTCTCCTGACAGCAGCATTTACAAGACAGTTTTGGCATGGGATGGGTGACAGTAATATCAATTCTGCAACAATGGCTCAAGTATTTGATAACTTACCCTTATGCATAACCAGTGGTTATTACCAAAAGTATTGATAGCCTATCTGACTCCCAATTTTTTTGATTTTGATATTGATAACCTAATTGGCACAAGAATTTTATTTTATTTTTGAAACTACCAGGTGGTTATGTAAAAGAAATCGATAACCAATCAACACTGGTCCATATACCTGCATGCAGATGTCTTTTGCTATTGACATTATACTTCCGACAGGAGGACTTGCAGCCCATGGTGAGCCACATTTCCCACCTTGCTGGTGCACAAGTATTGGTGTTGCTTTGTGTTGAATAGTAGGGGCTGCTCAGTCTGTCTGTCAGTCAGTCATGAGATAATTATATACCATAATTAGTTTGAAACATTATTTGTGAAGTAACAAAAATCCTTGATCTGGAACTTTGTCATCCGGAGGGGGAGTGCCTCATATAAGCCATGATACAAATGATGAAGAAGAAGACCAGCTCCACTTCTGGAGCTTATGGCCAAGCTCTTCAGATGGGTGGCTAGTGGGTGATCATATCAGTTACCTGTCTGAGAATCGAAAGTTGGACTCTTAGAGAGAACATCATGATGAGGTGTGATAATTGGGTCCAGTGGTGCTGTTCCAGGATTTGGTCAATTACTGAGTACTTGATCTTCCAGTATTTTGTAGCACTTGGTTCTAATGGTGTTTGTGATTTGGCTCTTTGCAGGCTTGCTGCTATGCAACAAGATGTGCAGGGTCAAGACAAGCAATGCATCTGCAAATGTTCATAAGGTGAATTTCACCTGTTTCAGAATCCCCTAAAAGTGACTGTGGTTGTTCCTTCTTCTCATGAAGTTGCAGTTTCACTCTTGGGAATGTGTATTTTTCAAGGTTAGCAACAAAAATTTCTTTGGGGTATTTGCTATTACCCATTGTTGGTCTTGGCAGTCTTCTACATGATTGAGATGTCACTTCAGGTAGGAGCATTCACAATGGCTTCAGTGGTGTGCTTCTGATCCTTTTGTGCATGCTTAGTGCTCTTCTTTGAAAACTCTGTAAGTCTTTCTACTTCTTTTTTCTTCCTTCCCATCTTAACCAAAGTTATTTCAGAGGTGTTGTCATCATAGCAATACAAAAGGACTTAGGGCTGCATAGACTTTTGCACTTTTGCAATTGCAAGCAGGACTTTCAGTGGTAGAATTTCTCAAGTTTAAGAGCTACTTGTCTCGGATGTTGCAAACTCCGCTAATGTATCTAGCTCGGCATGATGGAAGCAGTTTGTCATAATATGGAATTTGGAGCATGTGGGGAGCCAACTATCTGTGCCCATCCACTGCCTCTTATCTTTTTGTATTATTTGTCAGGTTGGGGGACCTCCTTCCTTTCTGTTTCTCAACTGCACACAATGCATTGCTTAATGCTAGAATAACTGCTGATGAGAATATCCACTTTCCTACAGACAAAAAAACTCTTGAAATGAATGCAGGTTCTCACTTATCTTAATTAGTCTCTCTGGGAATGATTGTGAAGGGAATTAACTTCACTTGTGTGCTAGCCTCATGAAGTATATGGTGTGCAGATGTGTTGTCTAGACCTGAGCTAACCATTTTTGGCA
>Ga0116229_10005573_pt1 | contig 20477 bp, 19 predicted proteins | sample S1TSphgellanicum_3_FD_87313 | JGI IMG/M metagenome (GOLD analysis project Ga0116229, IMG submission 87313) | Host-associated microbial communities from peat moss isolated from Minnesota, USA - S1T2_Fc - Sphagnum magellanicum MG | ecosystem: Host-associated > Plants > Peat moss > Unclassified...
CTCCTCTCCTACGATGCATATGCCACCAAATCCAAGTCGCATGAATTTGGAAATACTGAAGATGTTTCAGATATTGCAAAGAATTTGGTGCAAAGCGTGGTGACCAGGTTTGATTAAGAACCTATATTTGTCTGCTGCAATATTTCCAACTATTTGTTATAAAGATTGTGAGGATTTAGAATTTAAGATACACACAAATTAATTATATTCTTCTATTATACTAGGTACTACAAATATGGGTGCTTCAAATATGTTGTAATTTTTTGAAGCATGCCTTTGTGGAAGACAAAGGGATGAGGAGTTTAGATCCAAACTGTAAATTCCATTGTAGATTGTTCTTTTTTAGGTGTTTATATTCAAGCAGCAATTGTTGTGGACTGAACATACAAGAGGCATGTACTTCAACTTGTGGGATGTACCAGATTCGCAATGAGCATAGATTTTAGCATATTGATTGTTGAAAGAAGGCCACACATGGCTATTATGTGATTATTTAATGTTGTGCTTGTTTGATATTGATCTACAGCTCCAAATGGAAGTTGGACCAAGAACACCCCTTTGTGCTTGTAGGGCACAGCTTTGGTGGTATTGTCATCGAGAGCTTGGTCATTGAGATTCATAAGATATCTCAACAACAACATTCTAACAATCTAGAGAAAACAGATGTTGAAAAGGCAAATGTTTTTTTAAAAAATATGGCAGGGGTGACCTTTTATGCTATACCACATGTTGGGTCACGACAATTAATTGAATATATTTGTAGACAACATGAAATTAATTTGCATTCCAAGCAATTGGTCAAAGTCAAAGCAATCATCTTGGAAAATATTGATTCTTCCATATCCAAGGCAGCAAATTTATCAAATGATTTCTTTAATACACTTGCAAGTTGCTCAAACATTTATGATGTTTATGTTTTCATTGAAACCAAACCTATTGATGATAATGTGGTAAGTAATGAGCATTGTCAATTGTGCAATGGATGGCTAGCATTCAAAGAGTATTGTATCCAAACTTATTGGATTGGAAAATATTTGGTTTTGCAGGGTATGATTGTGGAATATGGACTAGCCCAAATTCTAGAACATAGATGTTGTAAAGTTGAAGGTTGTGATCATTTCAATGTTTGCAAGCCACCTGATCAAAACCATCCAAGTTATAATATGCTATTGCAATTTTTGGAGGAATGTCGAAAGGTAATAATTGTCGTCCAATTTCTAATTATTGGAGATTAATTAGACGAAATTAAATTTGTTGATTTGTCTATGTCCATGTTGAATAACAATTTGTCAAATTGATTAATGTTTATGCTTTCAATGTTCTAACATAGAAAAAGTTGCAAGGTTCCTGTAGCATGTTGGAATGCACCAAATGGATAAGGCAAATTAACAATTTCAAATGAGGCCAACCCAAATTGAAAGATCTTTTGCAATGTGCATATTTTTTATCAAAGCACATTGTACATATACTGAATTTAAAGAATTTTAAAACTTTTCACACAAAGGCCAACCTTGGGGCAACCTTCATATTTTTATAAATTCTAGACTCCTTTTGGTGTTTCATGGATCTCACTTATTGTTTTTGTCAATGAAAGTTGATTGTAGCTATAAAAATTTGTGAACGTGAAAAAGGTAGATTATAGCTTGTAGTGTTAATGGGCAAAGTTATGGCAATGAAAAGTTTATGCTTTTCTTTTGTATTTACCAAAATACAAATTATGGGTTGCAAGGATTAAATGAGTTTGTGTTGATGTAGGATTTTTTATTGAAGCATGCAAGCCTACGAAACATTACCAAAACTTGTGATTGGGCTTATTGAAGCTATTGCCAATGTTAAGGGGAAAATTATGGACAACCATATGCTAGCTGTGGTTGGAATGGGTGGGATTGGGAAGACAACATTGGTGAAGAAACTTTACCATCAAATACATGTTGATTTTAAAAAATCAAGTTTCTTGGAAAATGTCAAAGAAAGTGACATTGTGGAAGTTTTAAAAAAAAATCATCATGGACTTATGTGACTTGAATTTAGAGGATCCCACAACTTATCTTAGTTATTTTGAAGAATGTTGGACAGAAATGGAAGTACTTGTGGTCATAATGATGTTTCGAAGACTCAAATAATTGAGTTATTGGGCAAAGACATAGATGGCATCAAACGAAGTGAAAATGGAAGTAGAGTAATTATGATAGGGCAAAATTGGAAAGATTTTGAAAATGTTATAACTAAAGATGGGAAGTTTGAAATGGATAGACTCAATGAAAAATAAGCAATGGAGCTTTTTTCTTGGAAAGTTTTTAGAAAGTCAACACCTCCCCATGATTTTGCATCCATCATGAATGAAGTGGTAGTAGATGCATGTCAAAGGCTACCATTATCCCTTGTGGTCACAGGTTCTTGGCTTTCTACCAAAAGAAATCCACAAGAATGGAAAGAAGGTTTATCACAATTGCAACATGCAAAACCTTTTGGTGGGAGTCGTATTGAAAATGATAAGCTTTGGGGGCGACTAAGGATTTGTTATGATGACTTAACATATGAAGAACGTGAAATGTTTTTAGACATTGCTTTTTTTTTTCAAAATACAATTCAAAATTTGAAGACATTTGGACAAAGCAAAAGGGGGTCAGAATTCAAAAAACATTACAAATATGGAAGGTCCCGACACAATATTCATTGATGAGTGGTTTGCAAAATTTGAAGGATAGATCACTTGTCAAGGTGAATGACAAAGGTAATGCATGATCAATTACGTGATATGGGTCAACGAGGTGTAAAAGAAGCTTCTAATTATGAGTATCGAAAGCAAAGTAGGACTTGGGACAAGGAAGAAGCAAGAATGCTCCTTTCCAATCAAACGATAATTACTTCATCCTCCAATGTTCATCAATCTTTCAATCGTACACATTGGTGATTAAATTAGCATTGTGTGAAGTGTTTGATGTATATATGAAAATTTAATTCAATTCGTGGTACTGCATATAAGTTAATTATGAATTCTTCAAACTAATTTGGTATGGTGCTTTGTTGGTTTTTAGGTCATTTCACATATTCAAGCCATTTGGTTGCTCAAAAATCTAGAACTTCCACAACAAGTAGCAACATCAAAATTTCACAAAATGAAGAAATTGCGAATGCTCATCATGGAAGGAGCTAATGAAACATTCATAGAATCTTGTCTTGGGCAACATTTTAACCAATTGAAATGGCTCCACATAAGTTCTCACATGAAACAACTTCCTGAATCCATGCGACACCTTGTTGGTTTAACTATTTTACAACTACAAAATTGTCAAAACCTATTGTTCATACCAGAATTTCTCATAAACATGACTTTGTTAATGCATTTAGACTTATCCAATTGTTTTTTACTTAATTCACTACCAACAACAATTGGTGACTTGAACCATTTGGAGGAGTTATTATTGCAAGGATGCAAAAATCTTAAAGAACTTCCTCAAACCATTAGAAGCATCTCCTCATTATTGATATTAGACTTATTTTATTGCAAGTCCGTTGAATCACTACCAACAACAACTAGTGACTTGAACCATTTGAAAAAATTATTATTGCAAAAATGTGAAAATCTTAAGGAACTTCCTCAAACCATTGGAAGCATCTCCTCATTATCGATATTAGACTTATTTTATTGCAAGTTCGTTGAATCACTACCAACAACAACTAGTGACTTGAACCATTTGAAAAAATTATTATTGCAAAAATGTGAAAATCTTACGGAACTTCCTCAAACCATTGGAAGCATATCCTCATTATCGATATTAGAATTTTCTTATTGCAAGTCCATTGAATCATTAACAATAACAATTATTGACTTGAAGCACTTGACTCAATTATTATTGGGAAGATGTAAAAATCTTAAGGAATTTCCTCAAACCATTGGAAGTATCTCCTCATTATCAATATTGGACTTAGATTATTGCAAATCCATTGAATCATTACCAACAATAATGGATGACTTGAAGCATTTGATGCAACTATTATTATGAGGATGTGAAAATCTTATGGAACTTCCTCAAACCATTGGAAGCATTCATTATCAATATTGGACTTAGATTATTGCAAGTCCATTGAATCACTACCAACAACAATTGTTGATTTGAAGCATTTGACCAAACTAAGGTTGAAAGGACGTGAAAATCTGAAGGAGCTTCCTCAAACCAATAGAAGCATCTCCTCACTATCAATATTGCATTGATCTTATTGCAAGTCCATTAAATCAGTACTAACAACAATTGTTGACTTGAAGCATTTGACCAAACTAAGGTTGAAAGGATGTGAAAATTTGAAGGAGCTTCCTCAAACCATTGGAAGCATTCATTATCAATATTGGACTTAGATTATTGCAAGTCCATTGAATCACTACCAACAACAATTGTTGATTTGAAGCATTTGACCAAACTAAGGTTGAAAGGATGTGAAAATTTGAAGGAGCTTCCTCAAACCAGTAGAAGCATCTCCTCACTATCAATATTGCATTGATCTTATTGCAAGTCCATTGAATCACTACCAACAACAATTGTTGATTTGAAGCATTTGACTAATTATTACAAAGTTATGAAAATCTTAAAAGGCTTCCTCAAACCATTGGAAGCATCTCCTCATTATTAACATTGGATTTATCTTATTGCAAGTCCATTGAATCACTACCAACAACAATTAGTGACTTGAACCATTTGATTAAATTATTATTGCAAAGATGTGAAAATCTTAAGGAGCTTCCTCAAAAGATTGGAAGCATCTCCTCATTATCAATATTGGACTTATCTTATTGGAAGTCCATTGAATCACTATCAACAATAATTGGTGATTTGAAGCATTTGAGTAAATTATTATTGGGAGGATGTGAAAACCTTAAGGAGCTTCTTCGAACCATTGGAAACATCTCCTCATTATCAATATTATATTAATTTTATTGCAAGTCCATTGAATCATTACCAACAACAATTGGTGATTTGAAGCATTTGATAGAACTATTGCTAGTAGGATTTGGAAACCTTAAGGAGCTTCTTTGATCCATTGGAAGTTGTTAAGGGAGTAACTACTCATGGTAATAATTAGTTAGTATATTTCTACTTACCTAGTTACTGTTTTAAGAATTATTAGCTAGACTACATAGTTTTTGTCACCGACCAAATTTGAATAGATCATAGGATTATTTTTTTAAGATGGTTATATCTTGGAAGAAGGAAGAGAATGAGAAGAGATTATTCATTATTGAAAATTGAATTTTATGGGAGTATGAAACAAAAGTGTTTTGGTTTTTGGAAATTTTTTAATTCCATAGCTAGATTTATTATTTTGATGTTTTCTCATGTTTTCATGATTGGATTTTAATTTTGAAACTATCTATGAGTAGATATGAATGAATATTTAAATAAAGTAGTTAACTATGAAGATATTATTTTAATCCATAAGTTTATTAGATTTGAATTAGAATGGGGAGAAATGGAAAATAAAATTGTGACTAGAAATTTGAGGAAATAGTTAGATCAAGTTATACTACATGAACAAGTGGAAAATGGCATTGCCATTAATAGTAATTTGAGTGCAAATCACATAGATTAGTAGTTTGTAATGCCTAAAAGAGTTTTTCAATTAAAACATAGACATTCATGGATAGAAGAGAGGCCTACACACCATAGATGCTTAAGGCAACACCAATAGTTCCTCGTGAAGTGCAAACTAATGAAGCTAGAGGTGCACCAATAATCTACAACAAAATTCTAAGAAAAAAAAACGTTAGATTAGAAATGTAGACTCATAGGTTGAGTTTAAACGAGGGAGTTAGGAATCTAAACCTCAACAAAAAGTTACATTAGAGTCAACAGGTTTGATGCAACAACATGATTCTAATACTTTGATTTATGAAGAAAAACAGAGACTCCACATGTTAGAAAGGGAAGAAGTAGTACCAAGGTATATATCTACTTCACTTCGTTATTATCGAAAGGACCATGAGAATGAAGAGTTTGAACAAAAAGCTCAAAATTTTGAACCTTCGATTCATTATATGGTTGAGCAAGAAACTATAACTCGAGGCATCAAAATGTCCATAGGAGTTGAGCTAGTATTTGTAACTAAATAGGAAACTGTAATCTTACCAAAAGCAGAACTAATAATAGGAAAAGGTGTACCTATGGCTGTTAGAATAAGATATAATGAACCCATACTTAATCACCAAAGTGGAAGCATTATTAAAAGAGTCCTAAGGGATTAGAACAAAAGAATTCATAGTGTGAATAAAGTTCCAAGACCTAACCCTCCGCAATGCACATACTATCATCAAATTGGACATCAAATCAATGAATGTCCATTTATTGAAAATAATGTGAGGCAAAGATTTGCTGAACATTTCCAGAATTTGAAAGTGCAAAAAACCATGGACATGTTGATCCAAAGGATCTATACCATGAAAGGGTCAAATTTTCATATAGACTCAAAGAATAGATCTTGAGATAACAAAATGGAAATGAAAGTTTGACTATGACAGATATAATACTTATTTTTGTAGCTTTTGCACCAAATCTATTCCATCATAACAATGTTGAAATTAACTATGTAGGAGCTTCCAATTTCATAATGGAACTAGTAAGATTTGTACCATTATATTCTATGGCCATGCTTTAGTCTATGGTTATAGTTACTGAAATTCCATTTGTAACAACACCAACCCATACTATTGTTGGTATGAGGTCTAGAACACAAACTCCAAGGGGAACACAACTTGTTAGTGTGCATAGAAAGATGCCCAAAGAAGTGAACAAAGTTTTTGTTGGATAACCATTAGATCCAAGAGGAGGATCAAAACCACCAAAACCACCAAGACCTTCAAGACCTTCAGGCTATTTTGGATTACCAATGATGAATCAAGCAAACCACCATTACCACCAAACAAACCTGATTGTTAGACATTTAACTACCTTGAGTATGAGAAAAATTTAAACCTAGATGCTCATGTTAAAGTTTTTAAGGTTGCCATCAAAGCAAATGGTGAAACAAAAGATGTAAAAATTGTTAATATGTTTAGTTTACCCTCAAATATATTATGTCTAACTGGTGTAATAGTTACATGGGATATTACTTATAATGTTTTTTGGAAAATTATAATTAGTTTTCTATAAACAGTTCAGAAACAGTTCAAAATGATGAAGAAGTCTATCTATAGTTGAATGACATGAAGTAGAAGAAGAATGATAGAATGGGAGTTTATTATGAAAGATTATTGAAGTTAGCCAATAGTCTTCAACATAGGACAACAGATAGTTTCTTAACTATTGTTTTTAGATCTAAATTACAACCATATTTGCGTGTAGCAACAACATGCATGAAGAGAAAAACCTTGTTGTAACACAAGGAAGTAATTTTGGTTTGTGAAGAAGGAAATTTTGAAGTAGAAGCTATAAATAATTTGTCAATACCACAAAATAGTAAAACAATATTAGCTCAGAAACCTCAAATTATTCTAGAGAAAACATGAATGTAATATACAAACTGTCACAAAACAAATCACAATGTTGAAACATGCAAAATAAATAAAAAGGAAAAATCAATTTGTAATTTCTAAGGTTACCATTCAACAAATCAAAGTACAAAGACTTGTGAGGTATTCTTGTCATATTCGTGGTGACATTAAACACAAGATCATAGATTATCATGAGTATAGTGACATGCAAAATATGTTTAAGAACAAAGGAGTGAAGATTATAGAGAAATCATCTATCGTGGAGCCCAAGGTTACCAATCCTTCAATTTATATAATGGATGTCAACATGGTTATTACCAAAAGAAAGGTTAATGAAGAACAAGTTTTCAAGGACAAATAACCAATTAAGAATAAATTTACTATTGGCTGGGAAGAGGAATAAAGATTACAATAATCTTTTGTCAAAACAATACAAGAGATACAAATAGAAGACCCACCAAAAAATCTGAATCAAAAGGAGAAAGCACAATGGAGTACAAGTTGGCTAGGATTACCTGAGGCAAAATGTCTATAGAACCAATTGTACCACAAAATTTGTCTACTATTCTTAACAACAAAGTTATGTCTATGAAATAGGTTCCAAGATATTAGTAAACAAATGCTGGAAACTACCTATTCCCCGAGGTTAGGTCAACTATTGAAGATAGCACCAAATCTTAAGAAATATGTGGCAGAAACTGAAGCAAAAAAAACCTAATATAGCTATTATAATGATATTAGAGCCTATTGTAGCCATAGTGATTGAGACACACTCTGAAGTTCACATTGTAGCTAAAGAAGTAGATAACCACATGGCCGTTATCCAAGTATAAGTTGGGAAGAACATTGTTGAGGATTTTTTGTTAGATGGAAAAGCAAATGTCAATATCATAATAGAAAACCTTAAAACAAAATTAAGTTTACCCAAAGCTAAACCAGCTCCACACCACCTTAAAATGGCAAATCAAAATATCACTAGACCTTTAAGAATCATAAAAAATGTGAAGATTCACATACATGGCATACCATATGTAACCACATTTATTTTGCAAACCAGTGTGGTAGATTCTAACTATTCTATGTTATTGGGAAGACCTTGGCTTAGAGATGTAAAGGTTACACATGACTAGGGCAACAATGTCATTATTGTTCAAGGTAATGGAATAGTCAAAACAATATTAATTAATAAGAAATTGGGAGCAAAAACCAAAATGCCCCAAGTACTTGTTTGTTATGACTTGCTGGAAGGGCTAACAAATGAAGAGGAAAATTTCTAATTTAAAATAAAACTAGAGTTGATTTCAATTGGTGCAATCACTATTTCAAAGGAAGTAATTTCATTGTTGAACATTGAAGTGTTAAAGATCATAATCAATGAAGAATCTGATCCACAACAAGGGACATCAAATCAAGGAGCAACATAAATGGTGCCTTTACCAATAAAACCAAAAGACTTTTATGTCAAACCAGAGATATCACTTAAAGATAAGGTTTATCTAGAAACCTATTATCATCATAGCCAAGTTGATATTGAAATGGATGAGACACTAGCCAAAATACAAGTACAAAATCTTCAGATAGCGTGTTGGACTTTAATTGAAAAATAACAACTTCATACGCTAAATCTTGGAATAGAAGCAAATCCACAGTGCATCAAAGTTAATGCACATTTAATAAAGGAAAAACCTAAAAAGCTTCAAACTTTACTCAAGGAGTTCAAAGATGTGTTTGTTTGGACTTATAAGGATCTAAAAGGCATACCTCCAAAGTTGGCTCCACACATAATTGAGTTAGACACTTCAATCCCACCAACACATCAAGCAAGGTATAGGTTGAACCCTAATTATGCTGCAATTACTAAACAAGATATTGACAAACTATTAGCATTAGGATTCATTCAACCATTAGAAGAGGCTACATGGTTATCATCTATAGTGATACTATTTAAGAAAAATGGACAACTGAAAATATGTGTAGATTTTAGGAAGTTGAATAAGGCAACCAAAAAAATTCCTTATCCTTTACCATTTCTAACGAAGTATTGAACACTATAATAAGGTATGAAACCTATTCATTTTTAGATGGATATCAACACCATCATATTTCTATAGTCACTAAACATAAATACAAAACAACCCTTGTAACAAATTGGGGAACTTTTGTATGGATGGTGATGCCATTTAGTGTAAAAAATGGGCCACCAACTTTCCAAAGAACAATTAGCAAAACTTTTAGAATAAACTTAGATTAGTTCATGAAGATATGTTTAGATGATTTCATGGTCTATAGTGATATGGAGAGTCATTTGATGAAGCTTATACTTTACTTTTAGAAATGCAAAGAATATAAAATCAATTTTAATCCTAAAAATTGTGCCTTTATGGTATTTTCAAGATTGATTTTAGGGTTCATAGTTTCCAAGGAGGGAAAAATACCAAACCCCAAGAAGGTTTAGGCAATAGTGAATATGTTAGTACCTACAAACCCATAGTAGATTCATGTCTTTAATGGTATGGCTTAGTTTTATAGATGTTTCATCAAGAATTTTGCCTTTATCATGGCTTTAATTACAAAGCTAATGAAGAAGACAACCATTTATCTAGACCATAGAGTGTTAAGAAGCCTAGGATCAAATCAAACAAAGATATATGGAAGCACCAATTCTGATACAAAAAAATTGGAAGCTGGAATTTCATATACACACATATGCATCATTATTGGCAATAGGTGCAATGTTGGCACATAACCCAATTGGTAAGTATGACTAGCCTATAATATATGGCTCTAGACTACTAAATAAAGCAGAGCAAAACTATACTACTACAGAAAGAAAAGCCTTAACAATGGTTCATGCTCTACATAAGTTTAGACATTTTTTGTTAAGAAACAAAATTATCTTTTATTTAGACCACATGGCTTTGGTATACTTGTTCAACAAACCACAAGTGGCTGGAAGGATAGCTAGATGGGTGTTTGTTATTTTTGGAGTATGAATTCATAGTAATCTACAAGCTTGGTAGAACACATGTGGTAACTGATGTTTTATCTAAATTACCACATAGTTCAGAACCATTGGGAATCCTAGATTAGATTATATCATTATGTAGATGCATCATTATTTTCTGTAAAACCTATATGGATGTAGGAAGTAAATAGCTACTTGGAGACATGTGAGATGCCAAAAATTCTAAACCTAACTCAGAAATAAAAGTTAGCTACAAATGCAAAACCTTTTATTTTAAAAGAGGGAATAATGTATAGAGTGGGACAAGACAACAAAATGTGCAAATGTTTGATCGCCTCATAAGCATAGATTGTTCTTAAGGAACTACATGAAGGAATGGCAAAATGACATTTTGTTGAAGATATTATTACAAAGAAATTTTTGGATGTAGGTTATTAGTGGCTAATTTTATTCAAGGATACTCATGAATTTTGCAAAAGTTGTGATAGTTGTTAGAAAATTCGGGGATTAAAAACAAAAAGTTTGGCCAAGTTGGTAACAACATTTTTAGAGGAACCTTTTATGAAGTGGAATCTAAATTTTATAGGTCAAATTAAACCAGCAGGAAGATTAACATGAAACAAATATATTTTGGTAGCTACAAATTATGCAACCAAGTGGGTAAAGGCAAAGGCACTCATAATCAATATTGCAATAATTATAGCTAAATTTCTTTATGAGTATATTCTAACTAGATTAGGATGTCCTTTGGCCATAGTTATAAACAAGGAATACATTTCATTAATAATACAATCAAACATCTGACATAACAATTTTTGTTAAAGCATGTTAATTTTACTAATTATTACTCACAGGGAAATGGACAAGCAAAGTTTACTAATAAAATCATTGGTAGATTATTGACTAAGTTAATCAATGAGAAAGAAAAGATTGGGACAAACACTTATCCACAATTTTGTTTTCATATAAGACTATTTACAAGGTGGCAACATGATATACACCTTACCGGTTAGTCTATGGTTTCCATCCTTTAATGCCAACAAAATATGTTCTACCGATTAATAATGGGGACCACATAGATACATAACCAACCAAAATACTAACTGCTGTGATTACAGAATTGGAGAATTACATGAAAATAGATTGGAAGTTCAAAACAATTTTGGAGCAAACCAATGGAGCAAATTTTAATGGAATCAACAAAAAAACACAAAGAAGAAATTCCAATTTTGAGATTATGTTTTGTGGTTTTTCAAGGGAAAAATGATCAGCATCAGATTTCTGACTCACATGATTAGAAATAACATCAAATTTACCTTTCTTAACATATTTTGATCCAAAAGTTTTGAATGTAATTTAAAGTACTACTGGGGTAATGTCAAGGGAATAATTGCTTGTGGTAATAATTAGTTAGTATATTTCTATTTACCTAGTTATTGTTTTAGGAATTATTAGTTAAATTACATAGTTTTATCATTGTTTGAATTTGAATAAATCATAGGATTTTATTTTTATGGTTATATATTGGTGGAAGAGAATGAGGAGGAGAGTTGTAAGGAATACTTTTTTTCACTTCTCTTTAAGTATATTGGTTAAATTAAAATAAGTATCATTGTTGGGGTTTTGTCCTATCACATTGTAGTAGATACCATGTAAATACAACAACTTGGACAATAACAAATTATCATCACACACCATGGAATGAAAGAAGAAGTTTTTTATAAATCTCCACACAAGAAGACACAAGATTGGTCTCTATCAAAATTCCCTACAAAAGTATCAACGACCCCAAACATTATTGTTTTTTCCTTTTTATAATCCAACTAATAGTCCTAACCGTTTAACTGCCCTTGACATTTCGACTCTACTAAGTTGATTTGTATTATTACTCATTATGTCACTACATTTAAATTTGTCTACAATATTTACTGCTTTGTCAAGTTGCTTTACAATTTGTCAAATCGATTTACAATAATGCCTAGTCTTATCAAATCGTTTTATCTACTACATATCGATTTGCTAAGAAATTCCTTTTCCTAACAAGAGTATTCATTGTAGAACATTGAGTTTTATGGGAGTGTGAAACAATAATGTTCTGTTTTTTAAGAGAAACTTCAATTCCATAGCTAGATTTATTGTTTTGATGTTTTCTTCATACTTTCACAATTATATTTTAATTTGAAACTATATATGAATGAGCAAATTGTATTAGTATTAATTTTATGTATGCTTTAGTCCATATTTATATCAAAATATAAGATTAAGAATTATGTATTACCTTAAACATACTTTGATAGTTAATGGGCCTACATTTGTTTCTATCCACCTCTTAGGACACTTCAAAACCATGTACACCTTAGCAAGCAAAAAACCCAACTTGTTCAAGTTAAACATAAATTTTCATCAATTGCACATGATTAAATCAAAGTTGCCATTTCTGGTGAATGAAATGTAATTGGGTAGAGCTCCTTAATCTTGGATAAGGACAACCATGACTAAATAAGAAAACATAATATATATATATTGAAAGAATTGTCATAGGTATGATTTGTTGAATTGCCACAAATTCGTCAAATCAATTTATGGGCTAGATTGTTGACGATTGTTAAACCCACATTCGATTTTCTCTTGTGTCATATGCTTAAAAGACCTTAACCATCCAACCATGACATAATGTGGTGAAAAATATTGACATCCAAATACATATAAACATTAGATTAATTTTAGATATGTATTCTAAAAATTCAAATGTAATGTCTTTAATGATGTGTAATTTTAAATTTCAAAATTTCAAAAATATATTCAATTTATGAATTTTCAAAATTGCATGTGTCAAAACATTACATATTAATTTTAAATATTTATTTCAAAAATTTCAATGTAATATTTTCTTATCAAAGTGATTAAATCTTGTAATTTTTAACGAAATCAATTCCACATGTGAATACATAAATAGAAATTAATGTAATCAAATGTCAATACATTTCATAATGAAGTTGATTGAAAATATCTTTAATGTCATTATTATTATTCTATATTTAAGCTTTAAAAAATTCATTTGTTACTAAATTTTTAATGAAAATTTATACTCAAAACTCAATATTTTTTATAGTTTAAGTTTAAAAATTACAAAACCATTTCCATTAAATCCTATTCATTGAGGTCTTTTTGACAACACCAAGAGTCTAGCCCAATTTCTTTAATCTAAGTCTAAATTCCATCTTTCATTTTGATTAAATATTGAGATTTCATTTAAATTAGTAAATTTTAATGACAAACATAATTTATTGAAAACTCAATATATTTTGCACCTTAGGTCTAAAAATTACAAAACCACCTCCATTAAATCCTATTCATTGAAAGATTTCCAAAAGAATCAAGAATTTAGCCCAAATTCTTTAGCCTAAGTCTGAAATTAGAATTTATTTTCATTAAAAATTGAAATTTCATTTGTTATTGAATTTCAAGAGACAAAAATGACTCAAGACTTAATATCTCCTATTAATCATTGAGGGTTTTCCAATAATATCAAGAGCACATGTTCCAATTGCTCCAAAAATTTTGGTTTGATTTCATTAACTTTTCAATGATAAAATGAATATTCAATAACTTTTGCCCCATAGGTCCAAAAACTTGGTGCACCCCTATTCAGAGAAAGTCCAATGGTACCAAAGATGTGATAGGAAATGTGGTTTGGGAGATTTCAACATGACAAAACAAAAAAACAAATAGATTACTTTATTCAATTGTAGGATTATTTTAAACAACAATTAAAAACATGAGAATTATATTACACTTTCATTTGTTTTAATAAATTTTTAAAATTTAATTATATATATAATGTTATCACATCATCAAAAGTAACATTATAATCACAAGGTGTCATATTTGGACGATTAATCATATTAATCAAATCGAACAATTCCACATGGGTGCCCCATGTATCACATATATATTATAATGTTTGATTTGACTAAACAACTAGTTTTAAACCATAACAGACGTACCTAGTTTTGATGTTATTCAAAATAAACACAATTAGTCATTTCAAATTGATAACCTTGATTTTACAATCAACTTATTCACAATTTGACTAGCATAAAAACCATGTTTTAAAGTAGTGTAGCTTCATCACATTATGCACCTTGCAATTTGTAATGCTTGTACTTGTATGTTATTACAAATCACCTAACTTCCCCATTATGCAACTTACATACCTTTCATGCAAAACAATGAGTAAAATGCAATAGTTAAATGACAATAAGGGGATTACTCATCAACTTCAAGTCAAACAATTCATCAAAGGAGATGTTTACCAATGGAGATAATTGTTATTTTTCCTTTGTTTACATAAGTTCAACACCTTCTCTTAGTTATTTCTTAATAAATTCCGCTAAGAAGAAACCAACCATTAGAAGAATGGATACAAGTTTAACAAGTGTCCTAATCAATGAACTTGAAGCTTGACCCCTAATTACACAGTTGTCCAACAATGAAGATCATGGAGATGTTAACTCTACCTCCAAGCATTGGCATGGCCTTCATGTTGCCTACTTCTTTCCCACAAACTTTTTGTTATGTTATCATACACAAATTTCATTGGTTCCCTTTTGGTGAAGGAAAAGAAATCAAAATAACCTTACTATTGTTGCTCTTAGCAAAATGTTGTTAACATATGATAGTCGTTTTTAGGAAAAAATGATAGCAACACTTTAAAAATAAATAATAAAAATAATAAAAATGATAAATATTTCAATGATTCTTGGGGCTTTGATTTGTTTTGTCGACAATGTCCATGCATATATTATATTTTCATAATTGGTGATAATGAAATATTTCACTCAAGTTTTTGATGCTTTGAAAGTTGTTGTATTTCTTTCCGGAAGGAAATAAAAGCAAATTAAAGCACCAAGAAAAGTTGATATCCAAACAATCAAAACAGATGAGTTTGCTTTTGCACTACAATTTCAACATCTATTTCATTGAAAAGAAAGAAAAAATTCAGAAAAATATGATGTACATGAAGCTTCTAAATTTATAATGTTACAATTTCAAACTCTAACATTCAAAATACATGGAAGGCTTAGTAAGGGTTTTGCAAGTATATGGATGTTGTCAAGGTTACGAAAGCTTTTGGGGCAATTACAAATGGATGAACCTTTAAGATGACATTCAACTTAATTTAATTGTTTGATGATTTGATCAAAAAGTCAAAACGTACTCATAAACTTGTTGGTTTTTAATTTTAACATAATTTTACTATAATTTTAATGTAGTTGCACATGGGGTCATCACAAAGATCACACAAATGGCATGGCGCAACATTTGTGCTAATCGGTAGTTATCACATTAGATGTGTTAGTGTGAGGAATGGCCATGGAATGACCATGGTTCAGAAAATCTTTGATAATGCCACCCAAACCCCAAACCCCAAACCCCAAATCTTGTAGGGGTTAATGAACTATTAGCAAAAGAATCATATCTTATGGATGAAAATTTGAAAAGGAGTAGAAGATATTGAAGTAGAATAGAAGCATGCATTTTAAACTATGTATTTGAATTACATTGACAATTTATATTCATGTCTTTAAATTCTATTGCACTATCAAGATATTTTGTAAATGACTAGAAATGAGATTTTAATTGAATCATTGATGTAAAATATAACTAACATCTAGTCATGTTGTAATTGGATAATAGTCATATTAAGGTGATATGGCACAAAAACTCTAGAATCACATTAAAATTGATTTTTAATTGTAACATAGTCTTGTTAAAGTTCAAAGAGAGTTGCACATGGGTTTATTGCAAAAACCATGTATATGGGATGACAACGTCCATGTTAGTTGGCAATTGTCACAATGGATGTGTCCATGTGAAGAACAATCAAATATTAACATCATTATAAATTTGGCTACATGAGTTGTGTATTACAAATATATAATGAAGTCAATGCATGTTGACCAAAATCATACAATCAACAAAAATACACTTAAAATATTTCATACCTTTACAACTTTCTTAAAATTCATGTGCAACTAGTCATTTTCTAGCATGAAATTTGGTATTCATAAATGATCATATTTCTCAGACTAAGTTACAATTTAGTTGCAATGTAATTGATATTGCCATGTAGTTGCAAATGAGTTCAATATTTGCGAATGTTATTTTTTCATAATGATAATCCCTTTTGTGACAACCTCAAATTAACACGTGTGAAAATGGGTTAAAAATGAATATGAAATTGAAAGCATAAAGTGTAATTGATGAATTGATATGCAACTCGTAATAAAAGATTTGACAAGGATAAAAAGACATATAATTCTAAAAACAAGTGTAAGCTAAAAAGGAATGTGATTTTGTTCACTTTCAACCATAACTAAAATAATTGTGAATAACAACTCATGAACTCCTTATATGAACATGTTCAAAAACCATTTTATAGGATTCTTTATGCAATATGTGGGCACATGGTTGAACACAAATTTATGGTCCCATTGTAAATTTGACAAGCATAAAAGAAAATTCATTTCAATGAGTTTTCAAATTTAAAATTGAAATTAGGTTTCAACAAAGTCTAAATTGAAGTGGGAAATGAGGTTTTGTACTTGGTCTTGAAAAGACTCATGAAATTTAAATAAATAAAAACTAAATCTTGAAAAAACTACAACTCCCATAGCTTAGGTGGGTTGTGTGTGTGTGTGTGTGTGTGTGGAGAGCTAGGGTTCAACATAAGAGGTCGCTTAGTAATCCCTTGTTTATTTATTGATTCTACCCATAAGGAAGAGACTACACATTGGTCTAGGATTTGGGCACAAAATTTTGGCTTGAAGTTGACCTATGTGCAAGTGACATTTAAAACATTATGTGCATATATGATGGATGGGCATGTAAATGGGAAGTTTTAATTTAGTACTTGAGAAATTTATAGTTCAAAGTTTGCACCAATGTTGAGTAGTTATTAAAAATTAAACTAGATGTGTGGTTCAATTCTTCTTTTGTTGAAAGAACCTTTGGTTGTAATTTTAACATTAAAAAAGTTTTGGATTGGTTTTCTTAGTGCAAGTTTGAGCTTAGTTTTTTAAATTTCTTAACATGTGACTATAATTTTGACATTTTTTTCAAATTCAAAAATCTTTGCATCCAATTCAAAAACGAGGTCTAGTTTTATGTGCACATTTACACAAGGCTAGAGATCTTATAAACACAATGCTTTATATATAACAAGTTAAAACTTAAAATTGTGATAGCATTGAGGTTTTTAACAATTTAAAATCAATCATTTACATATAAATTTCAGCTTATTTGTTGTCTTTTTGAAGAAAATTCAATGTGACCAACCATCTAAACTTGTTCGCAAGAATTTATTTTCAAAGTTTTGATTCCAGTTCTAACAAAAGAGTAGTTCTATGGTTCGATGCTTGTGCTAGTTCCACCAAAAGGATGTTGGGTCAGGTCCAAGTCATACAAATCTAAACCTAAACCTTAGGGTTTCACACTTCAAACCAGATAATGTATCAACATTGGAATAATATATCCTCAACAATTATCAAGGCAATTCTTAGTAGTCATAATCACGACTCTCAAATTTTGCAATTCTTAAAATTCATAATCATGATTCTCAAATTTTGAGAACTAATCAAGAAATGATGCGCCATAAAGCCCCATTGGGTCTTCACTGGTTCTTTCACAAAATTTGCAAGTTCTTTAAGATGTTTGAAATAACTGAAACTAATACTTCTTTGATCTTGATTTTTTTCCCAAAAAGAACCAGAACCAACAGTTGGTTCTGTGAATCTGGATATTTAAACAAGGGGTGTGTCACACTGTGGCCTTGCCATTTACATTAAAAAGTATCTTAAGGCAAAAGAAGAATTATGGAAACTCAAAATATTTCACCTTGCAAAAATATAATCTTCAAAAAATCCTCTAAAAGAAACCAAAATCCTTAAAGATATTTTATAACTCTGATAACTAATCTCAAGTTTCAACACAAGCCAAAATATATCATCTTTCAAAAATCCTCATATAAAAATAGACCGATTATTATTATTACCTAGGGGCCAAAATCCCTTAAGCTACTATACTCTATAATGAATCTAAACACAACATATCCTTGCCATGGTAGTAGGCAAACCCAAAAACCATGGAACTGGTGGGTCTTCAAATATTCAAATAACATAGTACCTTGGCCATTTCAACATATGTCGGTCGAATAATTAACTAATTTTGAAACATTCATTTCAACAAATGGAATATTCTTAAATATCCCCTATTTTCCTTCACAATAATTTTAGATATGGAAGAAATAAGTTTTGAAAATTTCAACATTTCTGAAAATAATGTAATTAGTGTCCAAGTGGCCAAGGTACTAAGGTAAGCACACAACACTGGGTTGTTGACCTTTGATCCCCTGCCATAAAAGGGGAGAGCAATTGTGCAATGGGAGAGAGAGTGCTTTGTTTTGTCTTGCTGAGCAAATCCTACAAATTAGAAGCTTCTGGACTCCAGTGCTTTTGCACATGTCTGTGCAGCACTGAGCTTGGCCAGAAAATCATGGAAAAAATATTATTATAGTGATTCATGAAGCAGGTGTTAGAATCCAGTGGAGGGAGGCCAATGAAGCTTCCTGAAGCATTGCAGGTAGGCACATTTGGAGGCGGAATCGGCACTTGCTGCTGATTCTACTACAGAAAATGCCGATTCTGTCCTTGTTCTTTGGGGTTACCTTGGCATTCCTTGAAAGTTACCCCTGGATTTTTGGCGCCAGTGAATGGAATGGGCTGTGAACAGCTGATTTTGCCAAGTGTGCCCGAAATGGCACACATGGCAGAATCCACCCTAGCAGTGATTGGAATGGGCGGTGAACAGCTGATTCTGCCAGGTGTGGCCTCAGTGGACTTGTCAGGGCACACTTGGCAGAATTGACTCTGATGGCACACTTGGCAGAATCCACCGTCCAACTCTTCTTGTGTGAAATGGGTGTCCTAACTCACTCCCAAAATTGATGTATGAAAAGCCCCCCCTGTTTTTTTAAACTGGCGAAATTTTGCCAAAAAGAGGAATTCCATTTTAAAAGTGCAAAATTGATGTGGTTTTTGAGATTTTCCCATTGCCAGAATTTAATTTTAATTTTATAAGATAATTTGCCAGAGTGTTCTACACTTGGTGTTCAAGAAGGTAGCCAAAGTATAGAAGGACATTTAAAACTTTATTCTTTTCTTCTTTCACCACCTCATTTTATAGCCAAATTTGGCTAAGTCTTCCTATGGATGATCACCATTCTGGCTACATCATAATATTAACCCCTGACCTCCCTCCACCTCCCTCCCCCAAAAAACACCCCACATAAAATTTCTTTTTAAAAATAAATAATTAATTAATTAAAAAGAAAACCCAACACTTTTGACGACCCCAAAACTCCAAATAAGGTTTGGGAGGGAAACGTGTGGTACCTACTACTACTACCCACCTACCTACCTACCTTCCTACCTACCTAGTAGGTACCTATTATGAAGTGGGGCCGGGGCGACAAAGAAAGAAAGTGAAGAAGAAAAAAGAACGCAATACCCGGCCATGCATTTAACATCAGAACTAATAAATAAACAAATAAATAACCGTCCCCACCCCTCCCGGTCCAACCCAACAGGTTTCGCAGTTGACGCGTTGTACCCAGTGACCAACCAACGACGGTCCCGAGAGTCAGCACCACCCGTCCCGCGTAAGCAAAAGAAAAAAAAGCCAAAGCCAAAAGAAAGCCAGTCTCCGTCCTACCTTTTCCTTCCCTGTAGGTAACCCCACCCGTCCCGCGGAAGCCAAAAGAAAAGCAAAGCCAAAAAGAAAGCCGGTCTCCGTCCTTCCTTTTTTTTCTTTCCCTGTAGGTCACCCCACCCCCTCTATTGTCTGCTGACATTAATTACAGAATAATAAAACCGGCATAGTAAATGACCGTCACAACTAATCGGACGGACCGCAACGCCATGGACCAGACAATCGACGGCCACGTGCAGGCGACGCGTGGTGCAGGAG
>Ga0116229_10005575_pt1 | contig 20473 bp, 8 predicted proteins | sample S1TSphgellanicum_3_FD_87313 | JGI IMG/M metagenome (GOLD analysis project Ga0116229, IMG submission 87313) | Host-associated microbial communities from peat moss isolated from Minnesota, USA - S1T2_Fc - Sphagnum magellanicum MG | ecosystem: Host-associated > Plants > Peat moss > Unclassified...
AAAACCCATCAAAAAAAAAAAAAACAAAGGTCCGAGCAGTTTAATTGACACAGAAAACAAAACCCATCAAAAAAAAAAACAAACAAACAAACAAACAAAGGTCCGGGTAGTGCCTAGAAACTGCTCGGACAGACAGACAGACATACAAACATGTAGCTTTAATATATAAGATGGATATGGTTTTAATAATAAGTTTTAATGTTTGTTAACATTTTACCATGACCTTAAGCCTTTCCATGATGATTGTGTTTGAAGTCATGTCCTTTTAAACTTTCTTTTGGGCTTTTTTCCATGCTCATGCAGCTCTACCAGTTCCCTTTAGTTTCCTTGTTGCTGGAATTTTCCTTTATGCTTTCGACGCAAGCCTTACTATGGCATGTGTTTTCATTAGATAATATTTGCCAGTAGTGCCATCCCACCTGACCTGATATTTTGGCTTCTCCTTTATGGTTAGCCTACCCGTTTCAAGAACAAATTAAAGTTGAAATGAGACCTCATGTCAGTTACACATTCTGCTATGCCGAAATGCAAAAAAGGTTGGTCATGATAATCACCTTGGAAGAATATGCATGCATCCTTGAGGTAAATAAGAAGTTGAAGTCTTCTAAAAGTTGGCATTCCTACACAAATTGTGAAGTTATTATTGTCATTCATTTTTGCTGCCTATCTTTTATTACACAAGTATTGATAATTGGAGCGTTCCTCATGTTGTGTGTTCATGTCATCCCTTGAAAAAAAATAGGTTGAGCATAGATAACAAGGGCCATTAACAATAATTTGTTTGCCAAAAATGAAGTAGTTTCGATACAATTGGCAAGAGGTCTTGAAACAATCATGCATTTGTTAGTGTTTTAGCTCCAGTAGGCTATGTACATCTCAAGGAACTCTAGCAATAGGAAACTCATCTGCAAGTTGACAAAATTGTGTCTCTTTCAGGGGTTTGGGGCCAAGCATGGCAAACTTCTCCATGGTTGACATGTTCACATCTGAGTCCTGAAAAAATTTATGGAACCTACTTTTTTTGTTGTGGCACAAGGCTTTATTCAAGAAAGTCATGTTAACATTGGAGAATATATAAGGGCTTGTGAATGGAGAACTTGTGAAGCATTCTTTCATAAAGTTCTTGCCTATTCTTATTTGACGTCACTAAGTTACAAATAGAATGCTTTTAATTCTATGGAACTTTATGCAGCCACTTGAAGTATTGTAGGGTGGAGAATAGATTTTAGTTTTAGTATAAGGAAGGTGCATTTGAAATGCTTAGGATGCTTCACAAGCAATCAAACATGTCTTCAGACAACATTTTAGTCATTTTAACATGGTTGCCACACTTTTACTTTTCCATTTGGCATCTACTTCCATGGAGCGGTGGTAAGGGTTAGCTTGTCTATGCAATGGTGTATTTGTGTTATCTTGGTATCTAAGATCTAATTCTTTGGTTCCATTGTTGTGCAGGAAGCGGACAAGATTTTGACCAAACACAAATCTTGAAAATCCTTGCCTATTCGAATAAAATGCTACTATTACATAATGGAAACTAGCCATGAAGATGATGATCTATTTAGCCTTGTCAAATGCACCATATGATCTTACCTCCTTGCTGTTGCAAACTTATCATAGGTTTCAACTCCTATTTGTTCCTTGATATGTTGCCAAAATGCTGGGATTGAGATTTTACAATGTAGTTGCTTGGGATGCAATGGTTTTTGGGATATGGGAAATTTGGGCAAGGGCAGAAGGTGTTGCAATGTTTAGAGTATGGGGCACATAGTCAGATCATGTCATTTTCCTAGTACTTACATTTGCTCATGACACATAAAATGCACAAATGCAAGTAGAATTGTGTGATGATGTATCAAAAGATTGTCAAGAGTGAGACACAATGAACACCATAGTTATTGCAAGGAGTTCGTTGATGTTTTTAATATTTCATTCCCTTAGATTTTTTTTTCGTGTAGCACAAATTGCTTTATGACTTGGCAATAGGGGTTACTATTGCATGTGTCCTCACAACACCATTATTTAATAATCCTATTGTCAATTCCATGTGTTTGGTGTCTGTTTTAACTTTTATATTTTTCCCTAGTCATTGATTTTATTCATGTTTGTAGCATCCAAGTGATGGACTTAGTCAAGCACATGATTGGATGTAACTAATAATATGTGGCTTTACATTTATTTGTAAATACAACATTCTTGTAATCCTTTAATAGGTAAATATTCATTCATGACTTGTTTTTGTAGCCATTTGAGATACATGATCAAATTAATGCTTTGTACTTCATCAAGTTGAACAAACATGAACATCATCAACCTGATTAGTCCAAACACACATATATGCTAATAGTTTCCTTTCTTCCAAAAATAATTTTAATTCATCCAATGCAAACTTACCTAAAACTTTATCCAGGTATGCTAATTTCACTGAAATGGAATCATTGCTAGTGTTGTTGTTCTATTGTGGAAAAGGTTGTGGCTAATTTAAAGAGAAAGTTGGCACAAGCTTTCACAAAATTTGAATATTTTTTTGGGTTCTTTTCCCCCTCCTATCATCTTTGCTGCAAAAAGGGGTTCTGGTTGAACTAATGAAAACTAGTTGGTTCTTGAATTTCCACCTACTTATGTTTTTTTTTCATCCTCCATTTGTGTTATTGTTACTCCTACCATCTCTATTATCAAAGGGGTTCTAACCAAGCAAAAAAAGTGGGTTGATGTGAGGTTCAGCACATTTGAACAATTTTGTTTTCCCTCTTCTTGGCAATTTGTTTGTTGTTGCTTCATCTCCATTGTCGCAAGTGTTATGGCTAAGTTGATCAGAACATCCCGCAAGTTTTGATGTGTTGTTTTTAAATTGGTTTTGTTCTATTTGTCATGCATTTTGTGGCTACTCCTACCATCTCAAACTAGGTAGGTTGTGAGTGAACTAAGGAAGTGGGTGATGTTGATGATCAATTTTGATATGTATATATTTGAATCACTTTTAACATAGTTGCAATGCATTTTGAGAGGTGGAATGTGTTCATGTGAGATAGATTGTAAATGATACAAGGAGTACCAAATGAACATAATTGAACCTTATGTCATATAAAAAGGAATGTTGTTGATGCACACTTCAAATGTTCAATTCAAGAGGTGAAATCAATTAACCCTTCACATGAGGTATCCATGAGGTGAAAATTTGGTAGTTTTATCCTTATTATATTCACAAGATACTCAACAACAAAATCTTTTACTTCAAAGCTTAAATTTCAATCCTTAAGCAAATAGATGGGTGACATGATTTTCATCCCCAAAGCATCCATGTTCAAATTGTATTAATAGATAGTAAATGATGGAAAGGAGAGGACACACATGATGACAGTTAAATCTGGTGCATTGCTTTGACCATTACTGGGAAAAGCTAAGGAGGATTCACATCTGCCTTGGGTGAAACACAAATGCACCAACTGTCATCATTGAGAAGATAACACAATGATAAAAAATGTAAAAACCAAAATGCATTTTCCAATCATGTCTCTTGATAAAATTTGACATTTCAAAATATAAATGAACCTTCTTCCATTTGGGGTAGATCCTAATTTGATTAGGAAGAGAACTTTCCACTTTTGTAAGGTTCCTAAAGTTTGAAAAGTTATTAAAGTGATGAGTTTGTATAGAGTTTTAGATTTATTTTGTTCTTTTCAAAATTTCCCTGTTCCAAGTTTCTTGTGTAAAGTAAAGCCCTAGGATAGAAGCATTTTCAAAATAAAGGGTCTAGGATGAGGCGATAACCAAATCTAGGCCCCCATTTTGGGAATGTCCCCAACCCATGGGCTTTACCTACCATAAAACATGAAGCAAAATTTATCATGAACCAAATCTATATAGGTCATGAGGTGAAATTGATGGGATATAAGGTACCCTCTAAATGCATTACAAATTTTTTCAAAATACTTTATGTGAATGTAAATGCCAAGTTTTACAAAACCACCAGGGTATGGAAAGAGGGTGGTAAACTCCTCATGAATGTATATGAAAAAAGGGTGTTAAACTCCCCATCAAATATATAAAGGCCAAGAAATGCCAAGTTTTGTGATAGGAAGTAGGTCTCATACATAGGTAGGTAAGTAGGAAAATAATACCTATTAGGTCAGGAAATGGTTTATACATATGTAAATGTTGTTTTTACTACCTACCTATTAATAACCTTCTTGGTAAAAGGAGAAGAAGCAGATGTGCCAAGGCTTGTGCTCAGTGGGATTTTCAATTGATCATAAAAGCTTGAAAACTAGAGCTCTTGATATGGAAAGAAGTTTCACATGTTGTCATCTTGTAGAGCTTTAGCGGGAGGTTGTGAACCTCAAAAATGAGGTTGACAAAAAAGAAGCAGCTAGGTTGTTTATTGAGGAGTTTCGTACCCCATGCCACATATTTTTGTGCATTGAGAATATAGGTGGTCTAAAAGTAAAATGGACACACTAAACTTTTAGTGGTTCTTGCAAAATTCGTAGGCATTATTCCTATTCTAATATGTCAAGATCCTTTTTATAAAACCTCAATCATTCCAAAGTTGTTAAGTTAGCATATTCCCTTTTTGATATCACAACAATGTTGTTTAGTTATTTCATGGGCTTGTTGATGGTGTTTATTAATTTCAATTTCTTTTGAATTGAATATGACAAATGGGGTCATTTCATAATGAGGTTGGTTGGGCCTTTTCACATTCCACAGGAACTTACAATTTCATCTGAATTACACTCATTTATAAATGTCACCTAAACATATAAATGTTTTAGGACCTTGAACCTTGATTAAGTGTGTGGAGGATGTAATGAGGAATATTTTTATGGGTTTATTAATGGATACACCATTGGAATCAACAACAACAACAATTGCTTAAGTATGTTGAATGCTAGTAGTTGCATAAGACTTTCTTCATGTGGGTGGGTGAAATTGTATGGTTTTCTTTTAGGTTGGGTGTGTGATGTTATGTAAAGATGGTGACAATTTTGGAGCATTACCACTTAAGGTAGCTAAAGCTTGGGCATCAGGAAAAAGTTGATGCACCCCCAAACTCTTTGAAAGATTCAAATGTGAATCTGAAAGTGAAAACAACAGAAGAAAAATGAATTCAGGTACATTCCCTAGCTCACAACACTTTAGGGGTAAGAGGGGCGTGCTGGAACTTTGAAATGGGGACTAGGATGAATGACAAATGGGTCAATTATTCATATGGACCTACACAAACCAAACAACAAGCTAGTTAATGCACAATTAAAACATTTTTGGTGCACAAACAAATCATGGACATACATGGACTCACAAAATTCACCATGGCCCAAACTTGGGGGAAACCACCACCTTCCCCTTTATAGTATTTTCTGTGGCTAGGCATAGGAGTTGGACCCAAATGTCATTTTTCCTAGGACTCCCAAGTTGGGAGTCCCAAAATTCTTGAAATTAGGACTCCCACCACTTTGGATGCCTATAATTGTTTGTGTAGACCTCCGATTGAAATGAAGTTTGAAGCCAAGTTGTAACCCTCATCAAGATCTTTCCAAAAATATGTAGCATGCCACCTGCACGCACATAATTCAGGGCGATTCTTGACTTTTAATGGTCGGGAGTCAAATTGACACTTTGACTTTCAGCCATAATTTGTGTTGTAAGTACTCAAATGGATCATGCAAGCCCAATTTAGACATTTATGTCTCAAAAAATTTCCAATGGTATAAAAAAAAATTCAATCCAATGAGTTTTGACCCTTCAAATCGCTTTCTGAAATTCGCGAATTTTCGAAACTCTAACTCCCAAAGTGGGAACCTAATTGGGAGTGTGTGGGCTCATTCCCTCACAATCTCCCACATTCCCAAAAATGTGAATGTGACTCCTAGGTTGCACTCTCAACCCATAACTTTCCATGCCTTTGCTTTGGTCGCAAACCCAAGGTTAGGGTCGTTATAAAAACAATCATTTCTTAATTAGGCCAAATATTTTCAATCCTTTTCAAGGTGGAACAAAATCCTAACCATTAGAAAGTCCCAAAAATATCAACTATTTTGTATTGGATTGTCAAAATTATGTGTAGAAAAAAAGGTGAATAATTTATTCATTTGAAGTATGGGCTAAAAATCATGGAGTCAAATTTTTGAAATGTTTGATTAGTGTGGGTGGTGACCTTGTGTGGATGATTTATTGGAACTACTGTGTTTGAAGTTTGAATTACTTAGTCATGGCAATCATTTCAAAATCTAAGAGAAACAAAATCTAATGGGATCTTGTTAAGATGTTTAATGATATTCACAAGTGACCTTCATTAGACAATTTACTGAGAAGAAAATAACACCAATTGCTTATTATTAGAACCATCAATAGATTATTATTATGGGCAACCATTGTAACCATGACTTGCAATGAACTATTCCCATTGTGAGTTGAATATTTAGGTAATGCATTCATCAATTGGTTGTCATAGAGGCCTTTAAGGGCCAAAAACATCCACACTTGTCCATGATGTTACTTGAATTTTTGTCATTAAATTTGAGTTATATGATTGTTGGTAGATGTTATATCAAATGGATTAGAAAGTTGGTCCATCAAGGATGAAGGCTGAAAATGGTGACGAAGAAAGTTTTTTTGTGAAAATAAAAAAACTTAACCAATGGTTCTTTCATGTAACAAAAGGTCAACATATCTATTCCTTCTTGTAATGATCTTCTTACATCCAAAGGTCACAATCATAAAATGTTTTAAACCTTTTCAATGGTCTCAAATCCCTTTGCTACAATGCAAAAACAAAGGTTTTTCCATGTTATACCTAGTCGTTACTAATGCAAAATTGAATTTGCTTATATGTTTTTAACTTGCATTAATGCTTGATGCAATTTCTGATTAATGGTCATTATATTGGATTTTAATTAATGGTGTTATATGTTGCATCTTAATTGATGACCATCCTGGTGACTTTCCATACACCAATGACACTTCATAATTGAATATCCTTCTGGATTTAGGATAACCTTGTTTTTCTTGCAAAAGACATGATAAATACACAATAAACTTTGTTTTTATTTTGGATTCACAATACCCTTGCTTTCCAAGCAAAAGACTTGAAAAAATAATAATAATGGCTCCATCTTTTATGGGTTGAAACTTGAAATTAACATATGCATGACTACATGACATAAAAGACTACATAAATTTTAATAAGCTATAGGTCTAGGTTCCACTATTACATCATGTGAAACCAATTCAAAAATGATAAAATTTAGTCAATTATCAATGAAACAAATAACCCAACAAAGGGGGATAAAAAGGTACAAGATGGAAGGACACAACTCTTGGCAAACTAAGATTACTTCAAAAAGGGCAAATCACAAGGGGAAGGGAAAAAATTCAAGTACTTGAACCTTTCCCCCCAATTGAAAGAAGCATATTAGATAAGGAGAGGGGAGGAACACATAAAAGAATGCCTAGCCTAAATGAACCTTCGCCTATAATAACAACACATTTCAAAATAAAGGTTGTTTATACTCACTACGATGCCACTGACACCCTTTGCATGTAAAATGAAAGACAAAACTTTATTAAAAACTAAAAATATTTCACTCTTAAGACCAAGGTTCCATTCCCCTTCCTAAGGTAGTTTCATTTTTCATACTTACATTTTGTGAAAAGTTTTGCCACTAAAAGAAAAAGGCCAATATGTGACCAACGCATTTACAACTACTTGCAACAAATTTACAACTAAATTGGGTTACATCTATATATAGGCTGGATTTATCATCCAAAAGTAACCATCTAAAGTCCCATTAATTGCAAGCGAAATGGTGCTTAATCACAATCAACATATGTCAATATACATCAATTATAATAATTATTTGATTTATGATTAAACTTAATATTCATAGTATTTTATTGTAATTAAAATCATTGATATGATTACTGTAATTATATTAATTTCATTACATTAAATTACATATAATTTTACTACAAATTTTTAATATTTTTAATAAAATAATTTACTTTTTATTTATTACCTATAATGTAAAATAAATAAATAATATTACAACATAAAATTTCACATTTATGAAAATGATAGTTCTAATCATAAAATATAACTATTGAATTTACAAAATTTATGTTTCAATAATAATAATAAAATTTTGTATCCTAATTGAGAAATTATGTCCTATAGTTAAGATTTTTATTTCAAAATTTTATAATAATCTTAAAATAATGAGCATAGTTGATGTAATTACTATATTTAGAAACAAAGATACACTAAAATAATTGTATGTATTACTCATTATTTACTTATTTATAATAAATTGTTAATATAAAAACATAAAATTTTATATTAATAATAATTATTTTATTGTGACATAAAATCATTATAATTACTTAATTTATTTGTAAGTTAGAATTACAATACTTGAATAATTAATTTATAACTAAACGTTATTATTATAATCTATAATTTATATTTATAAATTTAGTTCTTATTTAGGTTTCTAGAATAATAATCATTTAATTAAAATAATTAATGTTATGACCATAACTACATGGATTTTAATATAATAAATTCAAATATTTATTTCTTGTAACTATTTGTTCATAATATATCACTTTTATAAATAACTATAAGTTACATTAAATAGTTATTATTAGAACATAAGTTTTTATATTATACAAGTTATATTACTACAGTAAAATAAATAAATTATTGGAATTAATGTTACATTACTTTAAAATCATTGTAATTATTTTAGACAATAATTAATTATATTAATTTCATAATTATTTTTTAATTGAACATAATTATTCAAAATTTGTAAATTATAAATTAAAATATGAATTAAAATTTAGGAAAATTTATAATGTAATTAAAAATAATTATTGTAATGATTATAATTGCAGGAATTATTCTACAGTAAATTTTTTTAATAAAAAACTCTGTAATTACTTATCTATGATAAATATTATTATAATAATATTATAATAATTAAAAATATTAATATATGCTCAGCATATTATTTTATTTATAATTATTAATTATCAATGGAAAAAACATTTACTTGATTGATAAAAAAAATTAAATGATAAATGTAATTATATAATAATTACAGTAATTATTTTTAATGTTACTTTTTAAATAAATAATTTTTGTAGGTATTTATTTTCTGATAGCAATTATTATTCATTATTTTAAATTTGAAAATAAATGTCTATAATAGTTATTTAAAAGTATAATCATTAAATTATTTTTAAATTAATTATATTATCTATAATTCGACCAGATTTTTAAAAGTAAGGAAATATTATAAATATTTAAGTTATCTATTTATCAATGAATTATGTATTGACAAGTTGTGAATAAGTCTATAACTAATTAGTTAAATATTAATAAGTTATTAATTATTTAAATATTGATAATGAAAACTTAATATTTGTAGTGTATAGTTTATATTTTAACTTTATGTTAAATTTAATCATTGTTAATTAATGACTATTTAATTATCTAATGAGCCATGCACTTGAATTGTTTATAAATCTAAAAGCTAAGAAAAAAAGGCATGAGAAAATTTTTGAAGTTGCAACTTCTTCACAAACTAAGTTGTAACTTCAAAATTTATCCCATATTCTTTGTTCTGCATTCTTAGTTTGAACAATTTATAAACAAGGGGTGTGGTTATTCAATTTCACATTAAAAAATGTGTGCACATGGGATGAACCATTTAAAAGGCTTAACCCAAAACAAAAAGAAAAATTATGCGAAATTTTAAACTACCTACCTTTCCAACCTATTTATCTACCTAATTAAGTAGGTGTTTAATTTGACCTACCCACTTAGATTGACCTATGTACCTACCTACTTAAGTACCTACCTACCTACCTTTTTACCTAAGTAGGTAAGTAGGTATTTAGCCTAAGTTTGTAAAGACCTATTTGTGTATTTACCTAGGTAGCTACCAACCTAATATTAGTATTTTATATTAAATTCATTTTAAAATGCCACATGGCATATTTACATTTGGCCATGTGTCATATTATAAATCATCCAAGCATGTGAATTAAATGTCTTAGATTATTTCAAAATAATAATAATAATAATTTTAAATAATTAAATATTGGCACACATGGTAGCACATCATTTGTCCTCAATAGTGACCAAAATAGTCATATCTTAGTTACATGTGACAATACATATATAATGGAGTCAGGATGAAGTTGTACTTGTTGATTTTTTTGTTCATCCAATACCTTTTATTGTTTGTAACTAATATCACATGCGATTTGTCTAAGGCAACTAAGGGGATTTTAGTCGCAAATATTGTTTGTAATTACAATTTAGTTACAGAAACTAATCGAAAATATGTGCTTTTCTTTTAATGTGCCATTGTTTCTTCCACATTAACTCTTGATGAAAAACTAACTGAAATGTACTAATGTAACTTAATGTCATTGGCTTAAATGTGAATTAGTTACCCATTTCTTCCTTCCAAAACCACTTTTTGTAATTTAATTGAATTTCAAACAAAAAACTACTCAAAATTCAATATTTTTCACAAATGCCATTAGACTTCCACAAATCCAAACAACTTCATTAAATTCTATGAATTGAAAATTTTCTAACAATACCAAGAGTGTGCCCAAATTCCATTGTAATTTTTTTTATTTCAATGAATTTTCAATGAAAAAAATATTTTCAATAACTTTTTCACTATAAGTTGAAACATTATGAAACCAATTTGATACACCCTTATTCATTGAAAACTTTCGAACAACACCAAGAACATGACAAGACGCACCATCATTTGCAAAATTTCAATGTGATAAACAAATCAACCTTTCTTTCTTAAATAAATATTGGAGGTTTTCAAAGACCATAAATGAAGAAAAAACTTTATAAAAATCACCATTCTAATATTTGATTTTTAATGTGTAGTCAAAAATATTTTTTAAATGATTAAAGATTTGTATTTCATATTTGGTTTCTAACCAAATTTGGCTAAATATTCTTAGAGATGATAATTATTTTTATTGCAAAAAAAAATCTTAAAAAGGAACAATGACCATCACCTACATAATATATATTGGCACCTTTACTTTTTAGGGTGAAACCTTCTATTATAAAAATTCCACAACACATCATCCACCAAATTTTAAATGAAATATAGCCAATATATGCATTGTTGGGGCCAATAAACTAAGTTTGACTTGGTGATCACATGATTCAATAGTTAAAATGGGTGCGTCCATGTGCAAGTGTTCAAGAATTATTATTAATTTGTTCAAACATATTCACATGCGACATTGGAGAACGTGTCATGATTTCTTGTGTTTATGCCAATTGAAATGAATGTTTCACCTATTGATGAATGGGGTAAGAGTTCATGAAACATTACCCTACCATTTTCTTTTATGCCATGAATTGTTGTGCTTTGTTTTGGCCAGATGTTGGCCAAGTCTTATAGAACCTTAGAAACAAATGGTGAAACATCGTTAATGCCAAAACTTTCTATTGTATTTCCAATGATGTTTCTTACTTTCCCTACCAATACAATGATAAAAAATGGAATGAGTTTTCCTCATATTGGACGTAATATTGTTAATCTAGGATCCACACTCTTGAAGTAGGATTAAAAAAATGAAATATAAAACTTAATTAAGCTCAATATGCAAGGTTGGGTTTAATAAAAAAAAAATGGAGTTGTAACCAAATAATCCAATTCCTAACATAGGATTGCATGTCTTAATGAAGAATTAAAGATCCTAAGGATGATATTGAAAAGGAAATTAAAACTCAATGAACTAGACTAATTCATATGCATTATGATTAAGGACTAAAAGAGAACAATGGAAAATTGATTCTTGAAGACCATAAATCTTGAAACAAAACACACAAATGAATGGAAATAAATAACATAAACATGTAGACAACAAAATGTATTCAAGTATGTTTCACATGTTTGAAAATGAAATGTTGGGTGTTTCCATTGGGAGTGATTATACCATATTAGCTTTTATTTTCATGCCCGCCCTTCCTTGAACATCCTTGGAATCTAATTTTAAACCCCAAGTTGCAAACCAATTTGTAGTAAAAATGGCATCACAAAAAAAAACAACACAACAGGACAAAGTTGTGTGTATTCTCCTATACACCAAGGGTGATAGGTATGCATGAAAGAAGTTGTCGATAAATTATTGCAACTAAATCACAATCCACAAAGATGACATGTGGGGTAGTTCCAAATAAGGTGCTCATTTTTTCATCACATTTGATTTTCTACATATTGTATTTTATTCAAATGTCATAAACATATGGTGAAATCATCAATGTGACAAACATTTACAAATTAAAATTTTCAATTTGAATAAGAATATGCACATAATGGTGAAATTCAAAAAACTACAACAAACATATAGTCATGAACTTTGATTAAATCATTATAATTGCAGTAATTAATTTTGATTATTGTAAAATATGAATAATTAATGTGGATATTTTTTATTTCTCATAATTGTTCACTATAAATAAGTAATGTTAAGTTATAAATACAATCATTTACAATAAATACATTCATTACTCTAATTACATTATAATTATTGTAAAACCTTAAATCTCAATTTAATTATAATTTATAACATCTAAATAGCTTTAATATTATATAATTATTTATCATAATATTATCAAATAAATATTAAATTACTATAAATAAAATGGTTTAAAAGTAATTAAGTTGATTAAAATAATTTTAATATATATATTTATTTTTTATAATGTGTAAAAATATTTAAAATTAATGTTGTAACAATAACTATTCACTTTCAATAAAATAGGTTTTACGTAGAATATTTTATTATAATTTAATTAATTTAAGTACAATTAAATACATTAATTATTCACATTATAGTAAAATTACCATAAGAATTGTAAATTTTAATTTAAATTATAAATTATCAATATTATTACTAAATGCAATAACATATTATACAAATTTTTTATGATTTTTTTACATTGTAGAAAAATTAGTAATTAGGGTAAACTTTTTATGTTGGAAGAATAATTATTTAATATAAATAATTAATTATAAATAATGTATATTAAATTTATAGTAATTATGATAATTACATTAATTACTTGAATTACATTATGATTAGTGTAAAAAGATTAAATATGGATTTTAACTATAAGTTTTAAGTTCTAAATAATTTGACTATTTATAATGATTTATAACTTTTTTGGTAATTAATTTAGTACAATAATTATACGATTATTTTTTTATTTTTTTAATACACCCATGGATGATTGATGTATTGCCACCTTTACATATACCTTAATATGAGGCCAATATACAATAATAGTTTTTTCAAACCATGCCTAACTAATCCACGAAAATTATATATATATATATATATATATATATATACCATTATGAATGTGAAGTACATAATGTATACGTAAGGCTTACTATACATAATTGCTAATTACCATAATGTAAAACACATGACTTATTCTATACAAAATTAATAACATAGATAACTTAATGTATAAATAAGTATTAGTTACCATTTTTTGGTCACCTTTGCAACTAATGGGCCATATGAAGGCCTTTCAAAATGAAAATAATGTGAGAAGTTATCCCATTGAAAAAATGAAAAACCTACAAATAGTTGCAACATAGTCATAAATGTGACAAAAAAATGTGTGATGTGATTTTCAGTCACAAATGTAATCAATGTTAGTTGTAAACAACAATTAGTTGCATGTAGTCAAAAATCATTTGGTTATGTTTTAGTCTTTTTTTACTAATAACAATGTTTTTACTAACAAAAAGGTTTTTTCTTTTCTTGGGCATCAAGCTATCCTTGTCCATATATATTTTTTCATGCATTGAAATATAAACAAAACTAGTTTTATTATTATTTTTTTAATGCCAAATTTCTTTTAATAGTGAGATGGGTGATGCGTCACATCCTAATTTTGCCCACCATCTATCATGGAACCTAGGATTTGAATGTTTCTAAGAAATCACCAATTAACTAGATAGTTTTCAAAATCTAGTTGTTGGGGTTTTTCAAAGAGAAGGAACATATTTTCATCATTGTGGATTTGTTGGCTTTGACAACCTCGATAAATATTTTTTAATTATTAAGTTTAGTAATTAGGTAGGTATGTAGGTAGGCAAGGTAGGGTAGGTAATTATTTAATTAATTGATTAATAGATTCAAATTAAATTAAAATTTAAAAAATAAATAGTGGTTACAATGCTTTAAATAAAAATTTTAATTTATTGGATTGATTCCAAATTTGTATGATATGTAAAAGATGTATTCACAATAACATTCTATAAAAGGGTAAAAGCACACTAAGGTGAATTACTTTTTGACATATGTGAAATCCATATTAGTGTTAAAATAAAAATCCATTTTACATTATAGCATAATAAATTATATTGCACAAGTCATATGACAAGGCTAAACAATTTATTTTTACTTCTAAACTTTATCAATTGTAAATAATTGTATCATAAATTTACATTAAAAATGAATAAAATACTTTATAAAAAATCCATATTTCATTCTATATATCAATTTATGGTTCTCAAAATATTTCAAAATAATTTTCCTTTGTATCAATGGCATCACACTATTTTCTATGTAAAAGAAATTCATTCAACTAAACATTTTAATGAATATAATGAGTCCATAATCATATGATATGGATCATGACGCTAGATTTTTGGCACTTCAAAAGTCCAATATGTTATGGTAACTCAAAATTTATTCATGAAATTCATACAATGTGATCATATCACATCTAGTATTATTATTTTGAGTCCTTTTCACATATTATTCATTTATATTTTGTTCCATGGCCCATGATTGATAATCCAACAAGTTGTGACAGGATTATGTAACCCATCTCAACGTGCTTTCACCCAACAAATAATTTTATTTATAAAATTTATACTTTTTTTTAGTATAATTTTTATAAAAAAAGGTTGTTGATTTGCTTTTCAAGTGTCACCAACAACAAATTACTCACAAATGGTCATCTTTGTTGCATGTTGTTGATTCATGTCTTTCTTTACCTACTAGATGTAGACATCATTTTGTTTCCAATGAAATTAAAAATGGTTTGTTGAGGTAAGAAGTGATGTGCTTTCTCATTTTGGTGTTAGTGGTTCGATGTTCATGGGTGTGCACAATATCTATAACAGAGTAAAATAGATATGAAAGTTGAAGATGGCATTATATGGGTGGCAAGTGAATAGTTTGGACAAAAGTTGGAATGAAGCTCCAAGCCTTATAGCCAACCTTGAAAACTCCCACTCAAGAGATGTTTAGGCCTCAATGCACCATTTCTTCAACCCCGCACTAAATCGATTAATCTTTGAATAATTCTAATTAGCCACATTTAGCTTCACTAGAAGAAATTTATAATTTTGTAATTGGTCATGTAGTTACCTCATAGTTGCATGTGATAGTTTGCAACTAATTTCTATTTTTTGCAACTTCACACCAAAAAATGATGGCAACTAGTTGTGTGCCAAATTGGTTGTAGTCCATTTCAACTATTTTGGTGTTGTGCCTACTAAAGTTATCTAACATGAACTTTCATCCATCTCTAATTCATTTGATTATATTTTATTTAGGTTATCAAAGGGCGATTAGATTTCATCACAACTATTGATTTTTCTTAGTGACATAACAATTAAAAGGGCATGGAGCAACTAAATTTAAACATGGTGGACATGGAACGACCAGTCAACCAGATTTGAATAAGGTGGGGGCAACTAGAAGTAGAGCAATAAGGCAACCAGATTTGGTATAACCAATTTTTTTTCAAGTGGCATCATCGACTAGCAGTGGGTGATTAGAAATAAAGGGATGAGGCAACTAGACTTGGACAAAACCATTTTTTTTTTTCGAGTGGTGTCATTGATTGGAGGGGGTGACTAGAGGTAATGTGATTTAGCAACTAGATTTGGACAATTGTATTTTTTTTCTCTACAAGCAATGTCATCAACTAGAACCTTGGGGTGATTGCAAGTAAATTGATTTTGGTGATCGAATTTGGATAAAGTTGTTTTTTTCCCATATCAATGGCCTCATCGAGTGGAAGTAAAACAACTAAATGATTCAACAACTAAAAGCAAAAACATTGGAAATATGTGTTCATAAATAATTTATATAACATTGCCACTAATGACAACCTATTGTTGTGTAATGGGTTTACTTCCTTTGTCAATTATCCACAAATTGTGTCACATGGTGGGCATGCTTAGTATATAACCTCAATTAGCTAGTTGGCTACAATCATGTGCTCCCCCTTGCTTTGATTACATTCGTAGTGATGATCTCCCCACCTTTTCCAATGTCAAAAAACTTAAAGGATTTATTGTATTCCTGAAACTTCCAAAGTTGGGGTATTCATACAAGCATTACATTTGTAAAAGACTTAATAATATGCCACGAGGCAAGCAATTATTCTTTGGTTTGTTCTATTGAATAAGTTAAGCAACTAGTTACCATGATATTAGTTAGTTGACCATGATCGCAAAATATATGTTCCAAAGGTTAGTGTTAACATTACTCTACCTTATAATATATGTTGTTAAGGATCTAGTTAATGGGCCTCAAGATATAACACAAGTAGTCCACATTCCTCAATAGTTGTTAGTTCCATTGCATTGACAATAATGGAGGGTGTAATATTGTGCATGCATGGTTCAAGGAAGAACTCCTTGCCCCTTAATTAATCAACACAAGGGTTTGGTTTGTAATGCACAAAAATCTAACCATTAGCATGTGGAGCACTTAGAATGGGTGTGGTGAGTTAAATGGCACATTGTCAATATGCAACACATAAATGGTTATGATGTTTGCTTAGTGCCTTGGATTTTGTGCATTGCTTGGGAATTTTGTGTAATGCATTTCTCTACTTGCATGGGCTTTGGTGATTGCAATATAATGTTCTAGGATTTTGGACATCCAAGATATGCCTTGGGATTTTGTGCATCAGATTGACATTGCAAATTTAGGGTTTTTGAACTGCAATCCTTTGCTCTAGGACTTTGTGCATTGTATTATTTTATGGGTTTAAAGTTCCATCATATTTGCACTAGGTTTTTGTTCATTAATTAGCTTTTGGTCACATTGATTAAGTAAAGGGCAATGTAAAGGCATCATGTTCTTTAGATGCATACTATCTAAGGAATGATTAATATGGGGGACCACAAGCCATTTATTATAGTCATTAGTGGATAGTCTATAGTTGCAAAATTTTGCAAATTCAAATGGATCCACTTGATGATTTGTGCACCATCCTCATAATCACCCCCAAGGCTAGAACATTTGATAAAACAAATTTAACAAAATCAATGCATGGGTTTTTATAATCAATCCAATGTTGTTGCATTTGATTTTGTTTTAATTTTGTGTTGATAACAACTATTTGAAGAGGGGTGGTGGCAACAACTAACACCACCATCCACTTCTACAACTTCGACAATTTGTTTATTTACTTTTTGATCTACGTTATGTTGCTAAGGAATGTGTATTTCTTTCAGCTTATTATTTTGTGAATATTATACTACCTTAAAATTACAAAAGCATGGACAAGTTAATGTTTATAAGTGGTGGTGCATCATATTGTCTATTATTATTACTGAAATACAAATTCCAATTGGTTTTCATGCCAATATGATACTTGATTTTCTCAAAATAATTGTTTTTGTTGAATAAGAAGTATACATTATAGATTATAGATGTATTTGTGACTTCCTATACAATTAACCTGACCTTTAACTGATATTATTTTTGTTTAATACAATTTTACCATTAATGAGACTTGGTGCATTAACATCAAGGGATGAAGAAGGCAAAATTGGACAAAAGTCAATCCCTACTTCATTCCTAGAGTTTGTAGGGTCCCATGTAATTTCTTGTTTTTATTTAACCTACTTTATGTTGAATGTTGACGGTTTAGGTCATGCAAATCAAGCTTAATCCAAATTTAATAGAAAGGGGGCATGTAGATCATGAGTTCGTAGCCACCTTTCATCATGTGGTATAATACATGGAATTCATTGAGTTGGTACTTTTAACTCTGATATGTGTCTCTTACTAAAACATTATTACATGTGATGCAAGTAGGGTTTGCAACTTCAAAAATATTATGGCAATTTATATAAACATAATACCAAAATGTGAGGATGTTAATTTGATGCTAGTGGTAGAGGTTCCAAGTAATAGACTTTGATCCTTACTAAGGTGATTTAGTTAAAACATTTGCTATAAGTTTATTTTAATTTGATGTTTGAAAAACAACTTGATGAATAAATCAATGTTTTGGGATGATAATACTAACATTAAAGGTTTCTTTTTTTTATATTCATGGCAAACGAGTGGCATTAGTTTTGCTGGGCACAATACGTATGGAATGTTTCCAATGAAAGGAAAATTGTTGAATGTGAGAGAAATAAGCCATAACAAGATTATGGAAAATGCTGAAATCAACAACAACAATTGCATTTTTGGGCCCTAACATGGCAAACTTGATTATGACTACACTAAAGAACTTGTGCTATGCCCACCTCATGATCATGACAAATTATATTTTACATTCTCACTAATATAATGTTGGTGCTTGATTGTACCAACAACCTTGTACATTGTATTTTATTTTGAACTTTTACACTATGTTCTATTCATCCATTTGGCCATTTACCATTGGGCTAGTTTGTTAGGATCATGATGGTTCATTTAGTAAAGGGTTCTTGATAAGTTTTATCCACATATTTGGCCATCACTCCTCAAAATTCCTTCCTCGTGGAGTTCATCACTTCTGTTGTGAAAGTATATCATGTTTTAAATCCCAAAATATGGTTTTAAAGGTTGTAGACGATCATTGGCTGTTGGTTCGTAGAATTATTTTTGGAATTTAAAACCTCATTGACAAGATGGGATCTAGTCTATGCAAGCAACTAATAAGAATTGAATTTCGTCATTCTATACATTTTTCAAATATTATCTAAGAAGGAATCTATACATGGAATTAGACAAAAAGGTGGACCATAAAGTACTATAAGGTGCATGCTCATATTCACAACAATATATCTAATATTTTACCGTGTGAATTTTGCAAATGAACACATGAACTCATTGAGTGTTTTATTAGTGAAGAAATACTCACTAAGGATACCTAAAAACATTTATTAAATATGTTGTTTGAATTAATTCCATATTGTTAGCAGACCACCTTATGCTTAATCATATTCTTAAGTTACAAATGAACACATGCAATTTGGAACTTTATAATTATATATTGGGTAATTTGGTAATGTAGTGATTTTGCATACTTGCAAATGCGCACTTGCAACTTGTAAAGTTGTAATTATTAATTTGCACTTTCTAGATTTTGTAAATTTACAAACTTACACGAATTTGCAAATGCACATTTGCAATTTGTTAAGTTGTAAATTTGTAATTATTAATTTGTAATTTCTAGATTTTGTAATTTTATAAACTTGCAAACTTGTGAACTTGCAATTGTGCATTTGCAATTTGTAAAGTTGTAAAATTGTGACTATTAATTTGAATTTTTTTTGATATTTTAGTTTTGTAAATTTGCAAACTTGCAAATATGCACTTGCAATTTGTTCAGTTGAAAATTTATAATTTATAATTTGTAATTTGTAGGTTTTGTAAATTTGCAAACTTGCATACTTGCAAATGCACACTTGCAATTTGTAAATCTGTAATTATTAATTTATAATTTCTAAATTTTTTAATTTTATAAAATTGCAAACATGCACACTTGCAATTTGTTAAGTTGTAAATTGTAATTAATAATTTGCAATTTCTAGATTTTAAATTTTTTTAAATTTTTAAATTTGCAAACTTGTGAACTTGCAAATGCACACTTGCAATTTGTAATTATTAATTTGTAATTTCTAAAGTTTTTAATTTTGTAATTTGCAAACTTGTAAACTTGCATACTTGCAAACTTGTTCATGAGTTGGTATCCTAAATTGTAGGTAGGTGAGGATAGGGTTCTACACCTAGATAAATAGGTAGGTAGGTGGATAGGTAGCCTACACAGGTGAGTATGTAGGCTAGGAGGTAGGAGGGTAGGCCACTAATGCAAAGCCCCCTACCTACCCCAAAAGAAAACAACCCAAAAAAAAAAAGTTTGGGCAAAAAAACTTGAAAAATAAATTGGGCAATCAATGGATTTTTTGGGGGGCAGTAAGAAAAATTTGGGCAGCCTGTAAAATAATGTAAACTTGTCAAGTTTGCAATGTAAAAGTGGTGAGTGAAAATGGTGATTTGACAATGTGAAGTTGTAAATTGGTCAAGGTGCAATTGAGAATTTGACAATTTGTCAATGTTAAATTGGCCACCTAGCAAAATGCACTAAGCATTGTAGCATTTTAGCAGTGTGCACCTAGCAAACTTACCATTATGAGGATGTTAACTTGGA
>Ga0116229_10005577_pt1 | contig 20471 bp, 15 predicted proteins | sample S1TSphgellanicum_3_FD_87313 | JGI IMG/M metagenome (GOLD analysis project Ga0116229, IMG submission 87313) | Host-associated microbial communities from peat moss isolated from Minnesota, USA - S1T2_Fc - Sphagnum magellanicum MG | ecosystem: Host-associated > Plants > Peat moss > Unclassified...
GCCGGTTCCGCCATAGAAAATGCTAGCCGGTGGTCAGTTATAGGCCGGGCCGGTTCTGCCGTAGAAAACGCAAGCGGAACGCCCTGTGTGTCAGACGGACTAAGTGAATTTATATATAAGATTCAGCAAAGCAGTGCCGGTTGTTACTTGTAATAAGATTTTCGTCAGTTCGAAAACGGCCTTAACGGGGTACCAAATGACCGACCCCTTCCAAACCCTAATCGCTCCCGCACTATGGGCTTCTCCTCTTCTCTGTTTGCAGTTTACTTTGCATTCAGTCATCCCTTGTTGCTTTTGCACCACAGTGATCGACGATGGGATGGACCTGGTCTGCAAAGCACGAGCCACTAGCAAGAAGAGCATTGATCTTCATAGCAGCGGTGATCAGAGTGGTACTGGTGTTTTATGGAGAATGGCAAGACGCGCACATGGACGTACCTTACACCGATATTGACTACATTGTCTTCTCTGATGCTGCTAGACTCATGCTGCAAGGGAAGTCGCCATACGCCAGAGATACATATCGCTACTCTCCTCTTCTGGCGCTCTTTGTTTTACCCAACTCTCTGCTTCATCGTTGTTGGGGCAAACTCCTGTTCTCAGCAGCTGGTTTGTGACTCTTCTGCTCTTGTCTCCTCTAACCTATTCTTTTGTCTTTCTTTTTTTTTTTCTTTTTTTCGGCTGAGTAGGGTTGTTTGATTCTGGTTAACATTCTCCAGCTCCTGCTGGTCCCCAGATGGTGCTTTCTTTCAGCGTCTTTTGGTGATTAGTGTTGTGTAAGCAGAAGATGTGTCTGAGAGGCCGTCCTTGTCTTCTCACTGTGTACATGACATTTGTCTAGGCAGTGGTGTCAGCTGGGTGCATGGTGGATGGTTGAAGGGGAAGGGGGGCTCTGCTCTGATGCAGATCTACTGGTGGGTCATCTCATTGGCCAAGTATTGCAACAGCGGCGTGTGGCAGGAAATGTGCAAGTTGCATGCATGGCATTGTGGTTTTTCAACCCATTCACATTTGCAGTGGCCACTCGAGGGAACTGCGAGGCTCTTGTTTGCGTTGTTATCATTTGGGTTCTCATGTGCCTGATGGCAGGTAGCTACTGCTTCTTGGAGCAATTGCATCTGATATCCTCATGTTCCGTGGTTCTACATGCCTGTGCATTTAGCCAAAGTGTGAAGTATGAGATCTGGCATTGAATCTGTTTCTTTGCAATTTTGATTTCAGGTTCAAGGCTAGACTGTAGCTATAAGGGGAGACTGGTGATTTTTCGGGAATTGCAGGTCAGCTGGTTCAGGCAGCCTTTTGGTATGGAGTGGTTGTTCATTTTCGTATCTATCCTATAATTTATGCTCTTCCAATTGTCCTCTTCCTCAACGACGATTATCCTTCAATCGCACTGCGAAATGCAAAACTGGGCGTGAATGCAAACAAAGGGACATTTGGATGGATCAGCAGAGAGAGAGTCACATTTTCCCTTGTTTCTGGAGGGGTCTTCTTGGCCCTGACTGGGATTTGCTATGCTATATATGGGGTGGAGTTTTTGAATGAAGGATTGTTGTATCATTTGACAAGAACTGATCCCAGGCACAACTTCTCCATTTACTTCTACTACATCTACCTCCATCACAGTTTGGGCTTCACATTGTTGGAGTCGTTGCTGGCTTTTGTGCCACAAATGGGTGTGCAGCTGGCTCTTGCATCCTTCCTAGCAAAGGACTTGGCTTTCTGCATTTTCACACAAACTGTGGCATTTGTTGCCTTCAACAAGGTGTGCCCACCTTACCAATATCTCTTTAGGGTTTACAGTTTGTACTTGTGACCATAAATTCCTGGAGAATGTGATCTTTCTAGTCTACCAAAAACTGAAATGATTCTTCTGGTGTGGCAGGTCATTACTGCACAGTATTTTGTGTGGTTCTTTTGCCTTCTACCCCTTGCTGTACCATGGAGCAAGTTGAGTTGGCAGGCAGGTGCATTGTGCATGTGCTTGTGGACTGCTGCGCAGGTGCATTGGTTGGGATGGGCCTATCTTTTGGAGTTTCAAGGGAAAAATGTGTTCTTTCAGCTATGGTTAGCAAGTCTGGTGTTTTTTGCAGTCACTGTTGGGGTCTTGGCAGTTTTGATATGCAAGCACACACTCTTTCCAACTTTCCAACAAGGAAAGCTAACCTCAATTGACCAATCAATGCATACCAAGAGAGATTAACAAGTACTTTAATGCTTCGTTCAGGCAGTCCTCAGGGCTTGTATGTACAAGTATAGATCAATGCAGTAACTTTGATATTCAATACATGGCTTACTCGATTAGCAAGCAAATAAAAGACATTGGTGCTTGGCAATGCAGAATCTTCTCCAAAATCCTAAACCTTAATTTCATTGTTCACCAGCCACATTTGGCATATGATGTTCTACAACTTCACACTTGCCACTGGTTGTCATGATATGGTAACTAAGCATTGAAGGTTGCAACCTGACTTCCTGGCAGGCTCAAATTTCTTCAAGCCCAAAAGTTTCCACATTCCAAGCTTTGGAACCCTTTCAAAGGTGTATAAACACATCCTCTATCATAAGGCTTCTCAAAATTAGGGCAGAATCCAAGAATCAATTGAACTCCAATTGTTGAAGAAATGAATATGGTATAGTATACACAGCAGAGAGTAGCATGAACTGGAAAAAGGCCTTGTTTTGAAACCTCTTATTGGGTGTTCTTCATTCTTTCACGGCATTCCAAGTACCCATAGTGCTTGTTGGTCATCACCTCAATTCCAACCCTGATGTCCACATCAGTGTACTGAACTCAGAAAAGTTTAAAAACCCATCTTTGTCTGTATCAAACACCTCCATTGTTGAATTCACAAGCTGCAAGTACAAAATTGGATGCCTTAGGAACCAAAATAAACTCTCTTTGTTTCATTTCATTCACATAGAATTACAGAAAAGGAGCCATCATTGCTCATGATATTGGAAAATTACTTCATGCACTTCACACCTGTAGGATGGGAGGAAATACAGGAAGCCAAAGCACATGACAAGTGGATTTTGTGATGATGGAAACAATAAATCGGGTTGTGAAAGATGATGAAGGGAATGTTCACATCTCGTATCTGTGATATGTGACCAATGATCGAAGACAGTTGCAAATGAGCAGCTGCTTCAGACACTCAGCACTTTCATGTGGTATTTGGCATCAGAAGAATGGGACCTGTTCCAACTGGGTCTTTGGGAGGGCTTGTCCGCAAGCAACTACCATGGCATCTGCAACCTCTGAACGAGAAATCTTCCCATCATGATCCGAGTCATAGAAGTTGTATAAAACTGCCCCATGTACAGCCCACAGATTTCTATCAATTACCTATAATTTCTGACATAACTACTCCCTTTAGGACAGAAACAAAGAGGTCATACTTGAGTCCCATGAGACACAGAAAAGCAGAGAGAATTATTTTGCTGACATGTTAAAACTTTGAGACAGAGTTGTTGACCTAAGGTGGAAAAGTATCTAGGAATTTGAGGAAATAGTTGCATTTCACAAAGTGAAGGAACTTGCCGTTTCTGAACTGACACAGGAATGTGAATCAACACAGCAGATTAGTGAATAGACACATGAGTTCATAGACTCAATGACTCTTTCAGAAATTTGGAAAGGATAGATGAAAACTGGGCAGGATATTCACCTTGAAGCTTCGCCTCAGGGGATTTGATAGACCTGAATGCTGTGATCTCTTTGTGAATCTCATTGAAGCTTACAGTGCCATCCCCATCAGTGTCAACATATTTGAATAGACCCTCCGTACAAGGTGCTGGCCACACATACTAGGAAATCAGATATGAGGTACCATTGCCAAATCATAGGAAAAGTGAGAGATAAGGGTGGCAAAAGACAGAGAACAGAAACAGTGCACGTACAAGGGCCAAGCAGATCAGTAAACTGTTCTCGAGTCAAACGTGTATGGTCTTTGCCTGTCACCTTTCTAAACCTGTACTTAGCACGCAATTCCTCATGCCCTGACACTGCAACAAATGAAGGTAAATCTGTAGCCAAGAAAAACGAAAGCACCAACTTGTGTAAAAAAGAAGCTGATGTCTTCAACAACACCTAAGAATGAGCTTCAAAATGTGGCTTGTACAACCAGTAGGAAGTCACAGATTTAGGTATGAAAAGAACAGGGAACCAGGCCCCAGAAGCAGAAAGAGAGACATCACAATCAATCCAAACCATTTAGTTCCAAAAGTGAAGTAGCACAGATGTGCAGGGTGAAGGAACTTACAGCTTCCAGGTTGGTGTAAGCAACTGCCAGTTCCACCCATGCTCTCTTACTATGTGTTCAGAGAGAGCACTCATGTCTAAATAGTCCCTGCCACAGACATCATTCCTTATGTCTCCTGTTATCTCCCCTCTCCACCTCCGCCTCAATACCTTGTAGATTTCAAGGTGTTACCAATGTGAATTACACCTGTCCAACTATATTCATATCTGTAGACCTTAGCCATGGACCCTGCAGCCAGAGTACAACAGATCTTCAGATTTCCTCACTTGAGTTGTGTCAGTTAACCCTCCAACAGTCACCATCCAAAACAGGTAGTAGCTCCGGATCCACCTCATAATTGATCTGATTTCTTGGAAAAACATAAGGATGTTCATCAGCCTCAATTGATGGTGGCAGGCTGCATTTGATATCTCTGAAATGAGCAGGAGAGATTTTTTTGGCAAATGTCACGACTTTATTTGTGCTAGCAATTGCATGTGTAAAGGAACAGGAGCAGTTTGTGAGTGTATGGTATCATCAAGCCACATTAAGTGGGGGACAAATGTTTGAAAATGGTAGAGACAGTCACCAGGTTCAGATTCCTGCATTCAAGATATTTACAGATGTTCCGGACCTTGTCTGACCGCAAAGACCTACTCTTACAAATGCAACTCTGATGAACCTTCACAGCTAATGCTGAAGGACAATGGCAATGTCTGGTCATGTAGGGGTCAAAAGTGCTCTCCATGAGATTTGTCAACTCTAAAATGACTTCTGAAGATCCAGCATGAAGTTTCCTCATAAAGATGCACAGGGCTGACAATACTGGAAAGGTGAAACCTGTAGTGCATGAAGCATTTGGCAGTGTAGTATTGCGACCTAGTCTTCATCATTGAGTTTTTTCTGTACCAGGTTTGAACCTGTGTTCTTAAACCAATATCCCACATCCTAACAAGGAGAGATAAAAGCTTTTACTGTGTACATTCGGTACAGATGCAGCAATTCAGGCATCTTTGATTGCATTTTTGACCTAATGCACACAACAGGTATGAATTTGCTTGGAATTGCTTCATCATCGAAGCGAGTCTTCTTGTTGTCACAGGTCATCTGACAATGAAGAAGAGTTTGGCGAGCCAAGGAATTCAAGATATTGTCTGTTGGAGCGGCAACAGCCACAGAAGGGCCTAACCTAACGCGGATCTAATACAGCTTAGGCAATTGGCTAACATCCAAAGGCAGATAACCACGAAATTGAGTGCCAGAAGAGAAGGGCCCCAAGAAGAAGCTGAAGTCTCTTAAAAGAAAACCAGATTTTGGAAATGAAAGGCAGATCAAATGTACCTTAGCGGTCTTGCTAAAATGCTGAGCACTTAGCCCAAAGAAGCAGCTCCCAGGGACAAAAGTGCACGATAAAGATAACATCTCCGCCTGCAAACACACACACACACACACAAGCACGCACCAAAAGGCTTGTACCTTTGGAAGCTCAGAGAGAAGAGAAGAAAACGTCAAAATATTCGTCAATTCGGGATCATCTCTTGATTTACAGAAGCTATTCTGAAGACAAGGCGAGGGGGGAAACCCGTGGTTGTGATGTAGAAAGAAAGAAAACTGGAAAGATGGCGATGGCGCAATTGAGCAGCAGAGGCACAAACACGACAATGATCACAGAGGCACGCATACAAAAAGAGAACGGAAGAGTTGCGAGGGCACACATCTTCCTCGTCTTTTTCATCTCTTTTGTTCTCGACTTTCATCCAATCCCAAACTTTCTCATCTACATCTCATTCATTTCAAGTACATATTTTATTTCACCATACATTGCTCCTCAATTACATCCCATCCTTTCTTTGCATCCCACACTATTTTATTTGTAGGAGAATTGAGCCATTCCCAAGATAAGGGCCCACTTGCGGTGAACCCAAGGGCCCTTCTTTTGGGAATGCCCCGGTCTGAGGGGTGTTCCTGAAATAAGGGGCCAACTGTAGGTGGAGTTGAGGGGACCCTTATTTTGGGTATGCCCCAATCCAAGGGGTGTTCCTGGAATAAGGGGCCCCTCTAGGTGTAGTTGAGGGGACCTTTATTTTGGGAATGCCCCAGTCCAAGGACATTATGTGTTCATTTCGACTTACCTCCTCAACTGCATGCCATCCTTTTTCATCCAAAGCATGTTATGTACGTTTCCACCTTCCTCCTGATTTGAACTCATCATTTCTTTGCATTCCATTTGAATTATGGTCCTACAATTTAAGCTTCCTCCTAAACAGGATCCATTCTTTCTTTGCATCCCATTCAAATTAGGGGAATGCAATTTGAGATTCCTCTGAAATTGCATCCGTACTTTCTTTGCATCCTGTTGAAACTATTGACATGCAATTACAAGCTTCCTCCTAAATTACATCCATCCTTTCTTTGCATACCCATTGATCTTTTCTTTGCATCCCATGCAAATTATGGACAGACAATTTTTGCTTCCTCCTTAAATTGCAGCTGTCCTTTCTTTGCATACCCATTGAAATTATGTGCGTGAGCTTTCCTGCCAGATTGGATCCATTCGTTGTTGATACCAAAGAGCGCAGTTTGTGAATCCTGGAATAAAGCCTACTTGTAGGTGATAACTGTTGGGACATCTTGGGGGTTGCACACAATATCAAGTCTCATCACAAGTGGCTTAATAATTGATAAGCAGCACATCAGACTTCATTCCTAAATCTTCAAATTCATGCTCTTGTTTGAACCATTTTCAGTTTTGAGCCTTTTCCACATATTCTAGCCTCTAACGTTTCTACCCATTTGACTATGATGGCTGCAATTGAAAGATATGACCATATATGGGGTTTGTAAGGGTATATCACCTTTACCTGTAAAGACTAAAGACCTGCTCCCACTTTTTTAGTGTAATCAGAGGGCACCTTACCCAGCATATTTTTTCCTGTGCTGTTTGCAGGGCGTTTCAAATATCGCAGTGCCTGCTTCCAAGCATTCAAAAAAGCAGGCATTCCATTTTTGAAATGCCTCGCATTTTTTTTCTGTTCTTTTCACCAGGTATCACACAGAAGAGAATAGAAAAAAGCAAATTGGAGCAGGTCATCATGTGGCAAAGCCCATGGCCTCAGGCTTTACTGTACACAGAAGATCCCAACCTAGATGGTTTTCTGTATATAGAGAAAGAAACAAAGTATTGTTGGGTTGGGTCACATTTTGATATACCACCAATTATATAACCCCTTGTGTGGATAGATAATGAGTTTGGGTTACCCTTCTTCACGCAATTTAACCTTCAACCCAAAATAGATAAGATCTGAAATTGTTAGGATAACTTTCCAAGTTTCAGCTTGCAGTTTTCAAACATGACAAAAAATAACAGCAAATTGAGCTTCAAATCTAGTGCACATGGCATTGATGTTAAACTTATTTCAACTTCCCTAAACTTTAAAATATGATGGTCCCATGCACTATAATATACATCTTCCCGTGACTTGAATAGGACGGTCACACATATCACACTACAATAAAAAGAGACCGTAAGAACAATAGGCAACATGGAGTGAACAAGTATTTTACCCAAATGTAAAGCACTCAGAAATTTCCTAGTGTATTTGGAGGGCACCTTAGATCCATGACTATCCCTCTTAGAAAAGAGGAGGCATACTACACCTACTCCTTAAGAGTGTGAGGGATCTTACACCTACTTATAGGTCAATGGATGGTTATGAAGCAGGGATGGTAAACCATTGTGCAAATGTGCAACTAGAAAAGTTCAAAATGAAAATGTGTAAAGCAACTGGAACAAGCACACATATTGCTTGTACTCATGTGTACTAGTCTTTGAGATGACCAATAAATGAATGGTAAGCATCACTAGAGGTCCATTATGCCACCTTGTATGTTACAGTATTCTAGTTAGGAATCACTAGATGTGGAGTCTCACGATCAACCAACCTGGATCTCAATACACTTAAGGTGATGTCTCCTAACATTGCACTATTGTGCATGCAGCACCATTTTTCATGTAAGGTGAATCAGGACCCCTTGACCACTCATGGGCTCGTGTGTCATAGATAAGCACTAAACCCTCCTTACAACCCCGGCCACTGCGTCCACTTCTTCGTAGAAGGTCATCAATTGACCCACCCACCTGCAGCATAATGAGTGTCAGAACAACTCCAGAAAGAACAATTCTGCTTCTCAAGTTGTTACCAAAGAACCTATTGACCTTCAAAGGTTTTGTACCTGAACAACATACACAGAGCTCCCCATACTGGCACATGAGAATCTTAAATAGTTGTCAATGCGAAGAGGAGATGGGATTGGTGGTGGCTCAATCCGACTCCATGTGTCATCCTGGGTGTTGAATTTCCAGAGTGATAACTCAACAGCATGGCTTGAGAGCATGTATATACTTGGACCCATCACTGTGCAAGCAATAACACAGCCACCCATTGGAAGAGCTCTTGTCTTTTGCCATCCATTGGTTTTTGGATTGTAGGAATCCATTGATCTTATGTAAGCAAAGGGCTGCATTGATCGACTGAACATGGTACTAAATTTCACGCCCCCTATGACATAGAAGATGCCATTCACTGCTGCTCCCAAGCATCCATACCTCCTGCAAGAGGTGTCTGTCTCATTATGGTACCATAAACAAGAGCTCTGGAATCCTGGTTAATAGTAACCCTGAACAGACACTCGCAGAATGTGGACCTTGCAGGCAATTGCTGATGACATCTTGCTCTAACTTCTCCTCCCCTCCTATATTGCAGCAAATTTTTTCTTCAGAGCTTCAGCAAGCTTGGAAGAGACAAGATTCTTATTTCCTACCTAGATTTCCTAGGCAGCAGAAAACTATTCCTTCACCTTTTCTGACAACATGACAGCAATCATATCTTTGGACATGACATCTGAATACTTGTGAGGTGAAGGAAATTCATATTACTGTCTTCCATCTGTTTCTATCAAAAACTAAGCTTTGGGAGGAATTCAGACATGAGTTTCTCAGTGCCATACCTGCGAGGCATGCTTGCAAGAGGTCTCCAAGAATCAAGCTCAGGGACATACTCTTCAGCATCAGCAATAGCATAACGAGCAGAGTCACTGTTGTTGGCACCGCCAGCAACCAAGATCCGGTCTGCAATCACACAACAAGCAAATTTCTTTCGAGGGCAAAGCATTGGAGCTCCTCGCATGATCTGTTTTGTCCACAAGTCATATATTATTGTGCACTCCAGCCCCAAGGGTTTGCTCAAGCTTGCCAGAGCACCAAGGATGAAGATCCTGTGTTTGATGACAGCAGGCTGAGCATGCAGGAGTGCATGCTCATTGCTTTGATACTCAATCAGCCACTCATCCTCCACTATGGAATGTAGGGAGCAGAGCAGCCCAGCTCTCCAGCTTCCCCTCGATCTGCAGTATACAGCTGAAGAGAGACTGGTTCCAGCACCTCCAAACAGGAAAAGCATGCTCTCCACTCTCCCATTCCTTTGACGAAGCTCATAAAATTCACTGGATTGGACCACAGCTTGCCACTTCTTGCATACCATCATCACAGTGCAGATGGACGCTCGTGGCATGCGTGCCAGACAGTCCAGTAAGATGTCATCAGGAAGGGAAGAGATGGATAGAGATGGTGGTTTTGGTGTTAATTTCAGGTCTGCCATGGTTAGCCATCTTGGTGACCAACATCCATGCACCAAACTAAGAAAGCTGGTGGATGATGCTGGTGGTTTCCTCCTCAAGTCTGGCACTTGGTTTCCCATTCCAAATGCTTATAACCAACATAAAGATCTGGAACTTGGAAAGAAGATGATTTTCAGGCTACCTCTTGAACCGCATCCCTTGGGTGTTTCATCTGGTCACTCATGCCATTCAGAAACAACCAATCAGGCAAGAATCAGCTCCATGAGCTTCAATCTTATGATACAGACCTTCTGTTTGTCTGAGTGAATCAGCTTCCGAACTTGGTAGTATCTTAGAACCTGTAAACAAGAACAACTGCGAGGGACTGTACGAGATAATTACAATACAACACTGATTCTTGTTCTTTCTTTGGATTCTTTCAAAATGTGCCAATACAACACATTTTTCTTGGCAGTTTTCAAAGCTTTGCTTCCTTGCTGTGAAGATCATATTTATCTCTGAGAGGAACAAAATGATCAACTCATCACATATAAAAAAGCACCCGATCTCATGAACACCTTCTGCAACTTGGATCAGTATCCAAAACCATGACTCAAATTCCAGTATGAAAAGAAAAATGTTCCCTCTAGAAGCAGCAGGGGAGGCATCAAATGAAACCAGAACCATTTATGGAGCATGAGAGTGTCAGTGCCAAATCAAAGATACTGTGGCAGAATGATGAAGCAGGGAGAAAGAAGAAACTTACAGCCTTCAATGTGGTGTAAACATCTGCTGCTGCTGCTGCTAGCCATGGTCTCTCACTATGTGCTCCAATGTTAGGTCACAGAAAGCACTCCTCATGTCTCTACATAAACTCTCCTGCAGATGATGTCATTCCTGATGTGTCCTGTGATCTCTCCCCTCCTGCCTCTGTCTCCAATGAGGGTACCTAGTTTGGAAAATCAAGGGATGACCACTGCCATGTGTCTGAGAGCCAACCACATAAATCTAAGAGCATCCCCAGCGGTGCTCCGTATGTGACCCTGCACATTAAAATTGGCTAAAGAAAAAGCAAAACGTGTCATTTTGGCTCAGGAAAATGGTTTCAGCCAGCATATTTGCACAGTTTGCTAAGGATCGTAAAAGGCACAGCAAAGCTGTGCACCTGCGAGAGAAGAATGTAATAAATATGATCTGACTGCTGCTCCCTGTTTCAAATTGCCAAATCATAACGATTGCTCCAGGTGGTTTGCAACTCTCACCTATCTGCAGTCTCAGTTCCAGTTTTATGGACGGGGTTGCAAAAAAGTAAATAACTAAACTTGGATGTGAGAAATATTTTTGCAGGGTCACATACTGAGCACCGCTGGGGATTCTCTAACTACTGCAAGACCTAATGCAGCTATTTGCAAAGCAATTGAAGGCAGATCAAACATACCTCTTAGAAGAAGTCTCGCCAAAAATTGCTGAGCTCAAAGTTCAAGTTCGCATCTACCAGGATAGAAAAGGAGCTTTAAAAATGAACTGGCACACCAAATTCACCCCAGAGTCGCCCCCGAACTTTGGACGCTGAGAGAGAGAGTCCAAGCAAGCAAGCAAGCAGCTCCGAATTTTCTGTCACTTTATGTCCCCTGCATTTTTGAGCGCTGGCACATTGGCTTCTCAAACTGGTATTGCAGACCAGAAACAGGCCTGCGTACTCGAAGAACAAACGATGACAGAACAACACAGGCTACAGTCCAAACAATAGCAGCAAACAAACAAAGACACGCATGCGCCCGCGCGCGCGCGCACGCACACACACGCGCTCTCTTCTGTCGCGCTCTCTCGCTCTCGCTTTCGGGGAAGCGTACGCCTTAGAGATGAGGACATATTTTTCATCCAATTTTTGTGCAGTTGCTTCATGCCGGAATCCTTTTTCCACTCAGAGAGTTTCTATAAATAGAAAGGAGAAAAAGAGGATAGGTATTACGAATCCTTTTTCATCCAAAAAAAATTATTTACATAAAAAAGAAAAGAAAAAAGGTATACTAAACCTTTTTTCATCCAAAGAGTTTCTGTAGATAGAATGGAAAAAAAGAGGATAGGTATTACTAATCCTTTTTCATCCAAAGAGTTTATTTAAATTGAGAGGGAAAAAAAATATTACTAAGCCTTTTTCATCCAAGAAGTTTATTTGAATTGAAAATGACAAAAAGGTGGATTTGCTAATTCTTTTTTCCCCCAGGTGTATTAAATAAAAAAGGGGAAAAAGGATTAATTACTAAATCTTCTTTCAACCAAACTTCAAAGAATTTTAAATAGAAAAGGAAATAGAGGATTTACTAATCTTTTTTCATCCAAAGAGTTTATTTAAATTGAAAGGAGGAAAAAAAAATATTACTAAGACTTTTTCATCCAAGAAGTTTATTTGAATTGAAAATGAAAAAAAGGTGGATTTGCTAATTCCTTTTTTCCCAAAGTGTATTAAATAAAAAAGGGAAAAAAGGATTAAATACTAAATCTTCTTTCAACCAAACTTCAAAGAATTTTAAATAGAAAAGGAAATAGAGGATTTACTAATCCTTTTTCATCCAAAGAGTTTATTTAAATAGTAAAGGAAAAAAGTGATTCACAATTCCTTTTCCATCCAAACAGTTTATTTTAATAGAGAAGGAAGAAAAGGATTTTAGGAGGTCATGGCCACCATATGCACCTTTACAAAAAGGGGAAAAAGAGAGGAAGAAAAAAGAGAAAATTTTCTGCTATTTGATGATGAGAGTATGGGGACTAGGGATTCCTTTATCCAATTTTGGGATATAAAAAATCTGGCGAATTTTTCAAAAAAGGGAAAATTAGAGGAATTTACACTTGAAAAACACAGAATTTCACAAAAATTTGGTGGAAAAACAACAAAATATTTCAGAAAAAAAAAGTCAGTGAGTGGGACTAGTCGAATTGGACTTTGCTTTTTTGGTTGTACATTTTGACCAAAAAATAATTAAAGGGGGCTTGGAAGATGGTAACAGGATAAAAGGAGTATATATATTTTTTAATTTATTGATTTTTGTTTTGTGGATTTATCTAGAGTCTATGGTTTCAAGCAACCCATATATGTATATGTGAATGTTTGTATATAATTTTTAAAAATATAATTTGACATAATTATTATTTCAATATCTTTTTTTTAAAATGTGAAAAGGCACAATAACATGTGCATTTTCATGTCCATGTAGATGGTTAGTGAAAAAGTATGAGGTAATTTCTAGGAAAAGGCATTTAATCACATGGCATTTTTGGGTGACATCACTAAGAACATCACACATTAATTTTATTGGACCCATCAATTTTTTTAAAAATATAAGAAACACTTAAACAAGGATTTTCATTAGAATCTTTTAGCGAGTAGACTTATAATTTTGTAGAAACTTCGAAATTTTAATAATATAAAAAATATTTTATATTTTGATGTTTCTAATCATTACATTAAAAAAGTTTCAAGAATGTAACATGTGTTTCCTTTTATTGAACATTTTGGTTAGGAACACAAGTTTGAAACATATTTTGATTTTTTTTTTTGTGAAATTATTTTTTAAGGTAAGTATTTTAATGACATTTTATTTGGTTCTTTTTAATTATTAATTAAGTAGGTATAACTTAGTTATGAAAATTTAAAGTTTAGAACATGATTTTGAAAATGGCCATTGCAACTAAGAAAATACATTTGTAATGATTTTTATATCTTTTGACTCCAATAAATAATTTAAAGCTTAAATTTTAGCATGCAATGGATAAACATGAAAAAAAATAAAATTACAATTATAGAAACATTTAAAGGAAAAGGGTTACAAATATTATTTGACTAGTTTTACTAGTTAAGAAAATTATTGAAGTAATTCTTAATGATATCACCCAAGATATTTTTTCCCAACAACAAAATAAATCCAATATAAGAAAGGAAGTGATCATGTGTAGAAGGAATTAAATTTGATCAAGGGAATAAAATGTAAAGAAAACATGTTGCCATTAAGATATATAATGAAAGGGATCATTATCTCCTAGCTTTTAGCTCAACATTGTCCAAAGGAAACTAATGTAGTCCATTCACATAAGAAATGAAGGAAATTTAACATAGTAATCAATTATCATCTATTCTATGGATTACCTCAAAAATAACACCATCAAAAGCCATGGCATTGTTGGCATCTTCATGATCAACAGTCCTCATTTTCATAAATGAAAACTTCTTTTCTTGATTAATGCAAAAATTCACAACAACATCACCTATGCTACAAAGCAAGTTGTTGAAATCTCATTCCAAGAAAAAAAATGCATTTATGATAATTGTAGAAAAGAATTTGCAACAATAGTTTGATAGTAAAACATCAATAATGCATGTGGTTGTAACCTTGTGAGAGTTAGTCATAACATGTCAAGTCTCATCACCTCAAGAAGAAAATGTACACAAATGTGAACAAACCCAATGTGAAACCCCAAAGTGCATACAAAATAAAAGATTCCATTATAGGTAATCCAAGTCAATTTATAACAAATCCTTTTCATCCTATGCATTACATTGGTACAAATGCATCATTTTAAATTAATTACTTCCCAATGACAAAGTCCCCAAATTGGAGGTAATTTGATTATTAACTTACAAAAAATAGTGCAAAGACCAATTAGAAACAATTAACCCAGCCTAACCTAACAATATTTGTTCCAACATCAACTGGCACTTGACTAAAATATGTGGCAATTATTTAAAAAGAGAAACGCATGAACAAAGATGCTCAACGTACTTGATATGAAACATAATACACATTGCAATTGTATAGGCTAAGGGTTGGTTATGTACACCACATTCATACAAGTCAATCACAAGCAAGTTCACCAACTTCCTTGTTTAGGATTCATATTTGGCCTAGAAGTTGTGGCAATAAGTAACTAACCTAAACACTGAATTCAAAGCAACCCTCCCCAAAACAATTAGATTTGAGTTTAAATTTTAGTGTCCATAGGTTCATTGCAATAGGAATATTTGCAATGTTAGTGTTGAAAAATATTTCTATGAAGGTCCGACTTGTAGGTGTTTCAAAACATTTTGTGATTGTTGGTCAACCATTGAAGCTTCAAAACCCACATAGAATAGTCAAAATATCTAGCAAATGCATTTGTTGATGACACCTAAGAAACCCAATGGTCTTGTAACATTGAGTTTCTTGTAAGCAAATTTACAAATTGACATTTCCTCCAAGTAGTCCCATGGGACAAAAAAAAACATAATGACAAACAAACACATAGTCAAACAACTCAAGGTTCTCTTATGACAAGAATCCAATCCTAATGTATAGATTTCAAATGGATTAAAATGGAAGCAACATTGTTGTTATCATCTACTACCCACAATGGTTTTTTTTTTTTAATGGTTGACTTTCAATGTACCAAAACGAAGTCCTGAACATAGGAACAACAATACCTTTTTATGCAATGAAATTTTCTCTCACAAGTTATGAATAGAAACAAGCTATTATTCATTTCTTGCGGTACCAAACTTTTCATTATTATGTCTTTTGACTGCTTTGTGAAACCCTAATTGGAGCACATGCAATTGTGAGGACCAAAAGAAGAGGTACAAATTATGATTTATGATATATATTAATCTATGGCATTATTAAAAATGCCTATTTATACATATATATATATATTATTTTATTATTAAAATTTTATCATAACCATTAAGAAATTTTTATCATCAAATTATTTAAGTTACTGTCGATGTTGTGTGGGTATATCTTTTCAAATATACCCATCAAGTACAAATAAGGTATATTATTTATTTTAACCTAGATGTTCTAAAAATCAATATATATATTTGCATGGTGCACATACCAAGGGATATTTCTCATTCTAAAAAGTTATACAAGTGACAGCATAATATTTAAATATTTTGAAAAAAATACAAAAAATATTTAATTATAATTTTTTGAATTGACATTATAACCTTGGATGAATCTAGAGCATTTTCCTTGGCCATGAGGTTTTAATATTTTTTTAATGTAGCTTTTAGCCTTTGACCCTTATCAACCATCTTCCAAGTTCCCACATGTGTTTTCCCACCAAGAAATATAAGAAAATAAATATTATGAAATTATAATAAGGAAATGAAAAAAACAATTTTTTGATATCAATTTCTACATCTAGATGTTGAAGATGTAGAGATAATTGACAACGTTAACCAAATGTGACAATGGCGTATTTAATTGGAAATTGGGATCTAATTATGAAACTAAAGCTATTTATGTGGCATGTTTAGGGTGGCTTTTCAATAAAATGGATGTTAAGAGAAAAAGCTTATGAGCAAAGAGTTATATAAAACATGCAAAAAAAAAATCCTAGCGTATTTGGAAGGCTTGTTATATTCATGAATATCCCTTCCAGAAACAAAAGAAGATTTTATGCCTATGACTTTAACAAATTCAACACTAATAAATTATATTTTAAATTGTTGAAAATTTTAAAAATTTATTGCATGAAAGGCTCAAATTTCAAGCTTTGGTAATGGCAATCAAGTTTAAGTCTCATTCACTTTGAAATTAGGCTTGTCATATGATGCAACCTAACAATAATAAGCATTATCCATTTGGTGAAGTATTTTGATCTTAAGAATCATTATTTCCTATTCCTTTAGGGAAATAGTTGATCATTATCCTTATTATCCCCATTTAACCATTAGCTTAGAAGATTTTTCTAGAAATTCCTAGTAGGTAGTTCAAGGGTAACCTTGGTTTTTTTTATTCCTACAAAAAGGATAATTTGATCATGAAAAAAAAACCATAATATCTTTTTAGTTTTTGCATTCAAGAATTGAATAATTATTTTATTTTAAAAATCCACTTCAATAGTAAAAATAATAATTTATGAAATTTCAAAAATACACATAGGCATTTTCTTTGGTAGGTTTTTTAGACTCTAAACCTCTAACATAATACGACCTTTTCCAAACATTTTTTATTATTTGCTTTTGTAAAAATGGGGAGAAATAATGTTCCACCAAATTATAGGATGAAAAATGTTGTCAATTATTGGATACCTACTTTCCATCATGGATTGGTTTGAAACACAAAATTCTTGGGTTTTCACCAATTTTTGTGTTTTCCCCTCCCTTTTAATTGTCATGAATTTTAACATTTCAACTTCATTTATAGAATTGGGATATAGTTTGGGAGGGATCTGATTATGGGATCTCCTTGTGACTTGAAGGGAAAATAGGTGTGTGTTTGAGTTTTGAAACACACATTCATTTAATTTAAAATAGTGTAGGTTGTGTGGTTGGCCCAAGTGTGAACTCATTCCTAACATCCTTCTTCATCAAAGGCTTTCCAATGATACCAAAAGTGCAACAAGAAGCATGCTTACTTGGGTGATGATGGCGTGATTGTGTTTTGACCCAAGTGTGAACAATAAAACTAAAATTAGCTAAATTTGTGTTTAATTTTTAAATTACAATTCTGTTGAATTTTTATTTAATTTCCATTGAATTTTTTTTTTCCATTTAAAAATATTTTTGTAGCAATAAACCACTTAAATTTTCGTTGGATTTTGAAGTCTAACTTTTGAGTTTCTTCATAATTCTAAATCATTTGGAAGAATTTTGTAAGATTTTGCTACCAAACCATTGAGTTTCTTTGTAGTTTTAAAATTGGAGGAATTTTGAATGTAATTGCCCGAATGTGAAGTGGTTATCTAACTAATGTTTACTTTCAAAATCATTTTTTGTAATTTAACTAAATTCTAAATGATGAAAACTATTTAAAATTCACCATCCACTGTACCATAGGTCTAAATGTTTATGAATCACCTTCATTAAAACTTCCTCACATTCATTGAGGGTTTTCCAACAATATCAAGAACATGTCCAAATTCTCCTCTTTTTAGTTTTGATTTAAATGAATTTTCAATGAGGAACTTGTTCAATATTTACTAACTTCTTCAACGTAAGTCAAAAGTTAGTTGCATGTAACAAAAATGAAATCAAACTTGACCTCAAATTGGACAAATCTCCAATTTTGTTAAAAAGAGATCGAAATCATGGGATTAAAATTTAAAAGGTTTGATTTTAGGACTAGATTGGAGATTTCATAGAAAAAAAAATATTAATTTTCAAAACTAGAACTAGACCATCCTTTGAAAATCAAGAATCAGACAACATTGATTTAAATACAAACATCATTAATTAGATCTAAACCATATAAGTTCTACGCTCTAATTTATAACGAGACTGGAATGACACAAGGACTCTACTTAAATGAAATCACAAACCTTCATTGGTGCAATAGTTTTTGCATTATCGTTTATGACCACATGAATGATAATCACTTGGAGGAAGAAAACTCATAAAGTGGTGCAATCACTTTTTAAAAAAAAGTAATATAACATCAAATAAGAAATTTCACTATGAAATGTAAAAAAAATATGACTAATTTTTAAAATAAAATTTGTTTGATAAACATACAAATAATTAGCTTCAATTCCTTTAAATCTTATTAAAATGAAAATTGAAAGATTATGTAAGAATTGATTAAAATAAAACATGTCAATTTTCTTAAAATATGAAATTTAATATAAAATTCGTTTTTGAGATAAAAATGTTTCTAATTAATTTGATGTTATTTTTAAAACTTCAATAAGGCTTTGATGAAGATTTAACAACAAAAATCATAATGAAATTAATTTTTATTTTTGTTGCCTTTTATGTTATAAAAATTTGTTATTGCCTTAATATAATAGTAGACATGCATGTATGATTTTAGGTTTTACCAAGCATGTATGGGGCAAACACAACTAGTTTATAAAGTTGGTTGGGGGTATGTAGTGGGGTTTATAGGTGAGAATTTAGAGAGAGCAAATGGGTTAAGGTATTTAATTTTTTTCCCTCTCTCTCAGGTTTGTTTTTTTATTATGGGGTTTCAATGGGTACAAGGATTGGATAATTCAATTAGATTGAAAGAATTACAAGTTGTAAGTGTAGCTTTAAGAAAAGGGGATGAAGGGTTGGGAGGTTTTCTTTCTTTTCCAAAAGGTTTTTTTTGGGGTGAGGAAGGGAGCATGAGGTAATTCCACCACTTTCCAAAGGAGTTTTTTTCGGTGGGATTGGGAGAGGTGATGTTTTTGGGGGATAGGGATTAACCCAAGAGGTTGTTTCTTGGGTGGCATGGGAGGGAAAAGTTTGGTTGTTTCTCAAGGTAGGAAGGTGGGTTTTTTTTTTGTTTTTAAAAGAATTATTTCTTTGGTGGTGTGGGATGGAGTGGTTGGAAAAAGGGGGTGGGTATATCTTTTTTTTCCCCCTTTTTTCTTTGATAATATGGTGACTTAATGAAGATTTTTTTTTTCAAAAAAATATTTTATAAAAAATAATACCATTTTTTTGGGCATGGAAAATTTTCAACACAAAAATTTAATTTTGAAAATTTAACAAAAAGAAAAAACATTCTCTTGTTTAAAACCAGACACTTAATACATTTAACCAAAAAAGGGAAAAAAATCAATTTTGACTTTTTGTGTTTAAAATTTTTATGTACATGAGAAAAAAATTGATGTTTAACAAATAATAATAATATATTTGAATGAAAATGAAAATAATGGTTATATAGTGGAAAAACATTTAAGGTTTATGTGTTATCTTTCAAATCTAGGTTGAAATATTTGAGGTTCGGGTGTAAACATGAGGTGTATAATAAAAATTCATATGATGCCAAAGATATTGATGTCTTGTTCATTATTAAACCATAATTTAACCACCAAACCATGGATATGATCTTTTATTGTTAAGTTGAAATCTACCATAGTCAAAATTTATTAAAATTGAATAATTAAAATTCATAAGATACCAAGGGTATTGATATCTTGTTCATTATTAGACCATAATTTAGTTGCCAAACCATGGATATGATCCTTTATTGTTAAGTTGAAATCTACCATAGTTAAAATTACTTAAAGTCAATACAAAGTAGGAAAAGGTTTAGGGTTAGGTTTAGGGTTTAAGTTAGGTCTTTGTTGCATATAAATATAACATTGTATGTTTGTTGTTTTTTTTTTTCACAACATGAACAATGTGCTTGATTTAAACTTTCACCATTTGTTGACTATGTTTTTTATTTCCTTTGCAAGTGTGTGTTTATGCAAGTACATGTTTTCCCAAGTGTGTGCTTTGAAGATGGTTTGTGCATGAGTGTAAAGCCTAAGCTTGGAGCTTTGAGCTTGTAGTTTAAAGCTTAATGTGATTTTAATCCACCTATATGGATGGATGTGTTCATAAACAAATGATTTCATATGGATGAATGTCATTTTTGCATGGATGATTTCATTTATGAATTGGATTAAATAAATAAATTATTGGATGAAATTCATTCATGATTGGAAGATAAATAAATTAAAAATAATTTATATCCATTTTCATTGGTTGTTTAAAGATTAATATTTCAAACTTGAATGTCATTTAATAATGATGGATAATGTAACTACAAGGGAAAGTATAATGGTGAAACCAAAATAATTTAAATTTTTTTGACTAAAAATCATTTTCATCAACAATGTTAAACAATTAAAAAAATGTTGTCATGGGATGAGTGTTAC
>Ga0116229_10005581_pt1 | contig 20465 bp, 14 predicted proteins | sample S1TSphgellanicum_3_FD_87313 | JGI IMG/M metagenome (GOLD analysis project Ga0116229, IMG submission 87313) | Host-associated microbial communities from peat moss isolated from Minnesota, USA - S1T2_Fc - Sphagnum magellanicum MG | ecosystem: Host-associated > Plants > Peat moss > Unclassified...
CGCCCGCCGCGTGCGTGCACTGCGCCGCGATGATCGAGCTCATCGAAGCGATGCCGAGGGCGCGCGCGGCGATGTGATTGATGATCGAGCGCCCACCGGTGCGGTCGGTCGCGCGGGCGAACTGCGAGCGGAAGAGGTCCACGAGCGGGAAGCCGCAGGCCAGGATCAGGCCCGTGTTGCGATAGTACGGGTACAAAATGTCTCGCCCCCGGACGAAGGCCGCTCCCGTCCCCGCTTGAACGGCTTCATGGCCTTCGGACCCCATGGCGATCGCGATCTTACCTTGCCGGTTGAGCTGGAACCCGCGGGTGTCGACGGCGCGCTGGACGAGCATATTCCGCAGCAAGGTCAGCGTCAGGCCGGCATCGAGTTCGGACTCGGAGTCGAGCTCGGACTCGGAACGGTCCTCGATTTTCGCCATGTGAGAGCTATGAAACGACGCCTGAGGCGGGTCCTCCCGGAGTCCGGTCCGGCGCTTTACATCGGCCGGGACGGGGGGTATAATACGCCCACGTCTCGAGACGAAATGCACTACAGCCACCGAGGAGGGCGATTGAACTCGCAAGATCCACCGGGGCACCATAACGGAGCGTGCGCGGGCGCCTAGCGCCTCGAGTTTCGTAGCTGCGATCTGATATGCACGGAGCACATCCGAGCCGAGATCGCAACGCACGTCTTCCGTCAAAATAAGACTCAAACGTCGCGAGTTTCTCGCGACGTTTGTTTTTGGTTCATTTCTCGACCATTTTTGGCCCGGCCGGAAGCTGCGAACGATTCGCAAGCGGCCGTCAGCACGACGCGAGTCTGAGTGGACAGCGATAGATGCACAACGCATCGGTCACATGGTTCTCCGCTTGTCTAATGCCATGACCTCCCCGCTCGGAATACGCTAACTCATCGAATTCCGCTTTTCTCGCAGTCGTCTAGTGGGGGAGATTGGTTGTTTTTAGCCGACGCGCCTAACCCGTACATCGCAGCGCCGACGTGGCTGAACGCGGGTGACAACGCCTGGCAGTTAACCGCGGCCACGCTGGTCGGGTTGATGAGCCTGCCGGGCCTCGCGATCCTGTATGGTGGCCTCGTAAAGAAGAAGTGGGCGCTCAATTCCGCCGTGATGTGCTTCTACGCTTTCGCCGCCGTTTTGATCGTCTGGATGCTTTGGGGCTATAATATGGCCTTCGGACAAGGCGTCCCCGGTGCTTTGAACGCCTACTTCGGAATTCCGCATTGGGCGCTCGACTCAGGGTCGGAGTTGGGCCAAGCGACGATACCGCTGGCCGCCGCCGGCATGCCGCCGTTGCATTTCGAAGGTTCGGCGATGATCTATTTCCAGTTCGTGTTCGCAGCGATCACGCCGCTCCTGATCGCGGGCTCCGTGCTGGGCCGCATGAACTTCAAGGCCTGGATGATCTTCGTTCCCGTTTGGAGCTCGATCGTCTACTCGATCGGCGCGTTCTGGATCTGGGGCGGCGGCTGGCTGTCTCAGCTCGGCGCTGTTGACTATTCAGGCGGGTACGTCATCCACTTGGCCGCGGGCGTTTCAGGATTCGTCGCGGCCGCGGTGGTCGGACCACGTCTGATCGAAGATCGAAAAGATTTCGAACCGAACAATCTGATCATGGCGTTCGCCGGCGCCGGCATCCTGTGGCTCGGCTGGAACGGGTTCAACGGCGGTGACCCGTACTTCGCCAACGCGGACGCCGGCGCGGCCGTGCTCAACACGAATATCGCGACCGCGGTCGCCATGCTCGTCTGGCTGATCTTCGACATGTACGCGATCAAGAAACCGAACGGGGTTTCGATGATCAACGGCATGATCACGGGCCTCGTCGGCATCACGCCGGCCGCCGGTTACGTCGATGGTTTCGGCGCGATCGCGATCGGCATCGTCTGCGGTGGCGGGGCTTGGCTCTCGCTCAACCGCCTCGGGAACCTGTCCTTCATGAAGAAGGTCGACGACACGCTCGGCGTCATTCACACGCACGGAGTCGCCGGTCTGCTCGGTGGCCTGATGGTCGGCATCGTCGGCAATCCCGCGATGGTCGAGTACATCACCACCGATAAGAAGGGCAGCGACGTTTCGGTCGGCGGCCTCGCGTACGGGCAGGGCTTCGCCCAACTCGGACATCAGGCGCTGGCGGCGATCACGATCATCGCCTTCGATGCGATCATGACCTTCATCGTTCTCAAGGTGATCTCGTTCATCGTCCCGCTGCGGGCCAGCAACCCCGAGATGGAAGGCGGCGACCTCGCGATCCACGGCCAGGATCCGATGCCCGTCTACATCCCGACGCCGGGTATTGCCGCTCCGGGAGCGGCCACCTGACGGGAGTCCGCGCAATCGGATGAATCGAACGCACGCATCGCTCCGGCGGTGCGTGCGTTCGATTTTCCGCGGCCGAAGGTCGCGCCCGGCGGCTCGGGCAACGTTTCGGCGATGGAGGACGATGATTCGCTCGCGATGCGCGTCGCCGCGGCGATGTTCGAGCGCGATCGCGCATCGCAGTCGACGGGCATGGAGCTCCTCGAAGTGCGAGCCGGTTATGCCCGGGTCGCTTTCACCGTGCGTGACGACATGCTCAACGGCCACGATCTCGCGCACGGCGGCTTCATCTTCGCGCTGGTCGACTCGGCGTTCGCCTACGCCTGCAATGCACGCAACGACGTCAACGTGGCCCTGCAATGCTCGATTTCGTTCGCTTCGTCGGCGCGCCTGGGAGAGCGGCTGACCGCCACCGCGCAAGAGCGTGTCCTCGGCGGCCGCACCGGCACGTACGACGGCGAGGTGCTCCGCGAGGACGGGTCCGTGGTCGCGCTGTTTCGCGGCACCAGCTATCGGCTCAAAGGTCACGTCGTCTGACTCGTGGCTGACCGGCTGTTCGCCGCGACGCGCAACGCGGGCAAACTGCGCGAGCTGCGGGAGCTTTTCGCGGCCGGTGGGCTCGTGCTCGAGGCCTACGACGGGTACGGCGACGTCGACGAAATCGAGGAGTCCTACGCCGGCAACGCGGCGTTGAAAGCCGTGGCCCTGCGCGCCCGGCTCCTTGCCGATGGGGTTGTCGCCGGCGTCGTCGGTGACGACTCCGGCCTCGAAGTCACGGCCCTCGGCGGCCGGCCTGGAGTCCTGTCAGCCCGTTACGGCGGCCCAGGCGCGACCTGGCTTCAGCGTCGCCGGCTGCTCTTGGACGAACTCGAGGCCACCGGTTCCACCGACCGCAGTGCCCGCTTCGTCTGCGCTCTGGCGTACATCGGGCCCGGCGCCGGGCCGGCGGAAGCGCCGATCGTGGTCGAGCGCGACTTCACGGGCGTGGTCGCGCCGGCCGAACGCGGCGCGGCCGGCTTTTCCTACGATTCGCTGTTCATCGATCTGGCCACCGGGAAGACCTTCGCCGAAATCGACGAGGAGACGAAAAACCGCATCAGCCATCGAGGTCGCGCGGTTGAGGCGCTGTTGGCGCTCTTACGCGATCCGAACCCGCGCCGCCGCGATGTCTCATGAGCGTGGCGCCGCGTTATTCGTTTCTTGCGAGCTGGAGGGTAAGGACGTGCGGACGTACTAAGACGTTGACCGGAGGTAGGTCATGGCGAATCATATCTATGACGTCGTCGTGGTCGGTGGAAGCTTCGGAGGCGTTGCCGCCGCGCTGGCGGCCGCGGCGGACCCCAACGTTCGCGTGGCGCTCCTCGAGCCGAGTCAATGGATCGGCGGGCAAGCGACGTCCCAGGGGGTATCGCGCTGGGATGAAGCCAGCGTCGACCTCCTCGAGACCACGGGGAGCACCAGTTCGTATCGACGTCTACGTGATTCGATCCGCGAGTATTATCGCAAGAACGCGACGCTCTCGCAGTTTGGCAAGACGCAGCCGTTTTTGAACCCGGGTTTCGCGGCCGCGAACTTTCCGTTCTCCGTCGATCCGGCGGTGACGCATCACGTCTTGCGGGAATTGGTCGCGGAACTCGCGCCGCGCTTGGACCTCTTCCTGGGCACGACGGTCGTGTCGGTCGCCGTGCGCAACGGTAGCGTCGAGAACGTTACGGTTTCCTCGGGCGACACGTATTCGGCCGCGGCGTATCTCGACGCGACGGATCTTGGCGATCTGCTGCCCCTCGCGAAGATCCCGTGGACGATCGGCGCGGAGTCACAGGCCGATACGCGAGAGCCCGACGCTCCCGCGCAAGCGCATCCCGAGTGGGTGCAACCGATCACCGTGCCGATCGCGATCGAGCGCCGCGACGGCGAGCAGCACGTGATCGCGAAACCGGCGAATTACGACGACATCGCGCGCAAGCAGCGTTTTCAAGTCGTCGCCGGCGATATCAGCGGCGTGTTGAGTCCGTTGCCCGGCGGCCAAGAATCGATCTTCGGCTATCGCAAATACATCGACGCGCGCAATTTCGCCGACCCCAACTACGCCCACGACCGGACGACGCTCAACGTCGGCAGCAACGACTACATGGACGCGACCTTGCCCAGCGGCGATCCGGCGCGGGACCGGCAAATCTACGAGGGCGCGCGCGAGGCGTCGGTCGCGTTTCTCTACTGGTTGCAGACGCAAGTTCCGCGCGACGACGGCAGCGGCAATGGCTACCCCGGCCTGATGGTCCGAACCGACGCGTTCGGGACGCCGGACGGGTGCGCGCCGCAGGCGTACATTCGCGAGTCGCGCCGTATCGATGCCGAGGAGCGCATTCTGCAACAGGACATCGCGACCAAGAGCTTTCCGCCGGGAACGCCGCGCGCGCGGCTCTTCCCGACGTCGTGCGGCATCGGCACGTACGGCATCGACATCCATGCGGCCACCGGGCCCGGCACGCCGTGGCTGGGCTTCGGGACGCTTCACTTCCAGATTCCGCTCGGATCGCTCTTGCCGAAACAACTCGATAATTTCGTCGCGGCCTGCAAGAACATCGGCGCCACGCACCTCACGTCGGGTGCCTACCGCGTCCACCCGGTCGAATGGGCGATCGGCGAGGCCGCGGGCATCCTTGGGGCGTTCGCGGCGCGTCAGAATATCACGCCGAAGCAAGTGTTCGCGCAAGAGGACCGGCTGACGACATATCAATATCGCCTGCTCGCGCGGGGCGTGCCGATCTATTGGTGGAGCGACGTGCGTTTCGAGGACGACCCGCGCACCTTCGCCGCCGCCCATCTTTGCGCGGTCAAGCGGGTCTTTTCCGGCGGTCAGGGCGGGCTCGGCTTCGATCCGTCGGGCCAAGCCGACGCCGGGACGCAACGAGCGATCGACGAGAACCTGGGACGCAGCCTTCCTTGGCCCAGGTCAGCGATGACGCGCGCGGAAGCGGCGATCTTCGTGTGCGAAGAAATGGGTTGGCCGATCGGGTAACGCGCGCGACGGGGCTGTGCGCGGCGGGCATGCTCGCGTTCGCCATGCTGCTCGCGTGCGGCGCGAAGCTCGCTCCCGCCGCATCGCAGGCGGGCGCCGGACCGAGCCTCGCCTCGAGCGCGAACGCGGCGGCTCGCGCGCTCGCGCGGTACTATGAGTTGGAAAATCAGGCTGCGACCGATGCCTTCGTCGAACGCGCGGCGGCGCTCGGCGGGCCGGCCGTGCGCACGGAACCCTGTCGGCTCGCGAGCGGCGCGCTGAGCATGCGGCCGACGGTCCTGGCGAACCCGCCGCTCGCGCGCGCCGCGATCGAGCAACGCGAGACGCTCTTCGCGAGCCTGCAAGCGTATTCGAGCGTGCTTGACGCGATCGCTACGGCCGGCGGGGGCACGGCACCGGCTGCCGCCGTCGCGAGCCTGCGGCGGCGCACGATTGATCTCGTCCGGGCGGCCAACGACCACGGGCGTAGCGGCGATCTCTTCATTGAGAACGACGCCGCTACGTTCGCCGGCGACGCCGCGCGTCTGGGAAGCGCGCGCGATCCGGCCGACATGCTGCGCGTTTTGGAAGCAACGGACCCGACCGTTCGCGCGCTGACCGGAATCCTGGCCGCTGACTTCGCGCTTCAACGCAGAGCAACGACCGACGCGACGGCGCTGGCCTACGGGCGCTGGCGCGCTCGCGTCACGCCCGGTCCGGGCGCCCCGCAGCGCGGAGAAAACGCGTCGCCCCCGTTCTGCTCGGAGCCTGCGAATCTAGACGGCCGCGACGAACGCTTCGCGGACTCCGCAACCGCGGGTACCACAGCCCCAACGTCCGCTCGCGGCAGGCGGCTGTACGGGCGCATGGATGCCGTCCGCCGCGTCGATCTGTCGCCGGTCTTGCAGGCCATGACGTCGTTCGACCAGGAGCGGCTGCGCTCGCTGCGCGAACCGGCGAACGCACCAGCGGCCGCGGACGCGTTGACCGCCCGCGAACGGTTGACGAGCGAACTATCTGCTTTCATCCGAGCCTCCGGACAAGGCGCACCGTGACGCAGCCGGCGACGCCACGCGCCCGCGAAGCCGAAAGCGAGCGGCCTTCAGGCGCGGTAGAACGTCACGTGGTAGGCGTTCTGCCTCGGTGGCGTGTTGCGGTTCACAAGATCGGAAAGCGTGAGCGGACCGTTGACGATCTCCCAGCCGACCGGTGAGAACGTGTCTTCGTTGAAGATGTGATCGGCCAGCAGCGGGTTCGTCAGCGCTTGGGAGAACGCGTCGATGCCCACGAGCCGCCCGATCAGCGCGGGGAGCGCGGAGTTTTCCCGGACGTCCTCGGCGTAGAGTCCGACATAAAATTCGAGCTTGTCGACGTGTCCGTACAAGCGCGCGAGTTCGCGTTGCGCCTCGGGATCGCCCGTGATCTGGTCGAAAGCCGTGACCCGCGGGAACTTGCACATCGCCCGGTAATCGTTGTAACTCGCGAGTTGCGCGGTCCGGCCGAGCGCGATGCTCGGCAGTTCGCCCGCATCGACCAGGAAGTCGGCCGTATTGAAGAGCCCGATCCGGGTGGCCGGCTGCGCGCAGGTCTCTTCGAACATCGGCCCGAGCCCGCGCCGGATCAGCATCTCGTTATTCCAGAGCGAGTCGATCATCGGTAGCGTCGTTCCGTCGTATTGTAGGGTGTCGGGCAGCGCGCTGTGCCAACGGTAGACGAGCGAGAACTCGACGGCCATCCAGTTCTGCCGGTACCAGCGCTCGTTCGTAAACGACTTGGGATCCGTGATGAACTTGAAATTGTACGGTGCGATATGATTGATGTATTCTTCGATCACGATCCGCATGATCTCGACCATCAGGATGTTGCGCGCCGTCTGGAAGAGCCGCTCGTCGTCCCACGCGGGGTAGTTGTTGGCCAGTAGCCCGGCCAGCCGGTTGTGCTCGCGCAGACAGAGCGTGTTGAGCATCACGAAGCCGAACTGGATGTTCGCCCGTTCGACGCCCATGGCGAACATCAGCGCCTTTTGCGCGGGCGGCAGGCGGATCTCGTCGTTGAGCGGCACGTACAGGCCGTCGAATTCCGGTTTGACCGTTCCCGCTTCCGGATTGGCGTAGTAGAAGGGCGGATACTCCTCGCCGTTGATCTGCTGGCTCTTCAGCCGCCCGCCGGCGAAGGCGCGCAGCATGCGCGTCTGAACCGGCGTGAGGCCGTAGACGGTGCAGAGATCGATGTGGTGGTTCGACGTGTTGCGCAACCGGTTGACGCGGTCGGTGCGCAGAAAGCCGTCGGTGAACCACTGCACCCAGTATGGAAAGAGGAGGGTCGATTTTGATGACAGGGTCGTCTGCCCGTCGCGCTTGCGGAAGAGCACGGCCAGGTCTTCGACTTTGGGCAGGTTTCCCTCGCGGTTGAAAACCGGATCGGGCGGAAGATGGCGCCCGGTGTAACGCCGATCGTTGAGCGAGTCCCAGGAGGCGTAGGTGTCGGTCTTCTTCGGAATGTTCGTGTCCGGTACGCACGGATCGAGCGTCATCAGGCTGTACTCGAACGGCCGCATCGGGATCATGCCGATCGAACTATCGATGAGGGCTTTATTCGCAAGGCGCGCGAGTGGCTTCGTTTGTTGCACGAAGTGCCAAACGTTCGGAAAATGCGTGAGTACGTACGTTTGCAGTTCGTTCGCGAGCCCGTCGCGGGACGTATCTCTCGCCATGGGTAGCCGCCTCCCTCGAGGGCTCCTGGTTACCGGCTTTTGCTTCGTGGAGCCGAAACGTGCCCCTCCGGGATTCCGTCCCACCGCGCAAACGCGGGTGCGACCGGCACTTGGCGGCTTCACGCGCTTCAGAACGCCAACGCGAGGGCGGCGTAGCCGTCTCAAGTTCCCAAGGCGGCGGCGGTCAGGATATCGGCGAGAGCCGCCCGATCGCGATCGGTATCGGGACGAATTCTTCGCCCGGCGCGAATTGAAACGCTGTTGGCGAACCGGCATCGTCGACTTCGAAGTTTATGAAACCCGAGCCGACGCCGCTCGAAAACGGTCCGGAACTTCGCGTGTCGTCGAAGTGCGCGCGGTTGGCCGAATCGTACACGCGGAGCACGAAGATGCCGGACTCGTCCGCTTTCGGCGTTTCGGCGGCGAAGAACACGTGGCCGGTGTCGTGACCGGCCTCGAGCGGAAGTTGCCACGCGATGACGTCTCCGCGGCGAACGTCGCGTAACGCCGCGACCTGAACCCAACCGGCGTTCGATTCGGCAGGAAGCCCGTGCAGGAACTGATAGTAGAGGAAAGCGCGTGGCCACACGTGGCCGGGGTCCTTGGGGACCGGCGCGTAGTGATCCGGGAAGAAGCTGTCCAAGACGAAGCTCACGAACGCGCTGCAGTCGCAATCGTAAATGCCGTTCTGCGCGTCGAACAACGCGGTGTATTGATAATCGGTTTGCTGGAGCGTGTTGACGATCAGCTCCGCCTGCGAACCGACCTGGTCGCCAAGGGAGGATTCGGGGATCGAGGTCATGGCCGTTTGGTCTCCAATTACCACAAGCTTCGCTCTTGCGTGAGATGCCGCAGCCGGATGCTCACGTTGCGGACGCCGGCGCGACCGGCGGCGGGGAGTCGTCCGGCTTTTCGCCCGCCATGCGCACGTTGACGACGCCTTTGAGTATGTCGAACCAGAACGGCGCGCCGAGCGATGCGGCAATCGTCGTGATCAGCATCCCGAAAACGCTTTCCAAGATCCCGGGCGCCGGAACGGTCCCGGTGGAGGCGGGCTGCGCGGACCACCAAAACCACCAGCTCGGTCGCACCAGACGCAGGTTCTGCAACCCTTGCGCGTCGGCGATCGCCTTGCCGACAGCCTGGATGCCGGAACTCGGATCCGAGTCGCCGCTATGCTTTTGCACGACGGCCGAAATCGACTGCGCCGTCGCCTCGGAGATCGCGGGCGCGGCGAAGAGCTGTCGTCCGATATCGATCGTGTCGATTCCGGCTCCGAACGAAATCACGAGCGCGATCCCGATGAGGAAGTATTGCGCCTTGCGCTTGTACCAGCCGCTCACGCGGTCCATCTTCGCGTTGAACCACGCGTCGGTCGCCTTGAGCAATTTGTCGTAGTCGCCTTCAGCTGAGTTCAGGAGCGCGACGGCCGAGCGCTTCACGTTCTTGGCGCTTTCAAGGGTCGGCGACCACGCGTTGACCGCGTCGATGACGCTCGTCAAGGCCACTTTCGGGTCGGCAATCGCGTTGCCGAGCGGCGTAGTGGCCACCGCATCGACCGTCGGCCCGACCGACTGCCAGAACGCGAGCGTGAAGTTGCGCGCATCTATGTACGAAGGCAGGTTCGATTTCGTGTCGGCTGAAACGGCCGCGACCAGCGGGTGCGTCTTCAGCTGGTCCAAGACGCCGGCGTCCTGCGAGATCAGCTCTTTGATCCCCTCGACGAGGGTGTTGGCCCGCAGCTTGGCGATAGCGGCGATCTGCTCTTGCAACCAAGAACACGCCAGGCCCAACGCGATGAAAATTGAGATTAAGACGATCGCGACGTTGACGATCTGCGAAGTCATCGAAGCAAACCTTCTAAAGTGCGCCGCGCCGCATAGGCGGACTTACTTGGTTCAGGATTGGCCGAGAAGTAAAGGTTCTTAGCGCGCGACCGTAGGCCTGCAGGACAGATGTCAGGAAGTCGGGGCGCGGTCTCGGCATCGCTTGAGGAGGGTCGTCCATGCGTGGCGATCGTTTAGACTTACGCTAATCGCGGGGGAACGGCCGGCTACGCGCCGAACCGGCCGTTACCTCGAGTCGGAGGTTTCGAAGAAATGGGACGTTCACTGAATGCGACCGCCACCAGCGGCGCCCTGACCGTTCAAGCCTTTGTCGGTGACGGCTGCACGCTACTGACATTCGATATGAAGCAAGGCGCCACCGAAAACTTCGCGGGATTCGCCGTCAAGCGTTCCATCGAGGGCGGTCAGAGCGAGTACCTCGGGAATCTATTGAACTTCTCGGACCAGCTCACGCAGACCAGCACCGACGACGAAGTTAGCCAGGCCTTCACGCCATCGAATCAAGCGCCGTTCCAGAAATACCGGTGGCTCGATTTCCCAAGCTCTGTCAATAGTGGCGTATTCACGTACGACGTCGAAACGATGTTCTTCGATCCGGACGAATCGCATCTAAAGGTTGGCGACACGGTGAACCTGAGCGTGACCCTCGGCTCGCGCGCGGGGACGAACTTCCACGTCGGCTTCACGCGCGGCTATATGAGTTCGCAAGCTTACGCGCGCGATTTTAAGAACGCCGCGTTCCGGCCTGCGACGGGGCCGTATCTCTTCCCGACGGCTGCCTACGAAAAACAGTGGGCCTGGCTCGGATACCATGCGCGCGAGATGCTGTACGGGTTTCTCGAAGCCGCAAAGGATCCGGGCGTGGGTAGCATCGACGCGTTCGTGTACGACGTGGACGAGCCGAATTTCGTCACCTCGCTGGTGGCGCTGTCGCAAACGAAACCGTTACGCGTAATTCTCGACGACTCGGAAGAGAAAGAGAAGGGCAAGTCCGAGCCCGTCCCCAAGCCCGATCGGACGAACTTCGCGCAAGCCCTCAAAGCCGGCGGCGGAAAGGTCGACATCCTCCGGACCCACTTCAAGCGTTTCGCGCACGATAAGGTGTTGATTCTCCGGGACTCGAGCGGCAAAGCGAGCCAGGTGTTGTGCGGCTCGGCGAACTTTTCGATTCGCGGGCTGTACGTGCAGGGGAACAGCGTCATCGTTATCGACGACCCGGACGTCGCCGGTGCGTACGAACAGGCATTTACCGACGCCTGGCAGTCGCCGGAGACTTTCTCTTCGCAACCGATCGCGTCGAACTGGTACAACTTCCGAAATAAGCCGGAGCTCCCGGATTTTTCGGTGAGCTTCGCGCCCCACAAGAACGGGGAAGCCGCGCTGGCTACGGCCGAGACGGCCGTTTCGGCCGCCGAAAAGGTCGTCGTTTTCGCGCTCATGTCGCCGGGAGGGGGCAATCTAATTGTAGATTTGGAGAATCTGGCGTCGAACGACAAGGTCTTCACCTTCGGCGTGCTGCAGACTGAAGCGTTCGCGACCCAGTTGGTGCAAGGCGGAGCGAAGAGCGCGGGCGGGAAGGTTCAGAACGAAATAAGTTCCTTCACGCCGCTCGCGACCGTGGTTCCGAAGCCGTTTTTCAAGGAGTTTTCCGGCGGCATGGGGCAGGTCATCCATCACAAGTTCGTCGTCGTCGATTTCAACGGTGCCGACCCGGTCGTATTCTGTGGTTCTTCTAACTTGACGTCCGGCGGCGAAGCCGCCAACGGCGATAATCTCCTGGCGATCCGAGATCGTGAGATCGCCACCTTGTACGCAATCGAAGGCATCCGGCTAGCCGATCACTACAGCTTTCGCGACAAACTCAAGAGCGCGACCAAGGCCCAGCCCATGTCCTTACAGGGTCCCGGCGCGAAGCCGGCGTGGTACGCGGATTATTACGTCGAGGGTACGGCGAAGTATCGTTCTCGCGTCGCGTTGATCCAATAAGCGCCTCGTACGCGGCGATCGAGATCACGCCCGCCGTCGCAAGGCGCGCGGCCCTTCGAGCCCGGTCACAGGGAAAGCCGCGCGGGTCGTACCATAGATGTAACGAAAAGCCCCGTCCATGCTGTGAACGGGATGTAGCTCAGCTTGGTAGAGCGCTTGCTTTGGGAGCAAGAAGTCGCAGGTTCAAATCCTGTCATCCCGATTCGACTCGACTCGCGGGCTTCGGCGTGCGGGAGTGTCACCCGGCCGCGACTGGCGGGCCCGGCGGCTTACGGGCCTTAACCGCCCGGTAACGCGTTACAGCGATCGTGCCCCCGTCTGCGATTGGCTCCGTGTAAAAACACTGACCGGTTTGAGAAAAAACGCGCGGTTTCGCGCGCTGACGAGAATTCAACCGTGGCAGAGGACCGCTCCCGGTCCATTCGAACGAACGAAACGGGGTTCGCGACGGTTCCGGCGCCCGTGGTCTAATGGATAAGGCACGAGTCTTCTAAACTCGAAGATGGGGGTTCGATTCCCTCCGGGCGCGCCACGCCGGTTGCGCGGAGCGCAGCTCGCAGGCCGGTAAGGTCCAGCGCATCGGCGCATTGCTCACCGCGACGGGCGGGAGGATCCGCCGAGCAGGGCCGCCATCAGGTACCCGGTCGCATGGTCGAGCGCCTGAACCGGCAGGGGAACCCGCCGGTCGCCTCGCGCCGATTGCATGCCGGCGTCCGCGATTCCGGTGCTCATCTGCACGAAACTGTCGAAACCGCGACGACCCGCCCACGGGCCGGTCCAGCCGTATGCGTCGAGGCAAATATCGATCAGACCTGGCGCCAATCGGCGTCGCGCCGCGTCACCGAACCCCAACCGCTCGAGCGGCCGGGCGTAAACCGTGCACGAGGATATGGGCCGAGGCCAGCAGCTCTTCGAAGATCGCGCGATCCGCCGGATCGTGCAGGTCGAGCGCCGCGCAGCGTTTGCCCAGGGTAACGTCGGGCACGACCCCGGGTTCGTTCCACCCGGCCGGATCGATGCGCAACACGGGCGATCGAGGCGCTCGCGAAATCCGTAACGGCATAAGCCGCCGGCAAGTCCCCGGCTCCGGCGAAGACGACGCCGTCGACGGCACTGGGCCTTCCACCGATCGCGGACCACGCTAGCTGCGTGAGTCTCGCCCTCATTCGTCGTCGGCGATCCGGTAACGCAATAGTTCGGCGGGCGGGCACGTGGCGGCGAGCGGCTCGACGCGTTGATACGCTTCGAAGCTCCAGTTGGCGTCCTGCCGCGTCAGGAGCGCCGCCTCGAGCGTCGTTCGCAGGTCCGCCGAAAGCGCGGGATCCGCTAACGCCGTTTCGTCGTCGGGAGACGGTTTCGGTACGGCGTCTTCGGGAACGACCGCGAACTCCGCGACGCCGGACTGTCGCTCGGCGTCGACGATTTCGACGCGATACGTGCCGGTTTCGAACGTCACGCCGGGAAGCTCAAGTGCGCGCGCCTCAACCCGTCGCGTCGCGAGCGCCGGCGTCACGCCGTTACGGTACACGGAGAAGTCGAACGGCGGCGTTCCGCCGAGCCACTCGAGGGCGAACTGACGGGTTCCCGCCACCAGGCGCTGCCCTTTGCGCGAAAGCAGCGGGATTTCGATCGGCGGCGCGCCGTGGCTTCCGCGCGAAACCATGCTCTCGGTTTGATCGGCATACTTATCGTCGTGCGGCCCGACGAGGATCGAACCCAAATACGTCAGCATGTTCTCGAGAGCGTTGCTGCCGGTGGCCGCGGCAATGGGCCCGGCGCGCTTGCTGCAATCGCCGTCCGGCGCACCCACGCAGTACGGCGCACCACCGGCGTACAGCGTCACCGGATGGCGCGCGATTGCGAGCGCGATGTAGTTTTTTGTGCCGGAACCGGGCGCGCCGCCGGCCGGTTTGACGCTGACGCGATCCCCCGGGTTCAACGGCAGCAGCGGCGTCAGCGGGACGTTTCTGCCGTCGCGTTCGATGACGTAGGCTGCGGCCGGCCCATTGTAGTCGTACACGTATGCGAGCGACTCGGACGCGCTTGCGGCCGGCGCAACGAGCGAGGCGCACGCAATCAACGGCAAGACGACCCTTCTTCGCACGTTAAATTTTCCTCTTGAGCAAACGGAAATGTTCGGCCCTCGTGACCCATTCGTGGATCTGGATTCCGATGCATGGCACGCTGAGGTCGAACCACACACCGCTTTCGAGTGAGGCCAAGCTCGAGGCGATCAAGCCCGCCAGCGTCACGATCAACGCGCCGACGAGAACCGCCGTCGGATGCCACCGCATGAACGCCCAGGACAACGCGATGACGAGTACGAGATCGAGCCCGACGGACAGCAGCCGCGGCGCTTCGCCCAAGACGGGGTTCGTGCTCAGCAGCGAATCGATCTCGTTGAGGAGAACGAGCACGCCGGGCATCTCGCCGCCCGGAACCCGATGGTAATCGCCGTTGTCGCGAAAGGTGCTTCCAATGACGACGACGCGCTTGCCGCGAACGCAACCATCGGGGTCGGAGCAGTTGAGGTCGAGTTTTGCCCCGCCCAACACTTCGACGGCGGGGAAGTCGCGTTCGAGCGACGACGTCTCGTCGGTCGCGTTCCAAGAGATAAAGTAACGTAATGTGCGCGCCAGGTCATCCTGCTTGAGTTCGATGTCACGCACGTTCGGAACGGACCGGGGCGCCGGCGGCGCGACGGATCGGCACTGCGCGGGCGCGAACGCCGCTTGGAGGGGGCCCGCGAGTTGGCTCTGATAATTCCACGCTTCGCCGGGCGCGAGCGGCTTTCCGAACGCGTACGCGAGCAGCGCGCTCCCCGGCAGCACGTCGCTCCCGCGGGACGGAGCGCAGGCCGGCTCCCAGAGGCGCCAGCGCCGGACGACGAAATCGGGATCGTGGTCGAAGGTAACCGAACCCCAAAAGACGCTGCGCGAATTCGGGCCGATTGCCCTGTCGAGAAATGAGGGTAGCGCAATTTTCGACACGGCGGTCGATTCACCGATCAGGCGCGGCAAGATGACCGGGACGCAACTGCCCGGCGCGGGCGGCCACGGTTTGCCCGCGCATCCGCGCGAATACGCGCCGAGGAATTCGCTGAGCTGCCAGTCGCCGTAGAAGAAGCGCTGCACCGCGTCGAGCGAGGGCGGCGGCGGCGGAAAGGCCGGCGCCGCTGGGGATTTCGGCCGGCCGGCGAGCGACGTCAAACGCCGCTCCATCGCTGCGGCCGGCTCGCCTTGCGCCGGCCGGCCGCTCGTCTCGCGGAACGCCTCCGCGAGCGGGTCCCCCCGCGGCTCGCTCAAGTCGACGTCGACCACGACGGCCGCCGCGCCCGCGTCCACGGCAGCTTCGATCAACCGGCCCAACTTGTCGCGCGGCGTGAAGAAAGGCGGCGGCATCCCTTTGTCGGCGAACGAAAGCTCCGACGGTTCGTCGATGTCGATGAGCGCGACGTGCGGCCCCGTGTGCGTCCCGGCGAGCGCCGCAATCTGCCAATCCAGGCCGAATTGCCGCAGTGCCGCGAACGCGCCGAAGACTTCGGAAACTTGCAGCGCGAGCGTTAGCGCGACACCGATAGCCACGTTCGTCCAAAAGTGTTTGGCCTCGTCGTCGCGTCCGCTCCACCAGGCTGCGAACCGCCCCTTGGCGGGCGCCCAGACGCGCGCGATCATCCGCGCGGTCCGCCTCTCGCCCCGTCTCCAAAGATCACGGTCGACGCCCAGAAGTAGGGGAAGTGCAAGATCGCGTCGTCGCCATGAAGCAGCTCGAGCTTGGCGTCGCGCAGCGCCTCCGCCGGCGACTTGCCGGCCCGCAGGCCTGCGTAGAATGCGGGCGTCAGCTGCGACGCGGCGAGGTCGGAGAGCTCCCAAAGGGTCACCGAAACGACCGGCGTGCCGGCATACATGAAGGCCTGCGTGAGGCCGCGAACGCCGTCGCCGTGGCTCACCGTTCCTCGCCCCGTGTTACACGCCGAAAGCGAGACGACGTCCGCGTCGAGCGAAAGGCCCAGGACGTCGCCCATCGTGAGAAAACCTTCGCCGCGTTCGGGGTGCGCGAGAACGAGTGAGGGTTGCGCGAGCCCTTCCACTTGATCGGGCAAGACGGCGTGGGTCGCGAAGAGCAGGTAACGGTAATCGCGTAGGCATGGTCCCTTAGCGCAATCCGCCGCTTGCAACTGGAGGACTTTGTCGCGCGACGCATCCTCGCCTTCGTAAAGCGGCCGGCTGTCTTCGGGCGCGCCCAACGCAGCGACCACGGCTTTAGCCTCGCTTTCGCTACCCGGCAGCGCCGGGAAGAAACCTTGCGGTCCGAAGTAAGAAGCTAGCACGTTGGTTTGCAGCTTTGCCAACGGCGAATGGTCTTCATCCGTGGTGAGCTGCTCCGAATCCGCATAGGCGGGGTTCGCGAACGCAACGACCGGGTAGCGCGGTGCGCGCCGCGCGGCTTCGGCGGCACGTAAAACCGCTAACAGCGATGCCGAGGAAAGATAACTGACGGAGTGATCCTCGATCAGGAAGTGTGGCTCGGGCACGGTCGACGGGTCCCCGGTCACGAGGGCCTCGAACGCGAGCTGGTAAAGCGGCCCGGTCGGCACGATGAGCAGCTGCGTGGCCGCTTCCACGCGCGCGCTCGCCGCTGGAGGAACGAGCCACGAGTAGAGTGCGTACGCGTCGCTCGCGATTTGCGGCGCGAGCGCCTCTGCCCGATCCGTGAGGATGCGACGGCTCGTAATCGCGTGGTCGAGATCGTCTTGCATCGCCTGCGGACCTCGTAAGACCGCTTGGACCTTCGCGGTGACGTCCCGCGTCCCGCCAGGTAGCGAATACAAGCTCAGGTGCGAACGGTCGATCACCCAGAGCGCCGTCGCATCATCGAGCACCGCGTACACGAGCGCGACTTCGCCCGGCCCGAGCAGACGCTGCAAGGTCGCGGGGTCCCGCGGTTGCGGGTGGGTCAGCGCATAGTACGCGGGATAGGCGACGCGCAACCTGCTCTCGAGGGCCGAGCGCGAACGCAGCAGGCCCGCGAGTTCGCTCGCCAGGGCCGAGACCGCCGCTTCATCCACGGCGGCGGCCGACCGCGATTTCGCGAGCAGCCCTTGGACTCGTTCCGTTTCGGCAGCCAGTTGCGACTCACGCGCCGTCACTTGCGGCGGCACGCCGGAAAACGCGCGAGCCGAACTCTGCCCGATCTCCTCGAGAAAGGCGCGCCCTTGTTCGCGTTCGAACACGTCGAGCGCTCTACGGTCGTAACCGCGACCGGGGTAGCGGGCGTCAAGCTCGCGCAGGTAATCGAGGTACTCGTCGTAGACGAAGAGCTTGTTTTCGAAGAACGAGCGGCGTTCGGAGCTTGCCTCGAGCGAGGCGCGCAACGCCTCGATCCGTTCGAGCGTCGCGTCGTAGTCGGCCAGCGCTTCGTCGCGGCGGTCGAGTTGGGCTTCGGCCCGCGCCGCAACGCGTAACGCGTGCCAGATCGCTTCGGGCGCGCCGAGGCCACGCTCGATTCGCAGGGCCTCGCGCGCCGCGGACAGTGCCTCGGTGTTTTGGCCGAGCAGATTCTCTTCGTTGCCGACGTTGCTGAGGTCTTGGGCGGTCTGCAAGCGGTTGCCGTCGGCGCGATCGAGGCTTAGCGCGCGCCGGTGAGCGCGCAACGCCTCTTCGTTACGGCCGGCGCGTTCCAACACGTTGCCGGCGTTGTTGAGGTCGGCGGCTTCGCCCGCCGGGTTGTCGAGCTTGCGGTCCAGTTCGAAAGCTTCGCCTTCCGCATCGACCGCGTCGCCGGCGCGGTCGAGTTCCGCCAGCACGACGCCGATGTTGCCGAGATCACCGGCTTGACCGCGCAGGTCGCGGAGCTTGCGATGAAGCGCGAGCGCTTCTTGAAATTCGGCAAGCGCGTCCTCGTAGCGGCCCAGATCTTCGTACACCACACCGACGCTGCCCAGCGCGTCGGCCACGCCGGAGGGGTCGTCGATGGCGCGGTCCAGCGCGAGCGCGCGGTCCAGCGCACGTAACGCCTCGTCGTAACGGCCCAGGTCGTTATCGACGATCGCCGTGTTGGCCAGATCGGCGGCCTCGCCGGCCACGTTCGCGAGCCCGCGGAAAATCCGCAAAGCCGCCTCGTGGGCCGCGAGTGCCGGCAGGTAGCGGCCGAGGTCCTCTTCGACGACGCCGATGTTATCTTCGTCGCTGGCTTCGCCGAGGCGATTGCCGATCGCTCGAAAAAGGGGTAACGCTTCTTCGTGCGATCGTAGCGCCGCCGAGTAACGCCCGAGGTGTTCCTCGACGATGCCGATATTGTTGAGCGTCTTGGCCTCGCCGCGACGGTTTGCGATCGCTCGATGCACGGCCAGCGCCCGCGCGAATTCCCGCAGCGCCTCCCGATAGCGGCCGAGCATTTCTTTGACGATGCCGATTCGACCCAGTTCGTCGCCTTCGCCCGTGCGATTGCCGATGCTCCGATCTAAACGCAACGATGCTTCGTCCGCGCTTTGCGCGGTCGCGAGCCGGCCCTCGCGCATCGTCACGATTCCGATTCCGCCGAGCGCGCCGGCTTCGTCGAGGCGGTCGTGGCACGCCCGGGCTTCGGCAAGCGCGCGTTCGTCGTCGGCCAGCGCCGCCGCGTAGTGGTTCAGATCTTCCTGTGCGATGCCGCTGTCTACGAGATCGGCCGCGGCCCGCGTTCGATCGCCAAGGGTCAGATGCAGCGTGCGTGCGCTTCGCGCGGACGCGAGCGCGTCGGCGAAGCGGCCCAGCACCTCCTGAGCTTCGCCACGCCCCGCGAGCGCGGCGGCCTCGTCGGTCCGGTCACCTTGCCTCGCCGCCAGCCTCACGGCTTGCTCGAATTTTCCCAGCGCTTCCGCCGTCCGTCCGGCCGCCGCCGCCGCTCGTCCGAGCCGCAATTGCGCCGCGGCGTTCCCGGAGCCTCCCGTGCCGGCGGACGTCGCCGAGACCGCGAAGGCGAGCACGAGGGACACAACCGAAAGCGAACCGGCCGGCACTTCGTGTCCCGTCACTTAGATGGGCAGTCCCGTCCCTGGCGGCGGCGTTCTGGACCAGCGCGCGAACGTGGCGGGATGCGCTTTGAGGTACGTCTGGAGGTGGTTGATGCGGTCGCTCATCGACGGGTGATGCTGGACGTACGCTTCATAACCCGCATCGCCCTCGAGACGCTGGACCGCGCGCGCGAACCAGATCGATCCCCACGGGTCGTAACCGGCTTCGGCCGCCAGTAGCGCACCGCGCTGATCTGCTTCATACTCCTGCTGGCGCGTGTAGTTCAGGAACGTGTAGTTGCTCGCGAGCTGCGCGGCGTCGAGCGTGTATTGCGAGCTTTGCGAGTTTTGAGAGTGTCCGAAGAGGCCGCCCATTTTCGTGAAGATCGTCTGCCGCATCTTCGTCTGCTTCTCTTGCGCCACCAGGTGCCCGAGGACGATGTGGGCGGTCTCGTGCCCCAGCACGTTCGCGAGTTCGGCGACGTTGTCGACCGAGCGCAGCAACCCCTCGTTCACGAAGACATACCCGCCGGGCGCGGAGAACGCATTCATCTGGTTTCCGCGCACGACGTAAAAGCGTTCGGTCCACCAGTGCGGCTCGGCAGCGTGCGAGATGCGAGCGCCGGTGCGTTGTAGGATCGCATCGTAAGGCGAATCGGTGACCAGTTGGTGCTTTCCCCGCACGTCGTTATACACGGCTTGGCCCTGGCGCAGCTCGTCACCGTGGTCGGCCGAGGCGCGCGCCGCGGTCGCGAGCACCAGCAGCGTTATGAAAGCCGCTAAGCGCATCAGACCCGCGCCACCGACTTGTACGCGCGAATCAGCGGATCGGGTTGGCGCATGCTGCAAGCCTGCACCGTGAAGTGCGCGTTCGTGATCAGGGCCTTGTTCGAATCCGGCGAGCCCTTGAGGCAGCCGTGGTCGTTCGTGAAGTGAATCGGTCCGGTCAGCGCCGAGTCGGATTCCACCGAAGTCAGTTCCTGTTCTTGCTCGGGCGTCGTTTGTTCGCTCGAGGTCGAGCGCATCGAACTGGAAGTCGTGGACGCGGTGTGACCGAGATGAGCGAGCGACGACCCGAGTCCGCTGAAGAAGCCTCGCTTCTTCGGCGGGTTCTGCGCGGCGGCGCTGCCCGAGAAGAGCATCGTCGCGCCGTCGCGAGCGCGCGCGTATTCGATCTGATACGTCCGGCCGCTCGTGTCGACGTGCACGTCCTTGATGCGAAAACCCGCCGGGACGGGATCCGGCACGACCGCGAAACCCAACTGATGGAGTTTGGCCCGCTCGGTTTGCGAGAGGCCCGTGTCGGAGGCTTCTTGGGCGAGTCCGCGAGCCGACCAGAGAGCGACTGCCAGAGCCGCGATGACGGCGGGGAAACACCGAAATTGCTTCATCGTCACCGGAGCATACTCGGGCGTGCGTCTCAAAAGCGTCTACCGCGGCGGGAATGGTGCTGCCGCCTACGAACTGCACTCAGTCGGCTCGGGCCGTGGTAACCCCTTCCCGAGCGACGGCAAAGCGCGGTGATTGTAGCTCAGTTGGTTAGAGCGCTGGACTGTGACTCCGGAGGTCGCGGGTTCGAGCCCCGTCAATCACCCCAAGAA
>Ga0116229_10005582_pt1 | contig 20464 bp, 17 predicted proteins | sample S1TSphgellanicum_3_FD_87313 | JGI IMG/M metagenome (GOLD analysis project Ga0116229, IMG submission 87313) | Host-associated microbial communities from peat moss isolated from Minnesota, USA - S1T2_Fc - Sphagnum magellanicum MG | ecosystem: Host-associated > Plants > Peat moss > Unclassified...
AAGTTTGCTGGATGAGATAGGTATCGAACAGAAAGACTGGGATGAGCCGTGGATGACATACGCGTTGGAGCACCCGACGCTGATGAAGTTGCTGCTGGAGCGTGGCGTGGATATTGATCAAGGGAACGCCTTTGGCAAAACCGCGCTTATGTATGCGGCGCAAGCTGATTTGCCGGCTACGGTCAAGTTTCTAATCGCGCATGGTGCCGATGTAGCCGCTGCTACCGACGTAACCAGAGGCCATATGGTTTTCTTATCGCATGATCACCGCACCGCGCTGATGTACGCCGCGGAGAATGCGTCCGCCACGGTCATCGATGCGCTGCTGACCGCCGGCGCATCACCAGACGATCGGGACACGCGAGGGCTGGCGCCGATCGATTATTTCCAGCGCAACCCGATCCATAGCGGCCCGGATGGGGCGCGGCTGTCCGCTCGCCTTACCCCGAAAAACGGTCCGCCGAAGAAATCGCCATGATGATCGCACGTTCGATAGTCGCCTTAGCGCTTGGGCTGTTGTTCGTTTCGATGCCGGCGTTCGCACGGGCCGACGATTGTGCATCGTCTTCTGCATGTCCGGCCCAGGCAGGAGACCCTGCCCCTGTGCCAAAGCCCAGCTTCGATTGCGCGAAGGCGACGACGGCGGTTGAGAAAGCCATCTGCGCCGATCCGGTACTCGCAAACTGGGATCGGAACATGACGGGACGTTTCAGTCTGATTTTGGCCAGCGCCAGACCCGACACGCGCAAGACTGTGCTGGCGGCGCAGAATGTTTGGCTGAGCCAACTCTCAAACTGCGTCCCCGTGGTGCCCGCACCCGAGCCGGTGATGATCGGCAAACCGGCCGCAGCAACCGACGCCACAGCTTCGCCAAAGACCATGTCGTCCTGCCTTTTGGACGCGTATCAGCATTACGACCACGATGTGACCCCCCGCCTGAAATTCTTGGCGGACGGACTGAAATTCCCGTTTCTGCCGCGCCTGACTTTTTCCAGCGGCGATGCGCTGTGTCGAAAATTCCTGGATGGCGCGATTATAGATTATGAGACGGTACGGGATCAGCCGGATGGTGATAAGGACCCTCATATCATCGTTACTGGAGGGCGGTGGATCGACTGGAACTGGGGCTATGGCGGGGCAATCGCCGCTGAGCGCGTCGATCTCGATGGCAAGGAGCAACCATCGTTGCTGATTGAAACTCAGGCGCCTGGGCCCGGCGCTCTGGAAGATATCAATCTTTATGTTCAGACAACTGCAGATCCAGACTCAATAATTCATAATATTTCTATTGTAATGACAGACAATTTATCGGATTTAAAGGCGCACAATATAGTCGAGATCGATTCTGAGCGTTTATTTTGATCTGTTGACCCACATATAATACCTAGTATTCTTCTATACGATGGACATTATTACAGATTTCACAAAGAGGAAAACAGAGACTTTCTATTTATGGGTCACTCAGTCTTTTCGCTCGACCGGACTCACGCGGATGGATCTCTCGACCCTACCTGTCGGGTCAGTTACTACCCCGAAATCAAAGGGCTGGTCCAAACGCAGACACGATCGGATGTACAAAAGAGCTCCGACGGCTCGATGGCGAAGTTGGGCGATATTCCCCCAAGTGTGAGCACTCTGTTCGAAATCATCGATAAGATGCAGGGTATTGACACGGATCATTACCCAGGTCCAGTGCCGGGCGTGACGTGGCAAAAGGCGTCGAGCCATGCCGCCCAATACAAACTCATCGTTCGCCCCTGGAATATGCTGAATTACGTCTTGCCCTATGCAGATAAAGACCGTGACGCGCCCAGCATTGAGGCCAAGATCGTCGAATGGGGCTTCCAGGGCTATGCGAATTATCGGGTTTTGCGCGATCTCATCGACTCCAAGCCGAAAGCCCTCGACGATCTCGCCACATTTTACCAAACCCGATACGGCCTCACCCGCGAGCGAAGCGTTGCTATGGCCAAATCGGGGTTTGCGACGCTGCTGATTTCTTCGTTCACCTTCCATGTCGACGATCTCTATACGGGCCCCGATCCGCTCGACCGACAAACCATTGATCCGAAGCGGCCAGCGCCTGACATTCCGAGCATCGAAAACAACCCCAGCATGTTGCTGGCCAGAGCCCTGCTGGTGGGTCTCCCACCCCAGCAGGTCGGTACCCTAATCGATCAGGTCGGCTCGATCGAGAGCTCCGTCGGCGAACCATGGCTCGTCTACGCCATCGAACATCCCGACTTGATGAAGCTCCTGATCAAGCGCGGCGCGCCGATCAACCAAGCGAATGGTTTCGGCAAGACGCCCTTAATGTATGCCGCCCAAGCCAATCTAGCGGATTCGGTCGCGTTTCTATTGGCACACCGCGCCAATGTTGCCGCACATACGGCAGTACCGAATGACCCCTGGGACTATGCCATCCTGCACGACCACCGCACCGCGCTGATGTACGCAGCGGAAAACGCGTCGCCAAACCTTATCAATGCGCTCTTGGATGCCGGCGCGTCGCCCAATGATCGGGACACGCAAGGGCTGGCGCCGATCGATTATTTTCAGCGTAACCCGATCCATAACGGCCCGGATGGGCCGCGGGTCAGCGCTGCTTTGGCACCGACCAAGAAGCACTAACCCCCTACCCCGCCACCTGCTCAGACCACACCCCGATCTCGATATCGCTCTCGCCGATCGGCAGCACGAAGCGGAACTGGGTGCCCTGGCCGGGGGTCGACAGCACGCTCACCTGACCGCCGAGTTTCTCCGTCTCGGCGCGCACCGAGGCGAGGCCGATGCCGCGGCCGGAGAGCTGATCGGCCGTCTTCTTGGTGCTGATACCGTCTCTGAATACCAGATCGCAGATATCGGCATCCGCCATGCCCGCGAGCTCAGCCTTGGAAAACAGGCCGGCTTCGGCAGCCCGCTGGCGCAGCATCGGGATATCGATCCCGCCGCCATCGTCGGAAATCACCAGACTCATCATCGCCCCGGTGCGGCCGATAATGCAGCGGATCCGGCCATTCTCATCCTTGCCGGCCTCAAGCCGGCGGTCCGGATCCTCAATGCCATGGGCCACGGCGTTGCGGAACACATGGACCAGCGCGCGCAGGAACGGGCCATAGCGCTGCGGATCAATCCAGATATCCTCGCCGCCATGCACCGTGATGGGTGCGACCGGTTTTTCGAGACGGGTCGCAAGATCGGCGACCATCCGGTCATATCCGAGCATGACATCCCGCACCGGATCGCGCCGCAAATGCAGGATATTCCGCAATATCATTGTATCCGCGTTGAGATCAGGCCGCTCGCCTTTGAGCAGGCGTGCCGCAAGCTGCTCCAACTGCATTGCCTGCTCAATCGTCAAACTCACCCGCGCACCGCCCGAGACGAAACCGTCGCCCAGAATGCTCCTGAGACTATCGAGATCAGTCTGCAAGGCCTGAAGGAGCAGCTCACGATCGACCGTGGCGGCGATCTCAGACAGGCCCGGCGACGCCGCGCGCTGAACCAGCTCGGCCAGTTTCTCTTCAAGCGCATGCAGCGCGTCAGGCGTCGCGCCGAAGCTGAACTGGCCGAGAACCCCCTTATAAGTGTGGATATCGCGATAAAGATCCTGCACCAGCCGCTGCCCCGGCACCGTACTTTTCAGACGCTCCGGCAATTCCTCGTCGAGGAAACGACGGAACGACTGGACCGCGTCGAAGAAATCTCGGCTTTCGGTAACAGCCGCCACAACCATGGACAATTGCCGATGTTCGCGAGTGAGCGTGGCCGCCAGCCGATCCCGTTCCGTGATATCAGCCAGAACCACCATCAGATGACCATTATCGAGCGAATTATAGCTGGCTTCCAGCAGCCGGCCGCCACGCGCAACCTGGCTGGGCAAGAGAGACAACATCATGCTGCGCCGCGTGCTGCCGATGTTCGGCTTGGCAATTGTGGCGACGATGTCGCGCAGCAGATCCCGCTTAACCGGATCATCACCGAACAGGAGCTGTGCCGCATCGCGGCCGGCCGGATGCACCCCGAGCAGCGACGCGCAGGCCCGGCTGCATTGCGGATCAACAACGAGGTCGCTGCCGAATGACAAAAAGCCCTCGCCGGAACTATCCAGAAGATTGGCGATGTCGGCCAAGGTTTGTTTCAGTTTTTCTTCAGCGCGCGCCTGGGCAATCTCGCGCTCATCGCGCTCAATCGCGGTCTGACGGAAAATACGGAGCGATGCCGCCATTCGGCCGATTTCATCGGCACCGGCCGGCGGCAACTCATCGGACAGGCTGCCGGTCGCGAGCGCCAACATGGAGTCGCGGACACGGGCCAGCCGCACCACAATGCGCCGATTGACATAGAGCAGGACAATCAAAGCAGAACAGACGAGACTGCCGATGATGACAATGAACAGCCTGATGATGCTCGCCTGACGGACCGACGCTGCCTCGGCGGTTCCTTGCGCAACCCGCTCACGATCGGCCTGAACCAGCGCATCGACGGCATTCATCAGCGTTCGCGACACAGCCCGAATCTGCGACACGAGGTCGGCCGCCGCGAGATGATCGTCGAGTTCGCGCTTATGCAGCATGAGCACGCCATCCGGCGCCTCTAATTGTGGCCGGAGCTTTGCCGCCTCGGCCAGTGCCGATTCGAGATTGGCCGGCGCCTCCGACGCCGCCTTGTCCAATTCGCTAAGCGCGCGCGTCACCGCCAGTGTCGTCAATTGGAGATCCGGCTGGCTCTCGGCCGTAGCCCCAATCAGCAGCAGATCATGCGCCCGGGCAAAGGCGATTTCGATGCGGCGCATGCGGTTCAGCGACAGCAGCCCCTGAATCCTCGGCATCAATATGGGCAGCGACAGCGATCCGTGCGGCTCCGCAATGCTTGATTCCAATCCGATCGCATCCGAGGCCGCGCTACGCTGCAGCGGACGGGTTGCATATTGAAACGACAGATCAGTATCCAGCAATTTATGCAGCGCGTTGGATTTTTGCTCAGACACGGTCAGACGATCGACAACCACAGTGTCGAGCTTGGCCAAATCCGCCTGCAATTGCACAACGATATCGCGCAACGGGGCCGCCTGATCAGAATGGATCTGGTTCAGCGCCGAAAAAACCGGCCGGATATCGAGTTCGGCCGACCGGTCTCGATAATCGTCCCGCGTCTCGACCAAGGATAATTGCTGCGCGGCGGCGACGAACCGCTCGACCTGACGTGACAGATCCAGCGAAGCGACCATAGCCGGCATGCGCTGCTCGGTAATGTCGCTGAGCACCGCACTGACCTGCAACAGCGCCTGCAAAGCGGCCGCGGAGGCGAGCATGACAAAACCGCTGATGGCGAGAAAGGCCATCAGCAGGCTTGCCCGAATGCTCACGGTAAATTTGCTCTTATCGATCGTCGGCACGGTCTCTATGTGGCTCCCAGGCTTACGGCGCGGTGTCTGGTTCGGTCTTGCCGTCGTGCCAACGATACCAGACCCAATCGGCTCGATTACCGGTCACATTACCGTCGGTATCAAAGCCTAAACGGCCGATGACCGTGTCGAATTGCCTGCTATGCAAAATCTCGGCAACCTTTTCGCTGTCCACGCTGTTCGCCTGCTGAACTGCCTGCGCCCACGCCTGCACCGCAGCATAGTTGACGACTCCATAGCCGTCCATCTCGATACCTTTGGCACGGGCCTCTGCCATCAAGGCAATCACGGCCGGATAATCCAGCGGATTGCGCGGCGACGTGAAGAGCAGCCCTTCGACGGATCGTCCCGCAGCCCTCGGTACCAAATCGAAAACGCCCGAATCGCATGTCAAAACCTGAATGGGCAGGCCGGCTTCCCTGATTTCATGTTGCAAAAGGCCGATATCCTCGGCATAGCCCGCGACATAGACAACGCCGATCCGCTCCCGTTTCAACGACGCGACAATATCGCCATAGCTCGCGCTTCCCGTCATATATGACTGGTTAAGTGCGATGGGAAGGTTGCGCGCCGCCATGGCCTTGCGAAGGCTTTCGGCGAGCCCTGCGCCGTATGGCTCTTGATCGTCAAGCACGGCGACCCGCGCATGCGGCCATCGCTCGGCGATCAGTGTCGCAGCTGCTAAGCCCTGCCGGTCATCCGTTCCAATCATCCGGAACAGTGATTTGATATTAAGTTTCGTCAGCCTCATGTTCGTTGATTGGGTCGAGATTTGGATCACGCCAGCTGCGGCATAAATCGGTGCGGCACGGATCGAGGGCGCGGAACAATTATGCCCGATGATCAGCTTCGGATGTTCTTCCAGAACGCGCCTTGCGACGACCTCGCCCTGATCAGCATCGCACCCGTCATCGAAACTGAAAACGCGTACCTTCTCACCCAACAGGCCGCCCTTTGCATTGAGCTGATCGATCGCATATTCCATCCCCTTGAGCGACCGAATGGCGCCTGGGCCGGTCAACGCGCCGACGACCGCGACGGCGATCTCCGCGTTAGCGGTGGCAGCGCTCGCCACAAGGCAGAGAGCGGTGACAACAGCGCATAGGGTTCGACTTCTGACCATTGCTCGTTCAATCAACGCTAAGGCCGGAGACTATGCATAACTCGTTATTGTTTGCTTACTGTCGCAGCTATCTGATGCCCGTGCCGATCCGCCTCCCCGCGGGATATTACGGCACGTCAAGCGCTTCGGTCTTGCCATCATGCCAGCGATACCAGACCCAATCGGCCAGCGTACCGGTCACATCGCCCTTGGCATCGAAGCCGAACCTGCCGATGACCGTCTCGAACTGGCCACTATGCAACATCTCGGCGACCTTCTCGACATTAAAGCTGTTTGCCCGCTCGACCGCTTGAACCCATGCCTGCATCGCAGCGTAATTGACGACGCCATAGGCGTCCATTTCGAAGCCCTTGGCGCGGGCCTCGCCAATCAAAGCCATCACTGACGGCATCGACATCGGATCACGCGGTGAGGTATAGAGCAATCCTTCGATCGCCGGACCGGCAGCCAACAAAACTGCATTATCGGCGCCTGGATCGCCGGTCAAAACCTGGGTCGTGAGGTTGCTTGCCCGGATTTCATGCAGCAGCAGCCCGATATCCTCGGAATAACCAGCGACGTAGAGAACATCGATTTTCTCACGACGAAGCATCATAACGATATTGCCGTAGCTCGAATCACCAGCCGTGTAAGACTGGCTGAACGCGATCGGCATGTGCTGCGCAGCCATGGCATTACGCAGGCTGTCGGCGAGCCCTTTACCAAATGGTTCGCGATCATCCATAACAGCGACGCGCGCCTTGGGCCAGCGTCGGGCGATCAACAAAGCTGCGGCCGTACCCTGCTGATCATCGCGCCCGATCATCCGGAATACGGTGTTGATATTGAGTTGCGTCAGCGCGACGTTGGTCGATTGGGTCGAAATCTGGATGACGCCGGCATTGGCATAAAGCGGCGCCGCCCGAAGCGATGGCGCCGAACAATTATGTCCGATGACAAGGCTTGGATGCTCTTTCAGAGCACGCTTCGCTGCTGCCTCGCCCTGTGCCGCATCGCAGCCATCATCGAAGAATGCGACGCGCAGCTTCTGGCCTAACAGCCCGCCTTTGGCGTTGATCTGGTCAATGGAATATTCCATGCCGCGCAGCGTCTGAATGGCACCGGCACCCGTCAGCGCGCCGACAACAGCGATCTCGACATCGGCCCTGGCGATCCCAGCGGACCAACCGAGACAGACCAAAGCAACGATGAGCCTGAGTTTATCGATCATCGCCCGCCTATTCGGCTGCCACCCGCAATTACCCGCGACCGACTCTATAGTCGCAGCGCAGGCACCGAGGCGCAAGTCCGCCTTTTATAGCATCAACAGGTGTACAACATCTATTACGGATCAATGGGTTCGGTTTTGCCAGCATGCCAGCGGTACCAGATCCAATCGCCACGCTCCCCAATAACGTCGCCATTAGCGTCAAAACCGATCCGGCCCAGGACGGTATCGAACTGGCCGCGATGAAGGGCGTCGACCACCTTATCGAAATCGAAACTGTTTGCGTCCCGTACCGCCTGCGACCAAGCCTGAATGGCGGCATAATTCGCCACCGCATAGGCGTCCATATCAAACCCTTTGCTGCGGGCATCGGCGACGAGGCGGCGAACCGCTGGATAGAGCATCGCGTCACGCTCATAGGTGAATATAAGCCCCTCGATTGCAGCACCAGCGACCATATGGACCGAGTCGCCCATACCGGGATCAGCGCAGATCACCTGTACGCTAAGCCCCTCGGCTCGTATCTCATGCAACAGCAAACCGACATCCTCGGAATAGCCGGCAACATAGAGCACGTCGAGCTTGGCATGGCCAATTGCCGCAACCAGGTCGCCATAACTATCAGCACCGGTCGAGAAGGACCGCGTGAATTGGATTGGAATATGCCGTGCGCTGAGTCCCTGATCGAGGCCATCTGCCAATCCCTTGCCGAACGGCTCGCCATCATCGACCACGCCGATGCGGCTATGCGGCCATTTCCGGGCGATCAGCGCGGCAGCTGCGGCGCTTTGCTGGTCGTCCCGTCCAATCATCCGAAAGATCGATTTGATATGCATCTGGGTCAACGCGACGTTCGTCGCCTGAGTCATGATCTGAATGGCATGGGCGGCGGCATAGAGCGGCGCCGCCCGAATCGATGGCGCCGAACATTCATGGCCAAGGATCAGTCCCGGATGTTCGTCGAGCGCCCGATGCGCGACGGCTTCGCCCTGATCGGCCTCGCACCGGTCATCGTAAAAGTTGACATGCAGCTTTTGGCCAAGTAGGCCGCCTTGGTCGTTCAGGACCCCGATGCCGTATTTAAGCCCCCCGACCGACTGAGCGGCACCGCTGCCGCTCAGGGCTCTGATAATCGCCACTTCGAAATCGGCGGCAGCAGGTTTTACCACTGCCACTATCAGCGCCAGCGCGATAGCGACATGTGCGCCGAATTTCATGGCGCCGGCTCGATCTGGAGCTGGCCGCTATGCCAGCGGTACCACACCCACTCGCCCCGCTCGCCGATGACATCGCCATTGGCGTCAAATCCGACCTTTCCGAGCACCGTATCGAACCGGCCGTTATGCAGCGCGTCGGCCACCTTATCTGCATCAAGGCTTTGAGCCTGTCTTACCGCATCAACCCAGACTTGGAGTGCAGCACACGTCACCGCAGCAAACGGAGTCATGTCGAAGCCCTTGGCATGTGCTTCTGCGATGACGGCCCTAACGGCAGGATATTGCATAGGATTCCGCGAAGCGGTGGTCAGCATGCCTTCCGTCGCAGCACCAGCGACAAGCCCGACCTTGGCATCGGCACCGGGGTCGCCCGTCAGAACCTGCGCCGTTAGCCCCGCCGACCGCATTTCATGAAGGAACACACCGATATCCTCAGAATATCCCGCAATATACACCACATCGATTTTGTTGCGGGCGAGCGCGCTGATAATATCCGAGTAGGTGAGTGCATCCATCGCAAAGGATCGGTTGAGCGTGATCGGGTGCTTCCTTACCGCCAGTGCCTGACGCACGCTTGACGCCAAACCGAGGCCGAACGGTTCATGATCATCAATGACGGCAATGCGCGCATGGGGCCAACGATGCTCAATCAACGAAGCGGCGGCTTCGCCCTGCTGACTGCTGCGACCAATCATCCGGAATACGGTTTTGAGCTTCATGGCGGTCAGCTCGTCCCCGGTTGCGGCCGTCGTGATTTCTATAACATGCGCATCGGCATAAATCGGTGCCGCCCGGATCGAAGACGCAGAACATTCCGGGCCGATGATCAGGCTGGGATGCTGACCCAGCGCAAGATGCGCAGCTGCGGCGCCCTGATCGGCATCGCAGCCATCGTCAAAGAACGCAACACGGAGCTTTTGCCCCAACACACCGCCAGCATTGTTGATCGCCGCAAGGGTAAATTCCATATCGCGCGTCGAATCGGATGCACCAGAACCGCTTAACGCTCGGATGACGGCGATCTCAATATCTGCTTTGGCGTCTTGGACGCCGCCGGCCACAAAGGCGATTCCAAATAGCGCACACAAAAGTTTGGCGACTCGGCATGCGATCATTGCCAGTCTTTCATTTTAACCATGACACCCAGCCGTTACCACGGCACGCTACTGCTGTTAATACACTTACCAGCTCATAATTTAATTAATTTCTGATTGAGACCGCAGGTTTCTCGCAGTCAGTCTCTTTTGCCGTAACCGATACAAATTGTTGATCGGCATTAGAGCATAGGGACCGGTTCGACCCTGCCGTTACGCCAGCGATACCAAACCCACTCGCTGCGTGCGCCGACCACATTGCCCTTTTCATCGAACTCGATCGGGCCCACCACCGTGTCGAATCTCCCGTGATGCAGCTGGTCCGTTACCTTATCGAAGTCAACACTGCCCGTTTCCCGAACGGCCTGCACCCACGCTTGGATCGTCGCGTAATGGATGACAGCCGTATTGTCGAGATCATAGCCTTTGGCACGCGCAGCGGAAACCAACGTCTGAACCGCCGGCAATGTTAGCGGATCGTAAGAACCTGTGAACAGCAAGCCCTCGACCGCCGGCCCCGCGACCCGTCGGATCAGGTCACCGGTAACCGTCTCGCCGGTGATGATTTGCGTCTTCAGGCCGACCGACCGAATATCGTGGATCAGCAGGCCGACATCCTCCGCATAGCCGCCGACATAAAGTACGCCGATTTTCGCATGAGCAATATCAGCGACGAGATCTGTGTAGCTGGGCGCGGCCGCCGCGAAGGTCTGGTTAAACGCAACGGGGATTTGCCGCTCAGCCAGCGTGTTGCGGAGCTTGTTCGCGAGACTCGCCCCATAAGGTTGCCCGTCATCAATCACGCCAATTCGTGCCGTTGGCCAGTGGCGCGCGATAAGATCCGCCGCGGCGACGCTCTGCTGATTATTCCGGCCGATCATCCGGAACACGGATTTGATATTCATCTCCGTTAACGCCTCGGTGGTCGAGGTGATCGATATCTGGATGACATGGGCGGCGGCATAGATCGGCGCCGCGCGGATCGACGCCGCAGAGCAATTATGGCCGAGGATCAGGCTGGGATGCGCGGCGAGTGCTTGGTGGGCCGCCGCTACCGCCTGATCGGCATCGCAGCGATCATCGAAATAGCTGGCATGCAGCTTCTGCCCCAGGACACCGCCCGTTTCATTGATCGAAATTATCGCATAATCAATGCCGCGGATCGAGTTCAGGGCCGTGTTGCCGCTGAGCCCGGTCACGACGGCAATTTCCAGATCGGCCTTGGCGACCGGCGCGCTGAGCAGAAACACACCCAAGGCGAAGAATATGCCCGCGGCATGACAGCGGCTCATAACAACGCGTCCGGCTGAACCGATCGGTCATGCCGATGGTACCAGACCTGATCGCCGCGACTGCCATACATCATAGAACCTTTTACGTTCTCTTTACCAAGAAATACACCAACGGCGTGACAAAAACCTGAATCCTGTGCTTTTAGATTAGCGAATGGATGCCCGTTCGACCTTGCCGTTATGCCAGCGATACCAGACCCACTCGCTGCGCACACCGACCACATCGCCCTGTTCGTCAAACTCAACCGGGCCAAGCACCGTATCGAAGCGACCATGATGCAGCCGGTCGACCACCTTATCGAAGTCAACAGTGCCGGTTTCCCGAACCGCCTGCACCCATGCCTGAATCGCCGCATAATGTATGACCGCCAGACTGTCCAAATCATAGCCCTTGGCATACGCCATTTTTACTAAAGATTGAACATCGGGAATTATCATCACATCTTGCGTTACGGTAAACATCAAGCCGTCGACTGCCGATCCCGCGACCTGCTTTGTCAAAGCATCGTTACCCGACTCGCCGGTAATGATTTGCGTCTTCTGACCGGCGGCCCGTATATCGTGGGCTAACAAGCCTAAATCCTCGGAATACCCACCGATATAGAGCACACCGATCTTCTCATGAGCGACCTCAGCGGCGACATCTGTGTAGCTAGGCGCTGCGGGGGTGAAGGCGTGGCTCAGCGTAACCGGAATTTTCCGCTCGGCCAAAATCTCGCAGAGTTTGTTCGCAAGGCCCTGCCCGTAGGGTGACCCGTCATTGATCACGCCGATTCGCGCCGTGGGCCATTGCCGCGCAATGAGGTCGGCAGCAGCAACGCTCTGCTGATTGTTTCGGCCAATCATCCGGAACACGGAGTTAATATTCATCTCTGTCAGTGCTTCGGTGGTCGAACTGACCGAGATTTGGATAACTCGGTTGGCGGCATAGATCGGCGCCGCACGAATTGACGCCGCGGAGCAATCATGGCCCACCACAAGACTCGGATGGACGGCAAGTGCCTGTCGGGCCGCCGCTGCGGCTTGATCCGCGTCACAACGATCGTCGAAATAGTTGGCATGAAGCTTCTGCCCGAGCACACCGCCCGATTCATTGATCGAGGCAACGAAATAATCGATGCCACGGATCGATTGGGGCGCCGTGGTGCCGCTGAATCCTCTTACCACGGCAATTTCCAGATCGGCCTTGGCCGCAGGCCCACTAACGATGACCATGACCATGGCAAAACAGAAAAATATGCAGCGCAAACCGGGAAATTTAGCCATCCCGCCTCGGTTCAAAAATCGATCCTATTGAGATAGTCTACCGCGCAATCTTTAATCGTTTGACAAAAATCGAGCACTATAAATCGATTTCCACCCGATCACGACCAAATTCCTTAGCCCGGTAGAGCGCCGTATCAGCACGCGCAAACAGCTTTTCGCAGGTCTCATCTGCTTTAAGCTCGGCGATACCGAACGAGCAGGTCTGCTGTCCCGCAACAGGGAACACATGTTCATTGATCGCCGCCCGCAGTTTTTCGGCCAAATTAAACGCATCTGCGGCAATCGTATTGGGGCAAATGACGATGAATTCCTCCCCTCCCCAACGGCCGACAGTGTCTACTTTTCGGACGCCGTGTCGCAAAATCGACGCTATACCTTGCAAAACCAGATCGCCAACCTGATGGCCGAACCTATCATTCACGGATTTGAACTTGTCGATATCGACGATGAAAATCGAAACCGGTGAACCGTAACGCTTGCTCCGCTCCACCTCCAGCACGAGGATATCGTAAAGCCGACGCCGATTGCACAGGCCCGTGACCTCGTCGGTCGCAACCAGCCTTTCCAGTTCTTTGCTTTTCAAAGACAGTTCTGCATGCGCCTCGGCGAGCGCATTTTGCGTCTCTTTCAAACGGCTGATATCGACCGCGATCGAATATTTGGCGACACGCCCATCGAACCACGAAATCAGACTTTCCTGCAACTGATACCAGCGATCATCGACATCGTTGAAATATTCGAGAATGACACTGGCACCAAGCGGCTGCGGCGCTGACGAGAGCTGCTCGATCGGACAAAAAATACAGGGGCTCTGCCGCCCGTAAATCGCACGATAGCATTTATCGCCTGACTGAGCGCCTGATTTGAGGCGCATCGCCCGATTGGCGTTGATCAGTTCCAAACGCGCGATATCGACCACGTAAATCGGGAACGGCACGGCATCGAAAATCGTGTCCCAATATTCTGGCCGGGTGGGCCCTGACATGATCGCATTCTGCATAAGTGCCGTTCTCAGCTATCGCGGTTACGAGCTTGGTCGATGGTTGCTTCCAATTTATCGGCCCGAATCGGTTTCAGCACATAGCCCAAAGCGCCAGCATCGATCGCTGCCAGCACCATTTTCTCCTGACCATGTGATGTTACCATAATGATACGGGCGTCAGGAAATTCCTCGATGATCCGTTTCGTGGCCTCTACGCCGTCCATGTCCGGCATGGTGATATCCATGGTGACGATATCCGGGCGGCTTTCACGATAAACGGCCAAGGCTTCGGCGCCGGTCCGCGCAGTAGCGATCACGCTGTGCCCAATAGCGTTCAGCATGCTCGATACCTTATTTATCGTGATAAGCGAGTCATCGACCACCAGAACCCGCAGGTATTCTATGGTCATTGTAAAATCCTCATGACGATTGAAGATTCCCTTTCACATAATTAAGTCGCTCATCAAATATTTCACGAGGACCTATAAAGTTAATATCCACGAAACCAAATCGCGTCTCCAAACAGAGGCAGGCGAACACGCCCTTATGGGGTCGGCGAATGCTTTTCGCCTCGTTAACGATAACCGGAGGAGATAAAGAAATGATGACGTCGGGATCGGCGAGATCGATCGTGCAATGTCCGGCAATGATGTTAACGACCTCAGCTGCAGCATCCTGAAGATATAAATCGCGCTCTTCATCCGGGAAAGTCAATCCTTCCGTGAATTTTGCCGTCAACTCGTCCAAGAGACGTCGTTGGAAGCTGAATGCCAGCAATAAATTGACGGACCCGCCAACGCCGACGATGGCCGTGATATCCCGCAAGGCCAGTAAATCAATCTTACCCATAGAAGGCGTAGCAGACGAAATCGCGATGTCCATTTCATGCTCAAGGAACGCACTCGTTCGATCCAATGCCGATTGCATAATTTTCGGCATCACATCCGTTTCGAACCCCATCACGGCTCCATTGCTAAAACTTAGCCCCGTCAGACGCCACAAGACACATTGGGGGTCTTGCTGCCCCGGCGTCAACTATCATTGCGCACCGGACCGAGTCGACTTATCGCGGACGGCGCTGCTGCCGGAGCAAACCCATACCGGTCCGGCGAACTTTGTCGGCCTCGTCGGCATTGCCGGCCAATTCCAGCATGCGGACAACCCAGTATATTTGTTCCTCAATGCCCGCTGCCTGCCCGTCCAGCGCCGCTGGCGTGATGGTCGGGTTGGCGAGGCCGTTGAGCAGAACAGTACTTCTTTGGCGAAATGTAAGCGCTACGCGACTCAGCACCTCGTTGACTTTACCATCGAGCCCGACCGAGGCTGCGAAACTCCCGCATTTGCGCAGGGCAAGCAGATTATTTTCCGCCTTGACCTGATCGTCGAGCGGGGCCGCAGGGCCGCCCTCGATCGCGGACGTCACGCGCTGCCCAGCATCGACAACGATTTCCACCACGGCCTGTTCCGCGCTCGCCTTTAGCCGGGCCAGATCGCGCTTGGCCTGCCCCTCGACTTTGAACCCTTGCTGGGCGGCAGCCACCGCCAGAACCAATTCGCGCACCGCATCGGCCCGATCGAGCGGATCGCCATCGCGCGCCCGTTCGATCCGAGCGGCGGCCTGATCCATCGCCGCCAAGGTCACCGACTGAAGCTGCTCTGTGAGGCTCAGCTGATTGCCACGGCTGAGTCCGGTCTGCATTTGGCTGATATGTCGCACCAGATCGGCCGGCACCGCCATCCGTGCCGCGGCGGCCATGGCCAGCACAAAGGCCGTATGTGGATTCCCACCCGAATTATTCTGAATGAGTTCGCGAATAACCAGCAAATGATCCGGGGTTATGACCCGGATCGGCTTTAGCGGCAGCAACGACTTCATATTTTCAACGGCGGCCCCGAACCGAAGCAGCACCGCGATCGCTTCCATTTCCGGAAAAAGTTCGGACCGGTCGCCGATAAGGTCACGCCTGACCTGCCGATCGGCGCCGGCTGTCTTCAGGCCCGCGGCGAGCAGCGCCCCGGTCCACACCCAAAGACGCTTGCCGATGGCAAGTTCCGCGGCCTCGTCTCCCTCCACCGCATCAAAATCATTTTGCAGTGCTAGCCATTGCGCCGCATCACCTTGCTGCTGCACATAGCTCCAGGCAAGGGCGATCGCCTCACGCGATACTTGGCCCGGCAGTCCCACACCATTCTCAAGCATCAAGACATCTTCAGCCGGAACGTAGAATAGTCGGCGCAGCGTCCGCGGCCGGGGCGGCCGGACCCGGCGGAGGCGCGGTCTGATTTGTTCCAGAACACGTTTCACCCCCGGCAATTCCCGGGCCTTTTCCAAGAGACCGATAACTTCTCGGAATTTACGGTCGGAAATCTGCTCAAGTGGCTTTTCGAGAGTTGCAAGCGAACTCTCAGCAGACTCCATCCTCGGCATTTCAGTCATTTCGACCCGTCCCAAGCTTTTGCGAGTTCGAGTCGTGAGACCATATCGATATCGATCGGCCCCCTAGACAAGCGGCCGAGCGCCGGTGGCAAGGACGGGATGGCCGGCATATCGCTCAGCGCGGCGACTTCACTACGGGGAATCAGCGGTATGGCGGGCATAAGCTGGGCCATCGTCTCTCGTTGGGCGGCGATATTCTCACTGAGCGCTTGTGCCCATATGGCAACAATATAGTCCCAGCCATCCAACAGCCACGACAACCGATTGGAAATCGCCGAAATCATCGCTGCTTCCTGTTGCCAATCGCCTAACATCCAGCGTGGATGTTCGGTCCGCTTGTCAAACTGTGCGATAATCCGATCGGCGAGCAGCGCGGTTTGGCTGGCGAGCTCCGCCGCTTCGATCGCACAATCGCCGATGCTGGAGCGTTCCGCCTCACCCCAACTCTGGAACGATTGAGCGAGCGCCTCCAACTCAGCCAGCAAGCGGCGAAACCGACTGAGGTCCATGCCTTTGGCAAAGCCGACCGGTGCGAGTACCTGCGCCAGCGCGGCACTGCGGGTATAGAACCGCCCTGGCGTCATGCCCAGGCGTTCACCGACATCATTCAGCAGCGCCCTGGCGGGCTGACGCCACGCATCGCTGCCGGTATCCAGCGCCAGCAAACCGGAAATATCGAACTCCAGCGCGACCAGCAGTGAGACGATAATCACGAACTGCGTCTGTAAAACGGCACGTTGCTCCATTGCCACCGCCTTACGGGCGGCAATCGCGGCCCCAGGACCGGCGAGTCCGGTTCGCGCGATTTCGAGCACGCATTGTCGCATAAGCGGTGGTGTGACAGCCCGTCGGTCATCAATAATTTCGGATAAGGCTCGGTCATGCACCGACATGGAACCCAGGTCGGGTAATGCCTTCCATGGCACGACATAGGCTCCCTCGCTGCCAGACAGTGGCGGCAGCACCAGAACCAGATCCTGACGGGCGTCGATACGAACCCGTCCCAACGACAAGATGGGCGTCGTAAAAGGCACGTAAGTCCCGCGCTGCTCCAGCGTCGCCGGAGGCACTATACTGGCTTGCCGCGCATTCACCTGACGTTCCCGACCCCCTGTGTGGCGCATTCACGATTTCCACCAGGACACGGTTAGGAAATCATTAGCAGCCCGTTCTTTTTTACAAAAACAAAGCGCTAAGGGTTCAGACGTCGCGTGCCAGCCGCTCGACCTCTTCGCGGACGATGCGTTCGACAAGCCGGGGCAAATGGGCGTCGAGCCAGTCCTTCAAGAGCGGACGCAGCATTTCGCGAACTAATTCCTCAAGCGTGATATTGCCGTTGCCCAGCATTGTATCGACGGGCAGGCGTCGATGGACCCGGTTTGACAGTTTGGCGAACGCCGCGCTCGATGATGCGGCGGCAGCTTCGGACAAGAGCCGATCGCTATCGTCAGCAGCCTCGGCCCAGTCCCGCGGGGGCGGTTCAAACCTGACAGGTTCGGGCGGCGGGGGTGGCGGCGGAGGGACAAAAGGCGGCGGCCGGAAGTCCGACATCGGCTCCGGTTCGGGTTCCGGCATCGCAAAAGAGATCGGCGGATCCTCGACGATATCCGTCAGTTCCAGCACGTCATCTTCCGGCGCAAGCGCCGCCGGCGCTACAGTCTCAGCAGGCTGATCCGAATCCTCGGCGATAATCCGGCGAATCGACGCCAGGATTTCTTCCATTGAAGGTTCTGAATTGCCCTTGGCGTCGGACATTGCGTAACCCTGTTCATCGTTGTTCGAATTAGCTTAACGGTGTCTACGGGCAAACGCTACCCGGACTTCAGCTTTCCCGCTAGAGCGCGATGATGTAAGGCCGAGCCGGCCGCACATCTGAATCGCTCTCTAACTCATATGGTTAGCGCGGTGATTGACGACGCAGTCAGCATTATGAGTGACTGGATCAGTCGCCAGATCCAAATCCGATCCACTTATTGCGGACGGCCTCGTAATTCTTATCCGGGTCATAATATTCGACCGGCAAGCCCAGGCTTTTCGCATCAAGTCGCCCGACCGCTTGGGCGAGCGTAAACTCATAGACGATTTCGTCGCGCTGTGATTGCACCAGATTGACCCGGGCCGTGAATAAGGTCTGTTCCTGGTTCAGGATATCGAGGATCGTCCGCGATCCGACCGCCGCTTCCTGCTGCACACCATCCAGCGCGACTTCGGCGGCGTGAACCTGATCCTTTAGCGACTTGATCGTCGCCCGGGTCGATTGCAGCTCTTCCCAGGCCTGTCCGGCGTTCTGTACCGCCACCCGCCGCGCATCATCGAGCTGGCTGGTGCGCTGCTCCACGGTCTGCTGTGCGGCGCGCGCCTGCGAATAGGTGGCACCCGCTTCGTAGAGCGGCATCGTCAGTTGGGCCAGCACCTGCTCCTCGTCGATCCGCGTCCCTGACGGGGTTTGCGGATCATTCGAGCGCTGCACCGAGCCTTGCAGCGAGATGGTCGGGAGCAAAGCGCCTTTGATCACATTAACGTTATGCTGCGCCGCCGTCTGGGTATATTGCGCCTGAATCACTGCCGGAGCTGCCTGCACCGCCAGATCCGTCGCCTCGTCCCGGCTTGTGGGCAGAAGCGGGAATGCCGTCGGCGCGACCAGCTTGCCGGGCAGATCGCCGACATCATGTTGATAGGCGGCGCGATAAACCTGTAACTGACCTTCCGCCGATTGGCGGTTGGCAATCGCCTGGGAATAGGAAGCCTCGGCCTGGGCGACATCGGTCCGGGTTTTTTCGCCAACCCGAAACTGGTCCTGAGTCGCCTCCAGCTGGCGCCGGAGCACCTGCTCGTTATTGACATTGAGATCGACCGTCGCCTGCTGCTCGACGACATTCATGTAATCGGTGATCACCGAGAGAAACACCGATTGCTCGGTCGCGACCAAATTCGCGCGTTCCGCCCGGACTTCGTCGACGGCCTGCGCGGTCTGTTCCACGGTCCTGAACCCGCGGAATACCGGCTGGTTCACGGTCAGACCATAGGTACTCGGATGAAGGTTCGACGTACCGTAGCCGGTTAATGACGATGTGACCGACGAATTCCCGCCGGACGGCAGGATGCCGCCTGTTGACGTCAGGTTCGTCGTCGAGGGGCCGCTTGACGTGTTGCGATCATATCCTACCGAGCTCGAGATCGACACGGTCGGACGCCAATTGGACAGCGCTTGCGGGACATTTTCATCAGTCGCCCGCAGCTGCGCCCGTTCCGCCAGCAAGGTCGGGTTATTGGCATAGGCTGAAACCAGAGCATCCTGCATGGATTGCGCATGCGCACCCCGCGACATCGCGACGAAAAGCGCAAGGGCCGACACGGAACACCGCGCCGCCCGCCGATGCTGTGCCACCCAGCGCCAAGCCGGCATTAATAGACCCCCATCGTCTGATCGATTTCCCGCGCCCACGCGTCAATGCCCCCTTGCAGATTGATCGCATTGGCAACGCCAATATGCCGAAGCCACGCCACAGCCTGCTGACTCCGTCCACCATGATGACACAGAACGACGAGCGGGAGATCCTGCGGCAATTCGCCAACGCGCTGTGGCAGCTGATTCAGCGGTATCGCCAGCCCGTCGGGAAACCGCACCAAGTCTCGTTCCCAGTCTTCACGCACATCCAGCAGCGTTACCTTCTGCGGTATCTTACGCCATTCTGCCAGTTCCTGAACGGTCAGATGCAACGGATAGGCCGCTTCGGACATAGGTCTATCTCTTGATCAGAAGGAAAAAGCCGGGACGCGCCGGAACGCGGCAAGCTCGGGAACCGACGCATCGAACAGCGCGCGGCGTGACATCGCCGTCCCAACGCGTTCAAAGATAATCGCCTCCGCCTGACCGCCCGGATAGGGACGCACGATTGCGGCCAACCGGCCACCATTGGTCAGCTGAGACGTTAGCGACTCGGGGATTTCATCGACCGTCCCGTTGATCAAGATCACATCGTATGGGGCTTTCGCCCGCCAGCCTTCAGCCAAGGGACCGGCAACCGCCGTCACATTGGCGATGGAAGCCAACACATCCTTTGCCTGGGCGGCAAGCCCGGCATCCTCTTCCAACGCGATCACCGTATTGGCGAGTCGCGCCAGAATTGCCGCCGAATAGCCGGTTCCGCCGCCGACATCGAGCACACGGTCCGAGGGTTCGATCGCCGCTTCCTGAATAAGCCGGGCCAGCACCATAGGCTCGATCAGATACCGGCCGCCTCCGATCGGCAAATCCTCATCGACATAGGCGATACCCTTTAGCGACGCCGGCACGAAATCCTCTCGGGCGACGGCGAGAAACGCGTCGATCACCGCTGGGTCGGAGACTTTGTTGGTCCGCAACTGACTATCGACCATATTGATGCGGGTCTGCGCGTAATCATTCATGACCGGAATCGAGTCCTTATCACGTTCGA
>Ga0116229_10005583_pt1 | contig 20460 bp, 21 predicted proteins | sample S1TSphgellanicum_3_FD_87313 | JGI IMG/M metagenome (GOLD analysis project Ga0116229, IMG submission 87313) | Host-associated microbial communities from peat moss isolated from Minnesota, USA - S1T2_Fc - Sphagnum magellanicum MG | ecosystem: Host-associated > Plants > Peat moss > Unclassified...
CCGCCTTTCCGAGCCCCAACGTCAGGAGGAAAAAGGTGAATATCCAGACCTTCATTATGGTGGAGTATTTATTACGTTGCCTGCGTCAGTCCAGTACGGCTGGCCGTTGAAGGCGGCGGAATCTCCCAACGATTCGTTGGATGCGCTCCAAGTGAATTCGTGAAGAAAGATCCCGTTATATTGATTATAACATAATTAGTGGCACCGTCCGGCTGATACCCGTGTATAGGATCATTATATCAGGATATTGTTCTAAAACAATGTGACAATTGGCGTTTAGAACATTAGTATCGATTGCTACCGCTGATTTCTCCTCCGTGCCTTCCGAGCCTCCGTGCGAAACTTCAGCATTCAGCAACGGGATTTGTCTTTGGCCGCGGGGACGGATAATTTAATGGGGATGAATCCCTTGGAAATCGCGCAGCACGCGGGCGCGCACCCGCTCTGGTTTTTGGCGGCGGCGCTGGCCTTGGGCGCGTTGCATGGGCTGGAGCCGGGGCACTCGAAGGGCATCATGACCGCGTTCGTGATCGGCACGCGCGGCACTTACGCGCAGGCGGTGGTGCTCGCGCTCTGCGCGACGCTTTCGCACACGGCGGTGGTGTGGATTCTCGCCGTGCCGGCGTCGTTTGGCGGGACGTGGTACTCGGACGCGCAGATCGCGCCCTACCTGAGCCTGGTTTCCGGCATCGTCGTGCTCGTGCTGGCGTGGTGGATGTTGCGGCGGCTCAATCGCGCGCATGGGCATGATCATCACGACCACGATCATCACGACCATGATCATGACCACGGGCACAGCCATTCTCACTCGCACGCCCATGAGCCCGGCGCAGGGCCTGCGCCGGCTACCCATGATCACGGACATGATGATGATCACCACGATCACGGCCACGCGCATGAGCACGAAAGTGACGCACTCGCCACCGCGCTCGAGGACGAGGAAGACGAACATGCGCGCCATCACATGCGCGAGGTGGCCGAGCGTTTTTCCGGCCAGGAGGTTTCCACGGGGCAGGTCGCGGTGTTCGGCCTGACCAGCGGCCTCGCGCCGTGCTCGGCGGCCATTGTGATTCTCATCACCTGCTTCCGGCTGCATCAGCCGTGGCTCGGTCTCGCCCTTGTCGCGGCCTTCAGCGTGGGCCTGGGCCTGACCTTGACCGCGGTCGCGCTCGCGGCCTCCTGGGGCGTCCGGGCCCTCGGTGCGCGCTCAAGGGCGATCAACGAGCTCGCGCAAAAGGCGCCGTTCCTCTCCGCCATCGTGACGGCGGGCATCGGGATTTACCTGATCGTGGAGTTTTTCCGGTCGTATTCGGCAAGTTGACAGGAGTGCATTTGCGGCGACCTTGACGGGTGTCGCTGATTTTTGCCCCGCGGGCTTGAAGACCCGTTAGAGCGCCATGTCCGAAACTCCCCGTCTTCCGGAGCCGCCCGACGAGGGGCTTTTCCCGCGCACGTCCCTGCGCAGCATTGCGGAGCGCGGGGTGCATTTGGTTTGGATGCTTCATTTCATCGTGACGCTCTGTCTTGTTTGCACGGCGATCGGCATTGTTCTCATCGACGTCATGGCACACCTTTTTCGGATACCCATGCTCAATCCCATGATCAGCACGGTGGGACTTTTGCTAGGGCTGGCGGGCGTGAATTTGCCATTTTGCGTGGGTGGGCGCTACCTGGGCGTTTTGCACCTGCATTTTCTCGACCATGAGTCGCACGTGCTGAAGAGCAACCAGGATGCGGAGGAGTCGTTTGCCGGTGCCGGCGGGTTGTATCTGGTGCGCCTGCTCGACCGGCTGGAGGAGGCGGCGCCGATGGACCGACAGGCGTTGCGGCGGCAGTTGCGCGCGTGGCTGGAGGCGCATCACCAGGAACTGACCCAAGGCGAGCTGGATGACGTGGAGTCGCGCTGCCCCTATCTGTTCGACCCCGCGTGGCGGCATCGCGGAGAGGGTCTAGCGCACGGACAGGACGACCGCTAAGACGGCCAGCGCGCCCGCCATCTTCGGCGCCCAGTTACGCTGAAAGCCGGGATACTTCCGGCATTCGTGCAGCAGCGGCAGCGCAACGGCGAAGATGAGCGCGAACCCGGCGATGAGGCCGAGGACCAAGCCGGTGAGGTTGCCGCCATTGGGCGGCGGGCGCTCGAGGGTGGTCACTTGAACTTCGAGGCAGCCGTTGAGCAGTCCGGCGAACGCGAGCGCCGAAGCGAACGCAGCCAAGCGCGGCGCGGCCCAAATCCCCAGCGCGGTGATGGCGGCGGTGACGAGCGCGGTCACGAGGGGATGCAGCGCGAAGGGGACCTGCACGCCGTTGGCCGCCCAAATGAAGATGGGCAGAATCCACGCCATGGCCATGATCCACGCGAGCGGATAGAGCTCCCGCGCCGGACGCAGCAGCAGCACGATGAGCGTGAGGAAAAGCCAGCCGGGATTGAGCCACGCGGCGCGCAACTCGGCCTTGAAGACCCGCACGGGTTCGGCGTTCAACGCATCGAAAAGCGACGGCTTGTAGTCGCCGCCCGCCTGCGTGTACGCGACGACGGGCGAGGGCGCGCCGCCCTGGAAATAGCCGGTGACGCCGCGCGCGCGGGCGAGGGGACTGTAGATCTCGTAGTTGATAATGTAGGACGGCGGGTAGAGCGGCAGGAGGGTTTCGCGCAGTTCAAGGCGCGCGTTCGGGCGGCCCGCATAGACGAAGGTGGCGTCGCAGCCCCCGTCGGCGGCGAGGTTGACCCGGCCCGGTGCGGCGAGCGGCGCGGGTTTGCCGTCAATGGTTACGGAGAATGCGTTGAGCGACAAACGAGTGAGGTTGTCGCGCAGCGTGGCGGGGTCGTTGAGAGGAACTTGCGCCCCATTGCCGGGCAGGCTAACATTTTCCGGTAGCAACTTATAATAGAAGTGCCAGATGAGCGTGAGATGGCCGCCCTGGTCGATGACCGTGAGTTGGTCGAGGCTGGGCACGGGATCGGCGCGGAGCGGCAGGATGAGAACCAGACCCAAGCCAATGACGCAGAAACACGAAATGAAATCGCGTGCGATCCTGCCGATACGGAAGGTAAGCATGTTTTTTCCCGCGTAGGGCGTGGTCATGAATAGCATACTTTCCCTCCTTTCCAAGATTCCGCCCGAAGTGCGCGGGCGCCTCGGCGTGATGTACGCGGGGCTGATCGCGGCCAACGCGGCGGCCTGGGCGTGGGCGCTGGTGGCGTTTCACGGCTATCCGCTGCTGCTCGGCACGGCGCTTCTCGCGTACACGTTTGGCCTGCGGCACGCGGTCGATGCGGACCACATCGCGGCCATCGACAACGTCACGCGCAAGCTGATGCAGGAGGGCAGGCGGCCCGTGGGCGTGGGCATGTTCTTTTCGCTCGGGCACTCGACCATTGTCGTGGGGCTCACGGTGGCAATCGCCCTGACGTCGATGGCGATCAAGGACAAGTTCGACACGTTCGAAAATGTGGGCGGCATCGTGGGCACGGCCATCTCGGCGTTCTTTTTGCTCGCGATCGCGCTGGCGAATATTTTCATCCTGATTTCGGTCTACCAGACGTTCCGCGCGGTGAAGAACGGCGCGGCCTATCACGAGGAGGACTTGAACCTGCTGCTTTCGAAGCGCGGATTTTTCGGGCGCATTTTCCGGAACTTGTTCCGGCTGATCGCGCATAGCTGGCAGATGTATTTCGTGGGATTTCTCTTCGGGCTGGGCTTCGACACGGCAACGGAAGTCGGCCTGCTCGGCATCTCCGCGACGGAGGCATCGAAGGGCTTGCCGATCTGGTCGATCCTCGTCTTCCCGGCGCTGTTCACCGCGGGCATGGCGCTGGTCGACTCAACCGACAGCATCCTTATGCTGGGCGCGTATGGCTGGGCGTTCGTGAAGCCGATCCGCAAGCTCTACTACAACATGACGATCACGTTCGTGTCGGTGGTCGTCGCGGTCTTCATCGGCGGGATCGAGGCGCTCGGCTTGATCGGCGATCAATTCAAGCTGCAGGGCGGTTTCTGGGCCGCGTTGGATGTGCTGAATGGCGACGAGGTGTTTGGCTGGATCGGATTCGGCATCATCGCGCTCTTCGCACTGAGCTGGACGGTCTCGATCATCATCTACCGGATGAACGACTACGATTCGATCGAAGTGCGCCCGGGGAATTAGCCGCTGTCGTAGTTGACCCGGCCCTCGGCGGCTCGTAAAGTCGCGGTAATGAGCGTATCTGAAATCGTCAGGGAAGTGCCGAAGCTTTCTCTCGAAGAGATGAAGGAAGTGGCGCGTGCCTTGCGCGAGGCGATGGAAGACCAGGCGGACCTGGCGGATGTGATGGCCGTGCTGGAGAATCCCGGCACGCCGATTCCGATGTCGGACATTCGCAAAAAGTACGAGCTGTGAAGTGGCGGGTCTTTTTTGATCCCGCGGCGGAAAAACAGTTTTCGAAGCTGGGACGTACCGCGCAGCAAGAGATCGAAAAGTACATCGCGAAAAATCTGGAGTCTGAGGAAGACCCGAGGCGATATGGCAAACCGTTTCTGTCCGTCCGGAATGCATGGCGGTATCGAGTCGGAGACTACCGGTTCGTTTGCCAGATGCAGAACGACAAGCTGATCGTTCTCGTGATCAAGGTCGGTCACCGCCGTGACGTCTACGGTTGAGACGCGCGGAAAAGGCAGTATGCGATACCCAGCCGATTTCCAGCGGCTCAACTACTCCGCGCGGAAGCCGTGCACGGCGCCTAATTTGCGGCATTGCTCGAGCGACGTGATGCCGCCGGAACAGTTCACGGCGGTCAGGCAGGCGGCGGCGGCGCAAACGGCGTCGCGCAGGCATTCGCCCATCGGGCGGCCCTCGTGCAGGCCGAGGAGCAGGCCCGCGCCAAAGGCATCGCCGGCCCCGGTCGTCCCGGCGATCTGGTCCTGCGGCAAGAGCACGCTGCCCTGGTAAAGCACGCGGCCGTCGGCGTGCGCGGCGAGCGCGCCCTCGGGGAAATGGATGACAACCCACTGGCGCACCCCGGCGTCGAGCAGTTTGCGCGCGGCGGCGCGGAGTTGCGCGCCATCGACGCCGCGCTCGGTGCGGATGGCGCAGCCCGTCGTGCGCTCGGCTTCGAACTCGTTGAGGATGGCGTGGTCGGTGTGCGGCAGCGCCGGGCGGACGATCTCCGGGAAGCGCGCGCTGTCCTCGCTCACCACGTCGAGACTGGTGACGAACCCGGCGGCGCGGGCCTGCGCGAGGAGTCCGGCGGCGACGGTGCCGTGCTCCGGATCGGGCTGGTCGAGGCGGTCGAGCAAAAGCAGGTAGCCGAGGTGGAAAAATTTCGCGCGGCTGGCGGCGAAGTCGAAGTGCTCCGGGCCGAGCAAGGCGTTCGCGCCGCGCTGGTGGAAGAAGGTGCGGCGGCCGGTGGTGCGCACGGACATCACGTCGGTGTACGAGGTGTGCGCGTCGGGCTTGGTGCGCAGTTGGCGCGTGTCGATGCCGTGGCGCGCGCAATCGGTGCGGATGGCCTCGCCGTCCTCGTCGTCGCCGATGAGGCCCAGGGCCTCGAGCGGAAACGACGCGCCGAGATGCGCGAGGTCGACGAGCAGGTTGTAGGGCGAGCCGCCGTTGCTGAAGCTTTCGCCGAGGATGTTGCAGAGCGCGTCCTGCGCCGGATAGACGTCGATGATCTTCGTGTGATCGATGATCCAGTTGCCCGCGGCGAGAATGCCGCTGCGCGCGCCGGCCGAGGGAGAGCTCATTGGTCGCTGACGAGTTTCACCAGCGCCGGCTCATCTTCCTCCACGCCGGGAAAACGGCCGATGTCGGGCGAGACGAAAAAGTTGTCGTTGAGGTCGTCGTTGGCGGTGGAGACCTCGCCGATGATGCATTCCTCGCTCGCGGGCGCGAACTCGTGATAGATGCCGGGCGTGAGCGTGATGCGCTCGCCCGCGTGCAGGATGATCGCCTTGCCCGCGCGCACCTCGATCGTCTTCCCGTTGATCTTGAGGGAAAGCACGTCGCCCGCGGTCAGCTCCTTGTTTTTCCAGAGCGTGATTTTCAATTCACCCCAGCGGCAGATGATGTCCTCCTTCTTCTTCGCATGCGTGTGCGCCGGGGTGGTCATCTCGCGGCAGGCGTACATCAGCTTCTCGCAGTACTCGCGCTCCTCCGCGAGGTTGATCAGCACGAGCCCGTAGCGGCGATGGCAGCCGAGGCCGAAGTCGGTGACGTCCCAGCGCGGCTGCGGCGGGAGCGTCCAGCCGTGGGACTCGAAACATTTGGTGGCGGAACGGATGAGAGCGTTGATGTCGCTGCGTTTCATGGCGTCAATGGAATGAGATCAAATTAAAGCGCGACCGCGCGCTTTTCCGCGTGGGAAAGGAGGGCGGCCTCGAAGAGCTCGTGGCTGGCCACGGCTTCCTCGGGCGTGACGCAGCCGAAGCGGCCGTCGAGCTTGCCCGCGCGCTCGGCCACGTAGGCGGCCCACATTTGCAGGAAGCAATCGGGGAAGCCGGGCTCGAAAATGCCGCCGGTGATGGTCGGGAACGGGCCGTGGAAGCCGAGGTCGGTGCGCTGCCACTGCTGCTCCTTGCCGCGCTTGAAGGTCCAGAACGTCTTCGGTTCCTTCGTGCTGAATTTCACGCCGCCGTCGGTGCCGAGGATTTCGATGGACCACGAGTTGGTCTCGCCCGGCGCGAGGCGCTTCATCTCGAAACGCACCGGCACTTCCGCGCCGTCCACATCGACCTCGGTGTGGAGCAGCGCGTTGTCCCAGGTGTCGCAGACCGCCGTGCCGCCCTTGCCGTCGGGGCGCTCGAGGTAGATTTTCTGGAGCTGCGCGTAGACACGCTTCGGTTTCCAGCCGAGGCGAAACGGGACGTGGACCGTGTGCATGCCGAGGTCGCCCATGACGCCGATCGCGCCGCAGGTTTTGACCTGGCGCTTCCAGTTCGCCGGCTTGGTGGGATCGAGATCGCTGCTGTGGTGGAAGTACGAGTGCACTTCGAGAAGTTTGCCGAGACCGCCTTCGCGCACGATCTGCACCGCGCGTTGCGCCCCGGGCAGGAAGGGGAATTCGGAGCTGCAACGCACGAAGCGGCCGCTCGATTTCGCCGCCGCCGCGATGTTGCGCGCCGCCTTCAGGTCGATGCCGAACGGTTTCTCGGCCAGGAGGTCCTTGCCCGCGTCGAGCACGTCGAGATAAAGTTTCTCGTGCAGGTTGTGCGGCACGGCGACGTAGACAACATCGACGTCGGGCGAGGCGAGGAGCTCGCGGTGGTCGGCGGTGATCAGTTTCACCGTGGGGATTTGCCGGAACCAATCGCGCTGCTTCTCGACGAGATCGCAGACGGCGGTGAGTTCCGCGCGAACGGGGAAGGAATCGAGGACAAACCAGCGGCCGAGGGCGCTGGCGACTTCGCGGCCCATGAGGCCGCCGCCGATAATGCCGATGCGTACAGTGCTCATAAGTTACGAAGCGAGAAGTTTCGCGGCCTGCTGCGCGGTCGCACCGTCGTGGACGATGGACATAAGCGCGCGCGTCATGCCGGCGGGATTTTTGTGCTGAATGACGTTGCGGCCATAGACGATGCCGTGCACGCCCTGGCCGATCAGCGCCTCGGTGCGCTGGAGGATTTCCTCATCCGCTGCCTTGCCGCCGCCGCGCACGAGAACGGGAATGCGTCCCGAGATTTCCACGACCTTATAATACTGGCTGACGTCGTCGGTCGGGTCGGCCTTGATGATGTCCGCGCCGAGCTCAACGGCCTGGCGCACGAGCGGGAGGATTTTCTTCACGTCGCCATCGACCATGTAGCCGCCGGCCTTTTCGTTGGACTGGAAAACGAGCGGCTCGATCATCAGCGGCATGCCGTAGCGGTCGCAGTCCGGCTTGATCGCGAGGATGTTCTGGATGCACTGGTCGGTGACTTCCGGCTGGTTCGGGATGCGGAAGAGATTCACCACGACGCAGGTGGCATCCAGCCGCAGCGCCTGCTCAACCGGCGCGTTGATCATCCGGCTGAAGAGCGCCTTGGGCAGCTCGCGCCCGTAGACGTTGGCGACGTCGGTGCGCAGCACGAGCGAGGGTTTCTTGCGGCCGGGAATGGCCTGCAGCACGGGCGCCTGGCCGACGGTGAGCTGAATGGCGTCCGGCGCGGCCTCGACCAGCGTGGCCACGGCTTGGGAAATGTCCTCGATGCCGGAGAGGAAATCGAATTCGTTGAAGAAGCCGTGATCGATGGCGACATCGAAACAGCGGTTGGATTTGGGATTGAAGAGGCGGTTGAGCCGTGCGGTTTTCATGGAAAGGTGAGGGTGATTGATTATTGGACAGATCAGGGAATTGACCACGCTTTTACGGGCGCGGCTGCGTCAGGCCTTCTTATCCGCGGCGTGGACGGTACGCAAGCGGCGGATGAGGTAGATGCCGAGGAAGATCGCGCCGGCGAGGGCGAAGATCAGCGCGACGGTGGTGGGGGCGTCGGCCACGGCCCAATGATAGAAGGTCCCAACGGTGGTGGTGACTTCTTCCGACGAGGCAGGATGCGCTTCCATGGATTTGAGATTGCCCTTGCGCGGGCCGTTTGACGAGCCGATTGTGGAGGCGGCCGTGGGTGGTTCTGGGGGGCGAGAGAAAGGCCCGCGCTGGGCATGGTATTAGCTGTGAAGATTTGGTTTATGGGTGCACTCCAATACCGAATCGAGCTGGGGCGGAAGAAGACCCCGGCGTGGAGTACCAGTCACCCGCCGAGCCGGCTGCACCGCGTCCTGCAGAACGAAATCCAAAAGCGCCAAAGCGCGGACCAGGCCCTGCGGCGGAGCGAGCACCGGTATCAGAGCATTTTCGAGCACGCGCTGGAGGGTATTTTCCAGACCTCGCGCGAGGGCAAGTACATCGCGGCCAACCCGGCGCTGGTGCAGATGTACGGCTACGGGTCGCTGGAGGAACTCGAGGCCGGCATCAACAACATCGGGACGCAGCTTTACGTCGACCCGAACCGGCGCGCGGAATTCGTCCGGCTGATGCAGGAACGCGGGCAGGTGCTGCATTTCGAGTCGGAGGTCCGGCGCCGCGACGGCTCGACCATGTGGATTTCGGAAAACGTGCGCTCGATTATCGACGAGGCGACGGGCGAGTTCCTCTATTATGAGGGCACGGTGGACGACATCACCGACATCAAGCTCGCGCAGGAGAAGTTGCAGCGCACCTACGCCGCGCTCAAGCAAACGCAACGCCGGCTGGAGGATGAGCTGGGCGAGGCCGCGAACTACGTACGCAGCCTGCTGCCCGCGCCGATGACCGGCCCGGTGGAGACGCACTATCTCTACCTGCCGTGTTCGCACTTGGGCGGCGACGGCTTCGGCTACCACTGGCTGGACGCGGGGACGCTGGCGTTTTACCTGCTCGATGTTTCCGGCCATGGCGTGGGCTCGGCACTGCTTTCCATTTCCGTGCTTAACGTGCTGCGGCAGCAGTTGCTCGTGGCCACCGATTTTCGCGATCCGTCCGCCGTGCTGGAGGGCCTCAACCGCGCGTTCCCGATGGACCGCAACAACGAAAAGTATTTCACCATTTGGTACGGAGTTTATCACGTGCCGACGCGGATGCTGCGCTACGCCAGCGCGGGCCAGCACCCGGCGTTGCTGGTCACGGGCGAGGGGAAGGCCATCCGGCTGCAAACGCAGGGCTCGGTCATCGGCGTGACGCCGGAGATGAAGTACCCGTCGGAAAATGTCGAGCTTTCGCCCGGCGCGGAGCTCTATCTTTTCAGCGACGGCGTCTTCGAGATCGCGCGCGACGATGGCAGCTACCAGCTTTGGGAAGAGTTCGCGCAGTACGTGCAGCAGGAACGGCCCAAGCTCGAGCAAATCGAGCAGCGGATGCGCGAGCTCCACGGCGTGGTGGAGTTCGACGACGACCTCTCGCTGTTGCAGTTACGGATGGCGTGAACGGGGTAGAGGCGCGTTCCCTAATCGGAATATTTCATCGCCGTAATGTTACGTTTGGGTTACGCCGCGGGCGGGCGCTTGCCCTGACTCGCCGCGAAGGGGCAAAGTCCTCGCATCATGAAATCCCTCAGCTTGCTCAGCCCCCTTATCGCGGTCGGGGCGACCGCGATCCTCAGCGCCATCTCCATTCAGGACGTGAGCGCACAAACCACGCTTAACGCTTCCGGCGCGACCTTTCCGGCGCCGCTCTATGGCCGCTGGTTCGTCGAGTACAACAAACTCCACTCCGACGTCCAGGTGAACTACAACGGCGTCGGCAGCGGCCAGGGCATCAAGGATTTCACCAAGGGCCTGACCGATTTCGGCGCCAGCGACGCGGCCATGACTGACGCCGAGATGGCGAAGGTGACCAACGGCGGCGTGCTCCTGCTTCCCATGACGGCGGGCAGCATCGTGATTTCCTACAACCTGCCGGGCGTGACCGCGCCGATCAAGCTGCCGCGCGAGGTCTATCCCTCGATCTTCGACGGCACGATCACCAAATGGAGCGACCCGGCCATCGCCAAGGCCAATCCCGGCGTGACCATCCCCGATCTGCCGATCACGGTGGCCTCGCGCGCCGACGGCAGCGGCACGACGTTTGTCTTCAGCACGCACCTCGCGGCCATCAGCCCCGAGTTCGTGACCAAGCTCGGCAAGGGCGGCAAGCAAGTGAAGTTTCCGGGCGTGGCCGGTCCGCGCAATGACGGCGTCGCGGCGCTGATCAAGCAGACGCCCGGCACGATCGGTTACCTCGAGTACGGCTACGCCAAGAACGCCAACCTGCCCATGGCCTCGCTGCAGAACAAGGCGGGCCAGTACGTCGCGCCCTCGCCGGAATCCGGCGCGGCCACGCTGGCCAAGGTGGAACTGCCGGCCAACCTGCGCGCGTTCATCACCGACCCCGAGGGCGACACGTCCTACCCGATCGTGACCTACACGTGGTGGCTGGTGCACGCCAAGTATGACAAGCCGGGCGAGGCCGACACGATCAAGGCGCTGGCCAACTGGTGCCTGACCGACGGCCAGAAGCTCAGCGTGGAACTCGGCTACCTCGCCCTGCCGCCCGAAGTGGTGACGAAGGTGCAGGCCGCGGCTGCCACCATCAAATAAGTTTCATGGATCCAACCGCCGCGATTCTTCCCGAATCCCACACGGAAGTTCCATCGCCTGGGGCCAGTGCCCAGGCGCGCGGGGCGCGGCGGTTCGATTTTTTCTTCACCAAGGCGACGGTCCTCGCGGGCTGGGGCACGGTGGTGCTGCTCGCCTGGATCATGGGCGAGATCGCCTATCAAGCGTGGCCCGCCATGGTGAAATTCCACCTGGGCTTTATTATTTCGCAGGATTGGGACACGGACAACGAGGTCTACGGCGCGCTCACCTTCATTTACGGCACGCTGGTCAGCTCGGCCCTGGCCCTGCTGATCGCGACGCCGCTCGGCGTGGCCATCGCGATCTTCCTGACCGAGGATTATCTGCCGCCGGTGGTGCAGGACTTCTTCAAGTTCACCGTCGAATTGCTCGCGGCGATCCCGAGCGTGATCTACGGCCTCTGGGGCATCGCCGTGGTCATTCCGATCACCAATCCGCTCGGCAACTGGCTCAACGCGCATTTCAGTTGGTGTCCGCTTTTCTCCACGCCGGCATCGGGGCCGTGCTTCCTGCCCGCGTCGTTCGTGCTGGCCATCATGGTGCTGCCGACCATCGCCGCGCTTTCGCGCACGGCGCTGAAGGCGACGCCGGGCGCGACGAAGGAAGGCGCGCTCGCCCTCGGCGCCACGCGCTGGGAAGTCATTCGCCAGATCACGCTGCCCATGGCCTCGACCGGCATCGTCGGCGCCGCCGTGCTGGCCCTCGGCCGCGCGATGGGCGAGACGATGGCGCTGGCCATGCTCATCGGCAACAAGAACCAGATCAGCGCCTCGATCTTCGCGCCGGCCAACACCATCGCCTCGCTTCTCGCCAACAGCTTCGGCGAGGCCGACGGCCTGCAGATTTCCGCGCTCATGTACCTCTCGTTCATCCTCATGGTGCTGACACTCGCGGTCAACGCGCTCGCGGAGTGGGTGCTCGAATACACCGGCGCGACCAAGCGCCACGTTTGATTTATGCCCGAGACCGCCGAAATCGCTCCCGCCGCCGCGCCCAAGATGGACCTGACGCGCAAGCTCCGCTGGCGCTCGGTCTTCAGCAACAGCCTCGATGCGCTCGTCGCGATCATGACCTGCGCGGCCATCGTCCCGCTCATCTCCGTGCTCTACATGGTCCTCGCCCGCGGGGCGGTCCATTTTAATCTCAACATGCTCTGGACCCTGCCCCCCGCCATGGGCATGACCGGCGGCGGCTTCGGCAACGCGCTGATCGGCACGCTCATCATGGTCGGCATCGGGACGCTGGTCGCCGTGCCGGTGGGCGTGATGACGGCAATTTTCCTGACCGAATACTCGCGCGGCTCACGCAGCGCGCGACTCATCCGCTTCACGGCGAAGATCCTCAGCGGCCTGCCCTCGATCCTGGCCGGCGTGTTCATCTACGGCGTGGTCGTGCTCACCTTCAAGGATCCCTCCGCCATCGCGGGCGGCCTGGCGTTGAGCATTCTCATGATGCCAATCGTTATCCTGGCGACGGAGGAAGCGCTGCTGCGCGTGCCGCGCTTCCTGCGCGAGGGCTCGCTCGCCCTCGGCGCGAACCCGACGCAGACCGTGCTCCACATCACCCTGCCGACCGCCGGCCCGGCGATCCTCACCGGGGTGATGCTGGCCATCGCGCGCGCGTCAGGTGAAACCGCGCCGATTGTCTTCACCGCGATGTTCTCCAGCTTCTGGCTGCGCAGCATCAATGAGCCGGCGGCCAGCATGGCCGTGCTGATCTACCGCAACGCCACGGCCTCGGACGACAACCTGATCTCCCTGGCCTGGAGCGCCTCGTTCATCCTCATCCTCGTCGTGCTGGTCACCAACATCATCAGCCACTTCGTCGTGAAAGCGCGTTAGTTTCGTAGCCGCCGCCGTAAGGCGGTGGATCGCCCGCACCGGCGTCCACGCCCACACGCGCGCGGCTGCACCTTTTCTGAAGACGCTCCAGCGGCCCGAAGTTCCCTCGTCGCGGCGAAAGCCAAATGAGTCGCGCCATCCGTGTGACATATCGACAGGCCCAAGACTAAAGCGGCCCTGTCACCGCAATGTTACATCAGATGTCATCTAATTGTGATGAACGCGCACTACGCTTCGCAATTCGCATGAAACGGGAGGGCTCGCGGACGGCCCCTCAACCCATGCGGTCAATGGAGTGAAATGAAGCGGGGCAACAAACAACCGGCGGGCCTGTCCTGGGCTGCGCTCGTGGACGAGTGGCGCGCGTGGTGGCGGGCCAAGGCCCCCGTGCTTTTTTTCGGCGCCCGGTTCGGCGCGCTGATTGTCCTGCTCTACGTCATCCTCGCGCTGCCCGCCGCCGACCGGACGCTTGGCGGCTACCTGCGCGCCAATGCCTGGCTCTCCAACGGCATCCTCAATCTCCTCGGGCAAGGGACGCACGTTTCCGATGTCACCATCGTCTCGTCCAGCGCGCCCTTCGCCATCGCCATCCGCCGCGGCTGCGACGCCGTCGAGCCGACGTGGCTCCTCTGCGCCGCCATCCTCGCCTTTCCCGGGCCATGGCGGCGGAAGTTCGCCGGCATGCTCGCGGGCCTCGTCATCCTGCAGGCGCTCAACCTCGTCCGCATCGTCACGCTTTACCTCGTCGGCAGCCGCTATCCCGCCCTGTTCCCCTCCCTGCACCTCGAGATCTGGCCGGCCCTCTTCATCGTCGCGGCCATCGCGCTTTTCATCGGCTGGAAAGGATGGGCTTATGACGAGTAAGTTCACGCGCGGTCCCGCCATGAGATTCCTCCTCCGTTTCGTGGTCATCTTCGGCCTGCTCATCGCGCCGTGGCCCGGCCTCAACGAGGCCTATTCGCGCTACTTCCAGTCCCTCGGACAGATGGCCTTCAACCCCGCCGGTGAAATCCGGCGCATGGTCGTTTTCTCGCCCGCCTCGGGAAAAATTCCCGGCCTGGACACGCGGCTCACGCTCGAAAACGCCGAGCTCGCCGATGCCTCCGGCCAGGGACGGGTCGAGTGCAGCGAGATCGACACGCGCTCCATCGGCTGGGTGCCCACCGCCTTGACCGTGGCGCTGGTCCTGGCCACGCCGATTCCCTGGAAGCGGCGGCTGACCGCGCTGGCCGGCGGCCTGGCCCTCATCCACCTCTTCATCTTTTTTTCGCTCCAAGCCTGGGTCTGGAACAACTCGGCCGGCCTGTCGCTGCTCACGCTTTCCAGCTTTGAGCAGCGCGTGCTCGATGAATTGAACTACGCCTTGATGAACCAGCTCGGCATCAGCTTCACCGTGCCGGTCGTGATTTGGACACTCGTCACCTTCCGCCGCCAGGACCACGATGCACTCGCCTCTTGAACGAACCCTCTTTCCAGAGACCTCCGCAAGAGGCCTCGTTTGCCAAGTCCGTCATCCCGAGCCCGCCGAAGGATCAGTTCAGGCCGATGCGCCGCCGGACCTTGCGTCCGGCCAGCAGCAGCGCCATCGCGCCCGCCGCGATGATCGAAAGCGCCGAGCGGCTCGGCTCGGGAGTCGCGTTGTTGCCGGGATCGCCCCCGGAGATGGGATCGCCTCCGCCGCAGACGGGATTGCCGCCTCCATTGGAGTCGCCCCCGCCGTTCCCGTTTTGCGGGAAACCGCCGCAGAACGGGCCATTGCCGCCCCAGTCGTTACCCCGGCCCTGGTCATTCCCCCAGTCGTGGTCGTCATGCCGGGAATCGACGAATTCGAAATGCCAGCCGTCCCGCTTGCCGAGGGAGAACCGGTCATCGCCATCACCCTTCGACGACTTGCCGGAGTGGTCGGAGTCTTCCCCGGCGAAGGAATGGCCGCCGCCGGAATCGCCCCGGTCGAACTTGAAGAGATCGCCGAAGTTTTCGACGCCCTGACTTTTGAGGTACCGGACATCGAAAGCCAGGTCGAGCTCGGCTTGCGCGATCCGGAACGACTGCGAGTCGCTCTCATGGGAATCGTGGGCGCTGGCATTGGCAGTGAGGAGGAGAAGAGCTGACGCGCAGCTCATTCCGATTTTGAGGAAAGGATGGGAAACAAACATAGATATTGGAAGTAGGGTTAAAGAATCGGTTATCAGACGCAAAACCTTATAGATTTATACTTCAACCGGTCAAGGCAATAGAATTGTAACATGTTCTACGCAAGAGACATGCCGTCTACACGTTTGCCTTCATATTGTCATCATATCGCCACAAAACAGCCACAATTCCGTAATTTCATGGCAACCGGCTGACAACCGGATTACTTCCGTGCGTCAGGCAAATGGCGAATTGGAAATTGTTACCTAAAAGCGATTGGTACTGCGGCAGGATTGCCGCATCACTCCACCAATTTGTTACACGAGATGCCTGGGAGTCTGTGCAAAAGTCCTCGCCCGCCAAGTCCGTCATCCAGAGCTTGTCGAAGGATCAGTTCGGGCCCTTTGACCAGGTGCGGACGGAACTGATCCTTCGACTTCGCTCAGGATGACGAAGCGTGAGTTTTACTGATCTCTGCAAAAGAGACTGACCCCATCCGCGGTCTACCCTTGGAGCTTTGCAGAAGCGATTGTTTTGTTAGGGTGGCGGCGACTTGACGACGGATTGAACAATCCGCGGTTCCCCGCTCAATTCGAGGAAGGAACACTATAAACGCAGCGATGAATCTACAAATTCACTTTCGATTGTCTGATCGCCTTAGATACATCTTGACCGCTTTGTTTTTGTGCACTCAAGCGTTTGCGGACGACGTGTTCACGTCGAAACTTGTTGCACCTAAAGATTCGTACGATCTGCACTATCTTGGTTGCAAGGCTGACGCCGCCCCAAATACCAATGGGCGTACCGGCATTTTTCAGTTGATTTGGAAAGCGGATGCGCCGACGGAGTTTTTAGCTGTCGTATCGTCGGAGGGAAAAACCGTGGTTCCTACTACTGACTTTGTTGTTCATCTTAAACCCGGCGTTGTTCATGAGACCGGCATATACCACCTTGAATCCGGCTGGTTATACGTGGGTCGAACAGGGATCGAAGCACCCGGCACGCAGTGGGTGAAGATTCAGCCCGGGCAGGTCATGACTTTTGCCATGCAAATTTCCATCCTAGAAACTGGCTTGCATTGGTTTACCAATGTGCCCGCCGCGGCTGGGGATAAAGCGCGTCTCCTCATCAACACTAAAGCGGGTCAACTAACTAGCGAGGATATCATTCTACCCCTGCTCCCTAAGATCAAAGGTGAGTAGCAAGGAGGGCCAGCTAAGGAATTAAAGCTTTCCGAGGTTTATGTCAGTCTGTTGCGCAGAAATCAATAGGAGGTGGCAGAGGTCTCTTTGGGGACAATCGTGGCCGGATTTCCCCGGACGAGCGAATTCCCCGGCACGTCGGACGTCACCGCCGCGCCTACGCTGACCACGGAGCCGGAGCCGAGGGTCACGCCCGCGCCGATGAACGCCTGCGCCGCGATCCAGACGCTGTCGCCCACGACGATCGGCCGCGTGCGCAGGTCAAACGTCTCGCGCCGCCAGGCATGCGAGCCGGTACAGAGAAATGCCCGCTGCGAGACGCAAACGTGCGAGCCGAGCGTGACCGGCGCGAGGCTGAGAATCAGCGCGTCCTCGCCGATCCAGACGTGATCGCCCGCCGTGAATCGCCACGGGAAGGTGATGTTCACTCCCGAACGCACCACCACATCGCGCCCGAGCCGCGCGCCGAAAAGCCGCAGCAGGGCCGTGCGCAGCGCGGAGGGCCATGGGAACGGGTTGAGGAAAAACACGCATTTGCAGAGGATCCACAGACCCTCCTTGATCCGTCCCGCGCCGCGATCAAAGCCGGAATTATCGTAGAGATCCAGGCGCAGTCCCGTGGCCGGGGATTGCGGGTCAGCGGTTGGCGGTGTAGCTGGGGATCTCACTCTTCTCGAAGGTTGGCACAATTTGCCGGATAAAGGCAGTCAGCATCTCGCGCGTCTGGCCGGCGTTCAGGCCGCCGGGGTAAATCGAGTCGGTGATGTAGGACTGCGCGATGACGTAAGCCCAGCGATGATCGCGCCCGTGCACGATGCGGTCCCAACTGCTGCGCAGGTTGCGCTCGAGGTGTGAGGCGGTGGTGATGCCGTCGGTCACGTACCAGTACATATAGTAGGCCTTGCACCGGTGGACGCCGCCGAGGCGGTCGGTTTCGCTGCGCTCCAGGCTCAGGTTGCGGACCATGAGTTCGTTGCCGGAGTCGAGCTTGATCGGGATGTCTTCGTGGCCGGTGATGGTCCAGCCCTGCGCGACGAGGCAGACTTCCGGTGGGTGAATCGTGTACTGCTGCAGGCCGCTGAGCACGATGGAGAAAAAGATTTGATGCCGGTGGAAGTCGTCGTAGTTCTTGCGCGCGTACTCGGTGTCCTTCGGCAGCATGCGATGCTCCGCCTCGCTGACGGCCGCCGGGCTGCTGTAGAAATGGCCGCCGTCCATATTGGCCAGTTTGACCTCGTCCGGCAGTGCCATGACCACGCCGGGTTCCTTGGGCAGGACGATGGGCGGCGTGACCAGGATGAGCACGAACATCACGGCGGCGAGGGCGAAGACGGTCGCGCCGCGCCACGCGGGGATGATCGGCGCCGCGGCGGCGGCTTCTTCCCCGGCCGGGGCTTTGTTCGGATGACCACCGCCGTAACGGATCAGCAGCGAACCGAAGAGACACTCGAGGCCGAGCCCGACGACGAAGACGGCGAAGCCGCAGCCTTCATGATAATGGGACGGCACGTCATTGGTGCCGAGCGCGAAGTCCGTTCCCCAGAGCAGGCAACCGATCACCAGCATGACGATGCGGAAGATGTTGCCGGTGATGGCGAAGAGGAACGTGCTGGGAAAGACGATCCATTTCTGCCACGTGCGCGGCAGGAAAAAGTAGCAGTAGAACGAGGAGAACATCAGGAACGGCAGCAGCGAATGCAGGCCGCTGCACGGATCGGCGACGTCGATCTGGAACTTCGCGCCCGAGGCCAGCGCGGCGGTCGGCGCGGAGACGAGCGCCGTGCCGCTTTGCAGGTTGGCAATACCGATGACGTTGAGCAGGTGATGCGCGGCGGTGCTGACGATCATGCGCAGCGGGAACGCCACGGCGGTATCGATGAAGGGCAGCGGCCACGCGAAAATCAGAATGGCCCAGGCGAAGAGCAGCTTGCGGAACATCGTCCCGCCCCAGAACCACGTGATGAGGCCGTAGAGCAGAAGCTGAATGCCGATGAAGCCCAGGTACTGCTTGCCCGCGCGCGCGCCCAGCCAGAACGCGAACAGGCCGAGGACCGTCACGAGGAGGCCGTGGTGCGAGCCGGCGCGGACGGAGCGGGCCAGCTCGGCGCGCTTTTCCCAGAGCACGTAGCCGACCATCAACGGCACGAGCAGGCAGTAGGTGTGGTCCTGGTCGGTGTCGAGGCCCGTGCCGGTCCAGATCGCCCAAAGCGCCAGGCCCAGCGGCGCATTGACCGAGGAATCGCCCGAGTTAAACGGAAAAAGAAAAAGCAGGACGCCAAACAACGCGGCCATGGCGGCCAGCGGCAGCCACCAGCGATGCAGGTTGGTTCCTTGGGCGTTTAACACCGGTAAAAATTAGGGCATGGCCCTGCATCTTCAAGAGTTTTATAGGAAAAAATCCAATTCTATACGGGATTGTCACAGTTAGGTGACAATAGTGTGTAGTTTCTATTAAATTCGCTCCAATTTATATATATAGATTTGGCCAATTCGATGAAACGCCTGCGTGCGCGCTCGTTTGCCTAAATCACCAGCCACTTCTAATTCACCTATTTTTATACGCTCCGCAGGGGATTTAGCGCCCCGCCTTGATCGCCTCGCGCCACGCGGCGGGGAACGGCGACAGGTCGCCGGGCAGTTGGTCGAAGGAGACCAGGACCCAGCCGTTCGGCCCCAGCACGTCGAGACCCTTGTCGTCCAGCGTAGCCCGCACGCCGTCGTAGCGCTTGCCGCGCCGCGTGGTGAAGCTCACGACCTGGATCCCCGAGGTGTCGCCCACGTTGGCCAGGAGCCACCTTCGAATCAGCGGCCGCCAGCTTTCCGGGAAGGGCGAAAGGTCGTCCGGCAAATCGATGAACCGCACGGTGGTCCAGCCGTCGGGCGAGAGGATCATCACGCCGTCGCCGCCCAGCTCCGCATGCGCGTTGACGTAGGCCCGGCCCTCCTGCGTGGTGAAGCTGACCGTGCTGGTGACCGTCGCCTGCGCCGCGGCGGCCGCGCGCTTGTCCGCGATCTGCCGCCGCGCCGCGTCGGGGAGCGAGCTCAGGTCGTCGGGCAGTTCGCTGTAGGGGATCGAGGTCCAGCCGTTGGGAGTGAGGATGCTCAGCCCGGTGTCCTGCGCCGACCATCGCACTTGCTGGTAGGTCTTGCCCGCGCGCGTGGTGAAGGTCAGCGGCGTCTCGGCCGCGGGCTCGACCGATGCATGCCGGCGCAGGTTGATCTTTTCGCGCAGGTCCTCGGGGAAGGGCGAGAGGTCGTCGGGCAACTGGTCGAGCGGAAGCGTGATCCAGCCCTTCTCCGTCAAGGTGCGCAGGCCGTCCTCTTCGAGGAACACGTGCGCCTGGTCGAACTTCCGCCCGTCGCGCGTGGCGAAGCTCGCGACCATCGGGCTGAAGGCGCGCGCGTGGGCGTAGGCCTCCTGGTAGAGCATGCAAATGTTCGGGCTGAATTTCCCCGTGGCCCGCGCGACGTAATGCCCCGCCGCCGAATTCTGCCCGTGCGTGCCGAGCCACAACGCCCGGCCAAAATAGTAGGACGGCTTCGCGCCGGTCGTGTCAATGAACTGGAGGTCGCGCGCGGCAATGGCCTCGTGCGCGCCGAAAAGATCGCAGATGAAAACCTTATACCGCGCGAGATCGCCGAGCCGCGGATCGTCCTTGAGCGCGGCGAACTTCGGCCGGGCGTCGTCGTAGAATTTCTGCAGGAATTTGATCTCCGCAAGCTTGTACTGGTAGGCCGGGTCGGGGCTGAGTTCGTTGAGCCGCGTGTAGTCGCGCTCGGCGAGGCTCCATAATTCCTGCTCGACGTAAATCGAGCCGCGCAGGTCGAGCGCCCTGGTGTTGTCAGGCTCCAGCGCCAGCGCGGCGATCACCTCCGCGCGGGCGCGGTCGAGCTTGCCGTCAGAGGCATCCGTCGTGGCCTGCTCGACGAGGTCGGCCACGGTCGGCGGCTTCGGCGCGTGATCGTCGGCGCGCGCCACGGACGTCATCACCATGGCCCCGCACAAAAGAAGCAGGCGCGCCTTCATCACGCTTTCCGAAACAACGCGTTCCACGCCGCGACGACTTCCTCGCGCATGAGGCCGCTGGCGCGCGGCGGTCCCGGTGGCTCGGCGGCGGGGTCCAGTGTTCGCCGCAACCACGCCGCGATCGGCTCGATCTCGCCGCTGGCGAAGACGC
>Ga0116229_10005584_pt1 | contig 20460 bp, 13 predicted proteins | sample S1TSphgellanicum_3_FD_87313 | JGI IMG/M metagenome (GOLD analysis project Ga0116229, IMG submission 87313) | Host-associated microbial communities from peat moss isolated from Minnesota, USA - S1T2_Fc - Sphagnum magellanicum MG | ecosystem: Host-associated > Plants > Peat moss > Unclassified...
GGCATTCCCTAGACTTAATAATATAAGTTTCTGATTATTACCACCTAGCTTATTATTATTTTTATTTGCTAGTGGTATAGAAAATGGAGCAGGTACAGGTTGAACTCTTTATCCTCCATTAAGTGGAGTACAAAGTCATAGTGGGCCTAGTGTTGATCTAGCTATATTTGCTTTACATTTATCAGGTATAAGTAGTTTATTAGGTGCAATAAACTTTATTACTACTATACTTAATATGAGAAGCCCTGGAATAAGATTACACAAATTAGCTTTATTTGGATGAGCTGTAGTTGTTACAGCTGTATTATTATTACTATCTTTACCTGTTCTTGCTGGTGCAATTACAATGGTATTAACAGATAGAAATTTTAATACATCGTTCTTTGAAGCAGCTGGTGGTGGTGATCCTATACTTTACCAACATCTTTTCTGATTCTTTGGCCATCCAGAAGTCTATATATTAATTATACCTGGTTTTGGTATAATCAGTACTACAATATCGGCTAGTTCTAATAAGAGTGTGTTTGGATACCTTGGAATGGTATATGCCATGATGTCTATAGGAGTATTAGGTTTTGTTGTTTGAAGTCATCACATGTACACTGTGGGTCTAGATGTCGATACAAGAGCATACTTCACTGCAGCTACGTTAATTATAGCTGTACCTACAGGTATTAAAATATTCTCTTGATTAGCTACATGTTACGGAGGATCTATACAATTAACACCTTCAATGTTATTTGCTTTAGGTTTTGTTTTCATGTTTACGATCGGAGGATTATCAGGAGTTGTTTTAGCGAACGCATCACTTGATATTGCATTTCATGATACATATTATGTCGTGGCTCATTTCCATTACGTATTAAGTATGGGAGCAGTATTTGCATTATTTAGTGCATGATACTTCTGAATACCTAAAATATTAGGACTAGATTACGATAAAATGCTAGGTAAAGTGCATTTCTGAATATTATTCATAGGGGTTAATGTTACATTCTTCCCTCAACATTTCTTAGGTCTACAAGGAATGCCTAGAAGAATTAGTGACTACCCTGATGCTTTTGCTGGGTGAAACTTAGTAAGTAGTTTTGGTAGTATTATAAGTGTTGTGGCTACATGATTATTTTTATATATAGTTTATGTACAATTAGTTGAAGGTAAAGCTACAACAAGATACCCTTGATTAACACCTCAGTTCTATAGTGATACTTTACAAACATTATTAAATAGAAGTTATAACTCATTAGAATGAGCATTAAATAGTCCACCTAAACCTCATGCCTTCGTAAGTTTACCTTTACAAAGTGCTTTATAGGAATTTGTAACACATTAACGATTTTCTTTCTCTGCTTACTTCGTGATAAGTATGCAAAGTAATAGACTTGGATAACAATATAAGGCTATAGTTAATTGTATAAATTAACTATTAATGAAAATAAACGAACTCTCTACCTACGAAATATGCTAGCTTCGCTAGCATACTTCGTGGGGCAAGAAAAACAATAAATGCTTAATTTTTTTTTAGTAACGATTTAAAATAGCGCAGGTTTCCTAGGGTACGATAAAAATCATAAATAAATAAATGATACAAGCAGCAAAAATTATAGGAACAGGTTTAGCAACTACAGGTTTAATAGGAGCTGGAGTAGGGATTGGTGTAGTTTTCGGTGCATTAATCTTAGGTGTAGCTAGAAATCCATCATTAAGAGGTCAATTATTTTCATACGCTATATTAGGTTTTGCTTTTGCAGAAGCTACAGGTTTATTTGCACTTATGATGGCATTCTTATTATTATACGTTGCTTAAATGTAACTTATAATAATATTCCTTTTGGCATATTAAGGTTGCCTATGAGGTACGTTTAATAATATTACTTTTCGTGTATTAGGGTTGCCTATGGTAAGATTAATAAAAATCTTATTATGGTGCTGCTGCGAAGTATGCAGTAAGTCTTATTATAAAACTCTTATTAGCTCAATGGTAGAGCAGGATACTTCTAATATCTAGATCCAAGTTCGAGTCTTGGATAAGAATTCACATTGCTAAATATATCTTGTTTGACTTAAAAATGGGATTATTTAGTTTTTTTTATAGTAAAACTAAATACTATTAGTTTTATCTAATACATTTGCTTAGCGAAAAATTACCTACTCTCCCCTTAAAGAGGGGGGGGCTAGTACACCTATTTTATATATTAAATTAATAATAAATAACTTAGAAATACGTTTATGTTTTATTCGATTTATTTTGGTGTTTTACCTAGTAAGTGAGCACAGAAAGGATTATAAAATTTTCTCTTGTTTCGCTGTAAAAGTTATTTTTAACCTAATATTTAATAAAAACTTTTTTTAGTTATTGCTTTTTTTTTAAATATAGATTAAACAAAATAAAAATGTTATATTTACCCACTTTAATTTCTATAATAGAGGTCCTATTAGTAACTGTTCCAGTCTTATTAACAGTAGCCTATGTAACTGTAGCTGAAAGGAAAACAATGGCTAGTATGCAAAGAAGATTAGGTCCTAATATAGTTGGATATTATGGTCTTTTACAAGCGTTTGCTGATGCCTTAAAACTTCTGCTAAAGGAATATGTTTCACCTACACAAGCTAATTTGGTTTTATTCTTTCTTGGTCCTATTATTACTTTAATATTTTCATTGTTAGGTTATCTAGTTATACCATATGGACCTGGTTTAGCTTTAAGTGATTTTAATTTAGGTATTCTTTATATGTTAGCTGTTTCTTCTTTATCGACTTATGGTATATTATTAGCTGGTTGAAGTGCTAATAGTAAATACGCTTTCCTTGGTTCACTTAGAAGTACTGCGCAGTTAATAAGTTATGAATTAATTCTAAGTTCTGCTATATTACTTGTTGTAATGTTAACAGGTAGTTTAAATCTAACTGTTAATATAGAAGCTCAAAGAGCTATATGATTTATAGTGCCTTTATTTCCTATATTTATTATATTCTTTATAGGGTCTATAGCGGAAACTAATAGAGCTCCTTTTGATTTAGCTGAGGCTGAATCAGAGCTTGTTAGCGGTTTTATGACAGAGCACGCCGCTGTTATTTTTGTTTTTTTTTTCTTAGCTGAATATGCTAGTATTGTTCTAATATGTATATTAACTAGTATTTTATTCTTAGGTGGTTATTTATATGATTATATGCCTTCTTTATTTTATTTTACGGGTGCTAGTTTCGTAGAGCAAGGTACTAATTTTGATTATTATATTAATAATCTACAAAATGAAAATTTATTGTTTTCAAGTTCTTTAATAGAAGGATTATTATATGGTTTAACTTTAGGTATAAAATCATGTATTATGATTTTTATTTTTATCTGAGCTAGGGCTTCATTCCCCAGAATACGTTTTGACCAATTAATGTCTTTCTGTTGAACTATTTTATTACCTATAGTAATTGCTTTTATTATTTTAGTTCCTTGTATATTATATGGTTTTGAAATAATACCTTCAAATATTTACTTGCTTTAATTTTTTATGTTTTATATTTTTTATTTTATTAAGCATAAAAAAAAAAGCTAAAAAAAATTAGATTTTATAGTAAAGCTAAAAAAACTTAAAATTTATATTTTTTAATTATTATTTAATAATAATTAATTTAAATGGTAAAGCTACTTTTATTACATAAAAGTTAAATAAGAGTTCAAATATTTTATTATATTGTGCTTCATACTTCTTACTAAGTAAAGCCAGAAGTATTACTACCAAAAATAGTTATATATAAACATATCGTTTTTATATGTATAATTATCCTTTATATCTTTTACTCCTTTATATCTTTCACTCTTTTATATCTTCTACTCCTTTATATCTTTCACTCTTTTATATCTTCTACTCCTTTATATCTAAATAATAGTAAGGCTAATATATAAAGAAATTTAGGGAGAAAGATTAAATTACATATAATTTAAGATAAAGCCCTACATGTAAAACAAGAAATATACTATAATTAAATAAAAATAAATATATAATGAATTTATCCTTAATACTATTTTTAATCGGAATATTAGGTTTCGTGTTAAATAGAAAAAATATAATATTAATGCTTATTTCAATAGAAATAATGCTATTAGCTATTACATTCTTAATATTGATAAGTTCACTTAGCTTTGATGATATATTAGGCCAAACCTTTGCTATATACATTATAGCAATAGCAGGTGCAGAATCTGCAATTGGTTTAGGTATTCTAGTTGCTTTTTATAGATTAAGAGGAAGCATTGCGATAGAATATAAATAATGTATTTAGCTATAATTACTTTACCTTTATTAGGATCAATAGCCGCCGGTTTTTTTGGTAGAAAAATCGGAGTTAGCGGAGCACAATTAATTACATGTACGTGTGTAATAGTAACAACTTTTTTAGCAAGCTTAGCTTTTATTGAAGTAGGTTTAAATAATATACCAGTGTCAGTATACCTTTTCAGGTGAATAGATAGTGAATCATTAAATGTCTTATGAGGTTTTCATTTTGATAGCTTAACAGTATCTATGTTAATACCTGTTTTAATAGTTAGTTCATTAGTTCATGTATACTCTATAGGATACATGAGTCATGATCCTCACAATCAAAGGTTTTTTAGTTATTTAAGTTTATTCACTTTTATGATGATTATACTTGTTACAGCTAATAATTTTTTATTAATGTTTGTGGGATGAGAAGGTGTGGGAGTTTGTTCATATCTTTTAGTAAGTTTTTGATTTACTAGAATAGCTGCAAATCAAAGTTCTATGTCTGCTTTTTTAACTAACAGAGTGGGTGATTGTTTTTTAACTATAGGTATGTTTGCTATACTATGATCATTTGGTAACATTGATTATAGTACTGTTTTTTCTTTAGCACCTTTTGTTAATGAAAATATTGTTACAATTATAGGTATTTGTCTATTAATTGGAGCTATGGCTAAAAGTTCTCAAGTAGGATTGCATGTTTGATTACCTATGGCTATGGAAGGTCCTACACCAGTTAGTGCTTTAATACACGCAGCTACTATGGTTACGGCAGGTGTGTATTTATTAATGCGTGCAAGTCCTTTAATAGAATACAGCTCAACTGTATTAATATTATGTTTATGATTAGGGGCTATAACTACTGTTTTTAGTAGTCTTATTGGTTTATTCCAGCAAGACATTAAAAAAGTTATTGCATACTCTACTATGAGTCAATTAGGTATGATGGTAATAGCAGTAGGTCTTTCTTCGTATAATATAGCTTTATTTCACTTAGTTAATCATGCCTTCTATAAAGGATTATTATTTTTAGGTGCAGGTGCCGTTATTCATGCTGTGGCTGATAACCAAGATTTTAGAAAATATGGTGGATTAAGACCATTTTTACCTTTAACATATTCTGTTATGTTAATAGCTAGTCTTAGCCTAGTAGCTTTTCCTTTTATGACGGGGTTCTATAGTAAAGATTTAATCTTAGAATCTGCTTATGGTCAATTTTATTTTAGTGGTACTGTTGTTTACTTTATAGCCACAATTGGTGCTATGTTTACTACTTTATACTCTGTTAAAGTATTGTATTTAACTTTCTTAACTAATCCTAACGGACCTCTTGTTAATTATAAACAAGCTCACGAAAGCGATATATACATGAGCTTACCACTAATTATATTAGCGGTATTTTCTATATTCTTTGGTTATATTACTAAAGATATATTTATAGGGTTAGGTTCAAGTTTTTTTTCTGATAATAGTTTATTTATTCATCCTACACACGAAATAATGTTGGACACAGAATTTGCGGTACCCACTCTATTTAAATTATTACCTTTAGTATTTACTATATCTCTTAGTGTTATAGCTATAGTTCTTTCAGAGTTTTTACCTAAAATTCTAATTAGTTTTAAATTTTCTAGATTAGGTTATAATATATTTGGATTCTTTAATCAACGTTTCTTGATAGAATTATTTTATAATAAATATATAACTAATCTAGTGTTAAAGTTAGGTGGTCAAACTACTAAAGTTTTAGATAAAGGTAGTGTAGAGTTATTAGGACCTTATGGTTTAGAAAAAGGCTTAATTACCTTAAGTAAAAGTATAGCTAATCTGGATACAGGTGTAATTACAAGTTATGCTTTGTATATTTTAATTGGTCTTATATTTTATATATTGATACCTTATTTAGATATATTTGATAGTAGTTTACTTTTACTAATATTATTATCATTATTTAGTGTTATAAATATTGGCTATTCCGCAAAAAATAATGTTATTAGAACTGAAGCTAAGTTCCAATCAAACATATTAGGTAATTTTTTTAGTACTTTACGTATTAATTTATATAAAAATTTTACTCTCAGTAAGCTAACGGTTAGCCTAGTTAGCTTAATTGTAGTAGTATTAATTAAAGTAGGATTATCTGGAGGGTACGATCCTTTTACATTTGGTAATTTCACTTATGCATTAACTAAACCTATTAGTCCCTTTACATCTTTAGGTTTAGGTACAATAGGTCTGGTGTTTAATAGTATAGTTAAATCACTTGTAGCTACTTTTGAAGCTACTCCTTTTACTATAGATAGTAATAGTGGGGTTACTTTTGATACTTTGAAGCAAGCTAAAAAACCAGCTAATTTTTTATTAAAAAACTCGGATTCTCCAGGGTCTGGGGTAGGATCTAGTAACACTGGTTCAGCTCAGCCTTCAGCTTCTATATCAGGATCTAGTAATACTGGTTTATCTTCTAATAGTTTGTTAACTAATGACCAAATAGACACTCTAGGTACAGAGTTTAGATCTCTTAGATCTCAAATACCTAATTTGGATAGAAGTCAATTGGAAAGATACAAAGACATCCAGCAACAATTTGTTAATCATAGGCAACAAATTGGAAGCTCTGCTTCCGCTTTTAATATATATGAAGATCCTTTATCTGTACTTACTAGTCCTAGTAACATAGAATCTGCAAATGTTTATGAAGGTAAAGGTAAAGGAAAAGCAGAGCCTTCTCCTTTTTCTCCTTATTCTTCTCCTTCTCTTTCTCCTTCCCCTTCTTCTTCTTCTACGGGATTAGGTGATTATTCTCCTGAAGATTTTGAAAAACAATTTCAAGCAGCAAAAGCTGCCCGTGAACAAGCAGAAGCTTCTCTTAAAGAAGAAGGTTCTCCTAAACAAGATATTAGTTCGCAAGATCTAAAAGGGAAAGGAAAATCTAAAGATTAGGTATAATATACTTATATATTATAAAATTCTTATTAGCTCAATGGTAAAGCAGAATATTCCTAATATTTAGATCCAAGTTCAAATCTTGGATAAGAATTCGCATTAATTAAATATCTTGCTCTGCATATTACTTGCTTTGCTTACTTCTTACGAAGTAAAGCAATAATCCAGTACCATTATTTTTATATTTTAATTATACCATATATGCATATAAATGATAATAATCTAAATAATAAAAATTTTTATTAGAAAACATCTCGTGTTGCCTTAATAAAATTTAAATTACTTGTATAATAATAATAAAAATTTTTATTATTATACAAGTGTATACTAATAATTAATATGTATAATATTAATGAAATAGACTTAATCCTAGATTAAAGGTTAAGCTTAAAAATAAACTACTTAATAAATAATATGTTTAAAATCAGACAAAATAAACTTGGTTATATTGTAGCTTTAAAAAAAAATAAAGTAGCGGCTAATGTAAAAAGTATTAATCCCATATTAGATATATTGCCAAGCAAAGAAGTAAAAAACAATGATCTTGGTGAGCCTTTTATACATAAGCAAAAAAAATCTGTATCACCAATAAAAACTATAAAATACATAAATAATGATACAGGAAAAACGAGACATTTTACTCCAGCAGCTCAAGAATGATTTAATAGTTTTTATTCTTTCAATAAAAACAATATTAAGTTATTACCTAGTACAGATAAAAATGTTATAAAATTATTGAAAACTTATTTTAATTTTTTTCTTGATGTACGAAATATGCATTCAAACCCAAAATTATTGCTTCGCACAAAAACTAAGTCTATGCCTAATAGATATAGAAAGTTATCAGCAAACAAAGTATTTGTAGGAAAAGGTGAATTAAAACATACGAATGACAAAGTTATAATAACAAAATATATTTATAATGCAGAACGATTACATTTAAGACATTTAGCTATAAATTGTGCTAGAATGTTATATTATGAAAAGAGAAAATTAAAAAAATATGTTTCTTTAGATAGAATAAATTGAAAAGAGATTGTAACATACAATAGACCTTTTACATTAAAAGAATATTTAAAATTACCTGATCATCCCAAATGACATAAGAATACTTGTTTTGCCTTATTATGAAAACAATATGTTAAATTAATAGGATTGAAAAAACTAAAGAATGAAGAAAAAAAAAGAAAAAAAGAAAATAAAAAATTAAAAGCTAAAGAAAAAGATAATATGCAATTTATAGATAAAACTAAATTAATCTTTTCAAAAGCTTTTTCTCATGATTTTGCTTTGGATACATTAAATTCATCTATAAACCTAGTTCCTGCTTTACAGGAAATAAGACTTGCTACTTCAGAGCATCAAAACGTAAATGAAAAAGAAAAATTTCAGGCTGACTTCCCTAAACAAGACTATAATGATATTAATGATATTTTTCTTGCTTTACATGATATAAAAACATTAAATTTACCTGAAGAAGAGTTACTTGAAAATGAAAAAGTAAAGAAACTTATAAAATATCTTGAAGATGCAAGTAGCAAAGCAGAGGGAAAAAATAATGTATTTAAAGAAATTTTTAATACATTAAACCCTTTACTAGATTTAGTTGAAAATAAAGAAGAAAACAAAAAAAAACTTATTAAATTTAAACTTCAAGTAATCGCTAACAAATTCAAGTATTTTAGTGATTTTGATTCTTATATGATTATGGCTAAACAATACTATGAAAAAGCCTTTAAAAAAAATATATATTTACTTATGGTAAATAGTGCAAAGCTTGAAATACCTTTTGCTACAAAACTTTTACGTTTCTTAGAGAAGATTTACAATAAAGAAGTAGAACTTAATATAGTTAGCCTTAATAAAATGCATTTAAATAGTGATATTTATACTCAAGCCGTAGCTTTAAAATTAAAAAATAGAGATAATAAATTATTTAGGGTTTTAACTTGATCTTTAAATAAAGCTAAGCTACCTAATGTAAGTAGAATCACTGAGAAATTTCATAAAAGTAATAAGCATGAATTCTTAATTAATAAAATAAGAAATAAATATATTAATTCTATGTTTATACCTAGTGCATACTTCGTAGAACATGGCTATAAAGATCCTTTAAATACTTTACTTTTAGGCCTTTTTTCTAGTATTTATGATTTAAAAATAAATATTAAAAAAAGATTATTTACTATAAACCGTACTGTTTCATTATATAGATATATATTTGCTACATTAAAACAAACAAAACTGGCAGGAATTAGAGTAGAAGCTAAAGGTAGATTAACCCGAAGGTTTACTGCGTCTAGATCTGTTTTTAAAATGAGATGAAAAGGAGGTTTAAAGAATGTAGATTCATCTTTTAAAGGATTATCCGCTATAATGTTAAGAGGTGATCGAAAATCTAATGTAGAATATTCTATAATTAGTTCTAAAAATCGTAATGGAGCTTATGGAGTTAAAGGTTGAGTAAGTAGTAAGTAGTAAGTAGTAAGTAATTTGTTGAATTATACTAGCACCAATTTATATATATTTTAAAGATATAAAAAGACTTATTTCTATATTGTTATATATAATTATAGAAATAAAATATCCGCAAAACTTTATATAAGTTAATATAATTTTATTTTACTATATATTATATAGCATATTACGTAGCACAAAAAAAATAGTAAAAAAAAAATAATTTTTAATAATATATATTTCATAGTAATGGTTGTGAACGAAATATTCTAAAAATAGAATATTGCATAAAAGTAATAAAACTTATACTATTAAAGACTAAACCTTTAATCATAATAGAGGAATGTATAGATTTAATTAACAGTCTTGCAAAGCATGCTTTGCAAACTTAGGTCTATATAGAAAGCTTTAATTAGTTAGTTAGTTATTTTCGTACAATAAGCTGTTTTTTTATTATTCTGTTTTTTTTTTTAATTCTCTTAGCTTAAAAGTAAAGCGAGATATTATTTTTTTATCTGTAACCAAGTTCAAGTCTTGGAGGGAATAGCTTTATGTAGTTTATATGTGTAAATATCTTAAAACTTACACGTTGAGACTCCTATTTTTAACTATTATATCCCCAATGATTTTCTTTTTTATTGCTTATTGATATGAAGACTTGGTACTTCGTATTCAGAGCAAGAGTAGTTAAAATCAAAATAATTCAGATATTATTAAAAAAAAATTGGGTTATACAAATTTTATTATTTTTATTTATGGAAAAAAACCAAAAAGCAGACAATCTTTCACACAGTAATAGCAATTTATCTGAAAATACTAATGCAAACGCTCCTTCGGGTAGTAATGACTATTTACCTGAAAATGCTAATCACAATTCTCCTTCAACTTCACAGAATACAGACGGTAATAATTCTGATGGGGGGTATGAAACCGATTCTAATCGTTCCTTTTGAGAGGAAGGGGTAGATGCTATGGCTGTACACCCTGTTGGAGAAATACCGGAGGTATATCTTCGTCAATATATAGAAGAAACACAAGATATTGTCGATAATCCTGAATAGGGAAGTGCAGTTGAAGATCCTGAATTACATCAAATTTGAGTTGATCGTAATCAAGAGTTAAGAGATGAGTTAAGAAGACGTGAAGATGCAGGTATGATTGCTCCCAGCAATAGTAGTGGACCAGGCGATAATCAAGGTATAGTTACTGCAAATAACAGTGAATCTAATAACAATGAAAATGAGGGAAGTGAAGATAATACTGCCGCTTCATCTTCTTCAAATAAAAGAAAGTTTGAAGACGATGGGGAATCTGCAGGACCAAGTAGAAGCTTTCAAGATTCACGAGATATTACTAATGACACGGAACCATTTGATTTTTGTAGTAGCGATGATTAATTTAAATTGTATCTAAAAATCCTTCATTAATAAGCCAATTATTTTATATTTAATGAGTACTTATATTATGTAATCATTAAACGTATAGTATGATATTATATATAAAAGTTATTAATATTAATATTTAAACGTCTATAATATATTTTTTTTTTTCGCAGCAGTATACTTGCCTTATTGTTAAATATATAAATATAGTTTAATTAAACTACTAGAAAATTAAGCGCTAGCCTAATAAGCTTACTTTCGGCGTAATATAAAAGCAGGTTGACTTAGTAGCAATTGCAATATATTTATTTTATTGCTCTGCATACTTCGCAGCAAGCACTCCTTTAAACATCTAGAAATAAAAAATTTTTTAATATTAAATATAAATTAAATGAGAATTTTTAAAAGTCATCCTTTATTAAAATTGGTTAATTCTTATGTAATCGATTCACCACAACCATCCAACTTAAGTTATTTATGAAATTTTGGTTCTTTATTAGCTTTTTGTTTAGTTATACAAATAGTTACAGGTGTAACTTTAGCTATGCATTACAACCCTAGTGTATTAGAAGCATTCAATTCAATAGAACATATTATGCGTGATGTAAATAATGGTTGATTAATACGTTACTTACATAGTAATACAGCTTCAGCTTTTTTTTTCTTAGTGTATTTACATATGGGTAGAGGATTGTATTATGGATCGTACAGATCACCAAGAACATTAGTTTGAACATTAGGTACAGTTATATTCTTATTAATGATTGTTACAGCGTTTTTGGGATACGTTCTTCCTTATGGGCAAATGTCATTATGAGGTGCTACAGTTATTACTAACCTTATGAGTGCAATACCTTGAATAGGACAAGATATAGTAGAATTCCTTTGAGGTGGTTTTTCTGTGAATAATGCTACATTAAACAGATTTTTTGCTCTACATTTTGTTTTACCTTTTGTATTAGCTGCTCTGGTTTTAATGCATTTAATTGCACTTCACGATAGTGCAGGATCAGGAAATCCTTTAGGTGTTTCTGGTAATTATGATAGATTACCTTTTGCTCCTTATTTCATTTTTAAGGATTTAATCACTATATTTTTATTTATAATTATATTAAGTGTATTTGTATTCTTCATGCCTAACGCATTAGGTGATAGTGAAAATTATGTTGTGGCTAATCCTATGCAAACTCCTCCTGCTATAGTTCCGGAATGATATCTTTTACCTTTCTATGCTATATTAAGAAGTATACCTAACAAATTATTGGGGGTTATTGCTATGCTTAGCGCTATTTTAGTTATATTAGCTATGCCATTTACTGATTTAAGTAGAAGCAGAGGTATACAGTTTAGACCTTTAAGTAAAATAGCTTTCTACATATTTGTTGCTAATTTTTTAATATTAATGGTTTTAGGTGCTAAACACGTAGAATCGCCTTTCATAGAATTTGGACAAATAAGTACAGTAATTTATTTCAGTCATTTTTTAATAATAGTTCCTGTTATTTCATTATTAGAAAATACGCTAATTAATCTTTCTATTAGCAATAGGAAAACTAATATTTAAAATTATTATTATTGTTTTAGTTATGGCTTCCTGCTTTACTTCGTAAGAAGTAAGCAAAGTAGCACTAAATAGGCAAAATATAATATATATAATATAAAAAAGAATTAGCTCAAAGGTAGAGCAATCGTCCAAGGCACGGTATGATATATGTTCGAATCATTTATTCTTTATTACTGATACTTAACTAGCCAGCCGAAAGGAATCAGTAAGGCAAACCGAAAAATTTAATTAATTCTGGCATTACCTAAAGTAAGCCTTATGTTTTTTGTGCTTTACTTCATAGCCATCTAAATAGAATATATATAGTTTTTACTATACAGTTATGTGTAGCGTAAGCAAAGATTAAGTGTATCTTAATCCTAAGGGAAATTTGTTTTTTGTTTTTTAATTTTTTATGTTACTTACACTTTTATTAATAATTCCATTAATAGGTATATTTAGTATATCAACAGGTATATCTTATGAGATAAGCAATTTTACAGACGCAGCAATAAAACGTATAAAAATAATTGCTTTAACTACATCTATAGTTAATTTATTCATTTCTTTAATAGTTTTCATACTGTTTGATTTTAGTAGTAATCAATTTCAATTTGTTCAAGAATATCATGAAATAGGTTATTTTGATTTTTATTTGGGTTTAGATGGATTATCTATATATTTTGTTTTATTAACAACTATAATAAGCCCTATTGCTTTATTAAGTAATTGAACATCTATTAATCAAAATGTAAGATCATATCTAGTAATAATTTTATTGCTAGAAACTTTATTATTGGCAGTTTTTTTAGTACTAGATATACTATTATTCTATATTTTTTTCGAAAGTATTTTACCACCGTTATTTATATTAATAGGTTTATTTGGATCAAGTAATAAAGTAAGAGCTAGTTTTTACTTGTTTTTATATACATTATTAGGATCATTATTCTTATTATTATCTATATTAACTATGTCTTCGATAATGGGAACTACAGATTTTGATGCATTATACAAGACTAATTTTAACTATACTACACAATTATTTTTATTTTATGGTATATTTATAGCATTTGCCGTTAAAACACCTACTATTTTTTTAAATACTTGATTACTAAAAGCTCATGTTGAATCCCCCTTAGGCGGTAGTATAATTTTAGCCGCTATAGTTCTAAAATTAAGTTTATATGGTATATTTAGGCTTATATTAGCTTTATTACCAAAAGCTTCTTTAGATTATACTTATGTAATATATCTTATAGGTGTTATAACTATAATATATGCTAGTTTAAGTACTTTAAGAACTATAGATGTTAAAGAACTTATAGCTTATAGTTCTGTATCACATGCGGCTGTTTATCTTATAGGTGTATTTAGTAACACAATACAAGGAATAGAAGGTGGTATTGCTTTAGGGTTAGCTCATGGATTTGTTTCAAGTGGTTTATTTATTTGTGCAGGAGGTGTATTATATGATAGATCTGGTACTAGATTAATTAGTTTCTATAAAGGTATGGCTCAAATGATGCCTTTATTTTCTATTTTATTCTTTATTTTATGTTTAGGTAATTGTGGTGTTCCTCTTACTTTAAATTTTGTAGGAGAATTTATGTCACTTTATGGTGTATTTGAAAGATTACCAATATTAGGTATTTTTGCTAGCTCTTCTATTGTATTTTCTGCAGCATATACTATTTATATGTTTAATAGAATAGTTTTTGGTGGATCATATAGTAAATTTTTTGAATCTAGTATAAGTGATGTAAATAAACGAGAGTTTTTTATTTTATTTACATTAGTAGTATTAACAATAGTATTAGGTATATATCCAGCTCCCGTACTAGATGGTTTACATTATTCAGTTTCATTCCTTATATATAGTAATATAAGTTAATACATAACTATGTTTACTTATACTTCGTATAAGTAAGTATTAGTAATATATAGTTATTATAATATAATTATTACAAAAGAATTAGCTTAAATGGTAAAGCGAGTTTTGCTTTATATAATTTGTGCTGAAAAAGCTAACATACTTCTCATGCTACGCAAGGAACATGAGAAGTATGCACAAGAAAACAAATAGCAAAAAATATAAAAGTTCAATTCTTTTATTCTTTACATGATTATTTTTTCTATATTATTTTTATTACTATCTAATGCCGTCACTTTAAGACGAGATAAATCTATACTTTACAGTAGGGTAGCTATAATAGTTTTACTTTACTCTTCTTTAATTACTATGGCTAGTTGTTATCTTACAAATTTGGATAGAGGTATAGGTTTATATGGTGGTTTATTTCATGCTACGAGTACTACCCATATATTTCATATATTTATTTTTTTAATTAGTGCTATTATATTACAATTAACCGGGTTTTATCCAAGAAAAGTTTGAGTGTCTGATTATTCTTGAATAAGTAAATTGTGTTTTTATAATTTTGTTTATTATAGAACGAAAATTGTAGATAAAATGGGAGAGCAGTTTAAAATAATAGAATACCCATTAATAATATTATTTATTATTACTGGTGCTACATTCTTAGTGTCAACGAGTGATTTAGTTTCTATTTTTTTATCAATAGAATTACAAAGCTATGGATTATATTTACTTAGTACATTGTATAGAAATTCAGAGTTAGCTACAAGTGGTGGTTTAACCTACTTTTTACTAGGTGGTTTAAGTTCTTGTTTTATACTTTTAGGTACAAGTTTATTATATGCCAATTCAGGTACTACTAATTTAGATGGACTATATATTATAACAAGTTTAAGTGAAATTGATACAGCATTAGACTATAACACTAATAATATATTATATTGATATAAATCTCATTATATCAATTTTGCATTGCTTATATTAAGTGTAGGTTTCTTGTTCAAAGTTAGTGCTGCGCCTTTCCACTTTTGATCACCTGACGTTTACGATGCTATTCCTACAATTGTGACTACATTTGTAGCTATAGTAGCAAAAATATCCATATTTATATTTTTACTAGAACTGGTACATTACACAAGTAATACATTATTTACTTTTGAATTTACTTGAACATCAAGTTTACTAGTTAGTTCTTTACTTTCTTTAATAGTAGGTACAGTACTAGGTTTAACACAATTCAGAATAAAAAGATTGTTTGCTTATAGTACTATTTCACACGTAGGTTTCATATTATTGGCTTTAAGTATTAATAGTATAGAATCTATTCAAGCTTTTATATTCTATTTAATACAATATTCTATCAGTAATTTAAATGCTTTCATTATATTAATTAGTATTGGTTATTCACTTTATTATTATATAAATAAAAGTAAAGAATATATAGAATTACAAGATAAAAAAAATTCACCAATACAATTAATTAGTCAATTAAAAGGATATTTTTACATAAATCCTTTTTTAGCTTTAAGTTTAACAATAACAATATTTTCTTTTGTAGGTATACCACCTCTTATAGGATTTTTTGCTAAACAGATGGTTTTAAGTGCTGCTCTTGATAGTGGTTATGTTTTCCTTACTTTAATTGCAATTTTAACTAGTGTAATTAGTGCTGTTTATTATTTAAATATTATAAAAGAAATTTTCTTTTATAAACCTTTTTATAAAGTAAGTAGTGTATTTAATAATATAGATTTCCACGCTAATATTATTCCTCGACTGCATACTTCGCACAAAAGCGAGCACAAAAATAATGTTATATTTAAAAAATTAACGTTTAAGCTAAATAATATTACTTTATCTAGTTCTTTAACTATTACAATATCTATATTAACTTTAATAATAATATTATTTATATTCGTCCCTGAATACATATTAAACTTAGCTAATATACTAGCATTAATATTATTTAATCCTTAGATGACTAGTGCTACTTTTTTTTTTATTTTTATTCCTATATTAGCTATTATTTTATTAGCTGTTAATTTAATTTTTGCTCCGCATAACCCATATAAAGAAAAAGATAGTGCATTTGAATGTGGTTTTCACTCCTTCTTAGGTCAAAATAGAACACAATTTAGTATTTCTTTTTTCATTTTTGCACTTTTATTTTTACTTTTTGATTTAGAAATTCTTTTAGTTTATCCTTATGTGGTTAGTGCATATGCAAATGGTATATATGGTTTAGTTATAATGTTAATTTTCTTTTTAGCATTAACATTAGGATTCGCATTCGAATTAGGTAAAAATGCTTTAAAAATTGATAGTAGACAAATGTTTACTTTGAGTGCAGGAAATAACAATAATTCAAATATGGTAAATCATTTATCATCTTTCTATATGCCTGATTTATTACACTTTAAGACTATTATAAAATACTTACCTGCTCTTTTGGGGCGCGACAAGAAAAGTTAATTATATATGTATTTCTACTTTTACTTTTTTTTCTAGCATGCATACTTTTTATCATTCAGAGCAATAAGTCAGCACTATGATGACTTCAAATTATAAATATATTATTATATAATACTATATTATATATAATATAAACTGTTTAAAGGTTTCTATATAAAAATTATAGGTTTTATTTTGCTTAAAAATTAAGTTATAATAATAAAACTTTTATATTAGAAAAATAAAAAAAATTTTTTTTTCTTATGTTTAATTTACTTATTTTAAGTTTATCTAATATTTGTGATACAGCCAGACCTTGAGGTCTTTATTTCCAAGATAGTGCAACTCCGCAAATGGAAGGATTAGTTGAATTACATGATAACATTATGTTTTATTTAGTTATAATATTATTTGGTGTAGGTTGAATAATGATATCTATAGTTAGAAACTATGTTAATACAAAATCACCTATCTCTCATAAATATTTAAATCATGGTACATTAATAGAGTTAATATGAACAATTACTCCTGCTTTAATATTAATATTAATCGCTTTCCCATCATTTAAATTATTATATTTAATGGATGAGGTTAGTGATCCAGCTATGTCTGTATTAGCAGAAGGGCACCAATGATATTGAAGTTATCAATATCCTGATTTCTTAAATTCAGATGAAGAATTTATAGAATTTGATTCATACATAGTACCAGAATCCGATTTAGAGGAGGGTGCGTTAAGAATGTTAGAGGTTGATAATAGAGTTATACTCCCGGAATTAACACATGTTAGGTTTATTGTTACAGCAGCTGACGTTATACATTCTTTCGCCTGTCCTGCTCTAGGTATTAAGTGTGATGCATACCCAGGAAGATTAAATCAAGTATCTGTTCTTATTAACAGAGAAGGAACATTTTATGGTCAATGTTCAGAAATATGTGGTATTTTACATAGTTCTATGCCTATAGTAATTGAAGCTGTAAGCATTGAAAAGTTTTTATCTTGATTAGAAGAACAGTAATAAAATAACATAACTAGAATAAGTTTATATTAGTTTTTATGTTCAAATGTAAAGATAAGTAAATTAGCTCAAGCTAACTTAAGTTTTATTTTATCTTGCATACTTTGTATTACCCATAATATTTTTGTTTTATTTTGCTTAAATATAATTATAATATTATAATTATAATTAAGAGATATGTTGTAAATGGCTTTACATTTTGATTGCAGATCTTAAATTAGAGGTTCGATTCCTCCATATCTCTTCTCATCCTGCTTTTATAAAAATATATTTTTTTTCCTTTTTCTTTTCTTGCTGCTTCAAATGAAGCAGCAAGAGGAGAGGCATTATTAGTCTGAGACTAATAATAGATTAAATTAAGTTCAGCAGGAATTAAATATGTGTAATTTATGTCTTTAATAAGATAACAATGTGCGAATAGATAAAAATAAATAATATCTATGACATTAAAGCATTTTAAAAGAAAATCATGCCACAATTAGTTCCCTTCTATTTCTTAAATCAAATTACATTTGCATTTATATTACTTATAATAATGATATATACTTTTTCAAAATATATATTACCAAGATTCGTGCGTTTATTTACATCTCGTATTTTTATAAGCAAATTATAATACTTTTATATATAGTAACCAACATAGTAAACGACACATTACTGATACTTACTTGCTAGACATATTAATACTGGCTTCTTGGGAAGCACTTACTTTACTAAGTGTATACTTCGTAGCCAGAAGCATGCATAACAAGAAAATTAACAGTAAAATTATCTGGCTATACTAACCATTCTCCTTGCATACTTCTATCACAGAGATGTTTTAATAAAAATTAAGCAAAAAGAGAAGACAATGTCTAATTTTACATATACAGATATTCCTAGTCCTTTAGATCAATTTGAAATAAGAGATTTATTAAGCTTAAATGCCCCTATATTAAATAATTTACATTTATCATTAACAAATATAGGATTGTATTTAACTATTGCTACTTTATTAGTGTTATCCTTAAATGTATTAGCTATTAATTTTAATAAATTAATAAGTAACAACTGATCTATAAGTCAAGAATCTTTATATGCTACTGTACACAGTATAGTAACTAATCAAATTAATGCTGGAAAAGGGCAAATATACTTCCCTTTTATCTATACTTTATTTATTTTTATTTTAATAAATAATTTAATAGGTATGATACCATATAGTTTCGCATCAACTAGTCATTTTATTTTCACATTTGGTTTAAGTTTCACAGTAGTTTTAGGTGCTACTATTTTAGGGTTTCAAAAACACGGTTTAGAATTCTTTTCTCTTTTAGTTCCGGCTGGTTGTCCTTTAGCTTTATTACCTTTATTAGTTTTAATTGAATTTATTTCTTATTTATCTAGAAATGTGTCATTAGGTCTAAGATTAGGTGCTAATATTCTTTCAGGTCATATGTTGTTAAATATATTAGCAGGTTTCACTTATAACATCATGACAAGTGGGTTTATTTTCTTTTTCTTAGGTTTAATACCTTTAGCTTTTATTATAGCATTCTCTGGTTTAGAATTAGGTATTGCTTTTATACAAGCTCAAGTATTTGTAGTTTTAACTAGTAGTTATATTAAAGACGCCTTAGATTTACATTAGTGATAAATATCTTGCTCGTACTTACTTCGTACTTACTTCGTACTTACTTAGTATTTACTTAGTACTTACTTCATACTTTATATATAAAGCCTTGCTTTATAGACAAAGCAAAAATAAAGCTATAACAATTAAAATTTAGTTGTTATATCTTTTTTTTTTAATTATTTTTAGTTGTGATAATAATAGTATATATGCTATATTAATTTTAGTATAGGAAAGTCCGGCGCTTATAAAATTATAACATTTAGTGCTGCATACTTCTCCTTATTAAGGAGAAGTATGTAGCAAAAGGAGTGTAAAGTAAGAACTAAAGGTATTCAAGAGAAAATTAAAATAGTCTTACTATAGTATCTACTATAAGTAAATGTATAGTAACTATACAGTATAAGAAAATTCATGAAAATACACGCCTATTATTAAGCCTTATTTTAGACTAATAACTATAACAGGATCCGGCTTAAAAGTATCCAATAATAAAAAAAAAGAAAAAAAAAATAAATTTTAAAATAATATGTGTATTAGTAATGGTATAGATAAAAAGTATCTATACCATTGTTTTTTTTTTGAGTTTGATGATGGCTCTGAATGAACGCTATCCAAGTGCTTGACACATGCTAATCGAACGTCTAATTTAATAAGAAAAGTAACTTATTTTATTAGAAGTGGTGTACAGGTGAGTATATGATATTTTGGCTGCCTTAAAGTAAGGTTGATAAATACCTTATAATTATAAAGGAAATAATAATTCCGCTTTAAGAGGACAATAAATATTCCGGATAGGTAGTAGTTAAGGTAATGGCTTAACTAGCCAAAAATTCCGTAGTCGAGGCTGAGAGGTCGATCGATCACATTGGGTCTGAAAAAACCCCAATACGTATAGTACAGCAGTGGGGA
>Ga0116229_10005587_pt1 | contig 20456 bp, 12 predicted proteins | sample S1TSphgellanicum_3_FD_87313 | JGI IMG/M metagenome (GOLD analysis project Ga0116229, IMG submission 87313) | Host-associated microbial communities from peat moss isolated from Minnesota, USA - S1T2_Fc - Sphagnum magellanicum MG | ecosystem: Host-associated > Plants > Peat moss > Unclassified...
TTGTATATAAATCAATATATCAAGTTGACATGTCAACTTAGATCAAATAATATAAAAATCATAAATCCTAAATTAACAAGTAAAGTCATAAATTGTGTAACCCAACTATTTAACAATATCTGAAGAAATATGTTTCATGTTATTGTATCGATTTTAAAAACTAAAAAGGAATTTTAAACTATAAAAGTAACAAAATCAAATCCCATCAACACCCATCCAATCAACCTTTGCCCAAAAAATGACACCCATTATATATTTTGATTTCAAGGTGACGTCGTGTTTAAAACTATATTTACACATTTGCATTTATATCATAAATTGAAGTCCACAAAATGATTATAACAAGGTTATTCATGATAACTTATGTGCACACCAAATGTTTTGTACTTGGCCCCATAAAAATTATAAATAAAATGTAAAAGCTTACAAAATTACCATCAACAAATGACTATTTACACGATATAAAAGATAGCTTTTGTATAAACCCCTAATTCCCAAAAAAAATTCAAATATTAACAAACATGAATTTACACCTTGTTCTTGATTGAAGAATAGCCAACCACCTCTGCTATGGGATGCAAAAAAAATTTGCCCTTTAATTTTCCATTTTTAAATAAACACATAAACAACCCATGTTTAACCTTCAAGTTTTCTACTTGGTCCCAAGATGGATTCAATTTATGGCTCACATGACATTAATGCATTGTATTCCTCACTATTCTCCTCCTTGATCTTACAATAAATCTATGCTTAAAATTCTTTACTTGACATCATGTTGGTTAAAGATGGAAGGTGACATTTTGTGCACACATTCTTGAAACAAAATGTTCCAAAAGGGTTTTTCAACTTCCTAAAATGTGAAAGAAAATCACAAGAGTTAAACACTCATAATTAACAAGGCAATTTTTTTAAAAACCATACCATAAACTTCATGTGGACAATCAAAATTAGTATATTTCACTTCAAATTTTGTTTCATACTTTTGTCCATCAATCTTGGTCTTATGGACTTTTATCAAGATATTGGTAGTTTCAACATTCTCAAGGAGAGGTATAACACAAATTGATGAATAATTAATCACCAATTGTTGACCACCAAATATCGTATTTCCAATGTTTTTCATTAAGAACATGACAAATCTACATGTATAGTACAATTCAATTAGCTGAATGTACTAAATGTAAAATTTAAAGTAGAAGGTTAAAGCTTGTGTATTTTCAAGTTGGACACCATAGAAAATCAAAAAAATGAAAGACTTTGTGGATATGTCATGTATTTTAGTGATAACCATCTCAATATACCCTAATTTTTCAATGTCTTATCTCTCAAGAAACTCTCTAATGCCATAGGTAGTAACAAATTGTAAAACAAGAGGAAAATAATTAATCCTTTTAACCACAATAATTGGGCAAACTAGTCACCTTTCTCATGTACTTGTTTTTCAACATGATGTTGAAATTGGACACACTTACAAACATACCAACATTAAGTTTAGGAAAATACATACACAAAAAGGTGGAACCAACAATGAAGGTGATTGTTTGGAAACCAACAAGGTATGTCATGTCACAATGAATGTATTTATAACCACTTCCAAGTACATCATAAGGTCCTATAGATGTTAACAATGTAATTTTCAAAGACAAACCCCAACATGCGTTGTTGAATATTAGTAATGTGTCCCAAAACTTTCAAAGCAACAACCTTCTTATTATTTGGACTTGATGTCAATGTAATTGACCCTTTTGGTCCTTTTGATGAAGCCATGACAACCTTGAAACAACGAACAATCAACACCTCCTCCCAACTATACAATAATACAAACATAATAGGAATAAAACTAAAGGTTGGATATCATATCCAATTTCATTCAACTTACAAATTGTATTAACACTAACCATATACAAATAATAATGTAATAGGGAAATAATATGTCCCAAATGAAAACCTAAAACTATTCTATAGTTGTTAAAGTTTAAGGTACACAATTAATTAACCACCTTACAATTAATTTGGTACCTATAGATATTTTCACATTCATTTTTGGATTAAGGAATTTGGGGTACAAAATAATAACTTATTGCTTTACATTTAAAATAATTATTGTAAGGTTATAACCAATAAGGTTATACATACTAAGTTTTGATTTTTATGTTTTGTGGTACAACTTCTAACATACATAGTAACTTATGGTGTAAACTATAATTTATTAAATATTGGTCATTAAATAATATATTGTTAATTCTTTCATAGGTTTGACATATCATGCTGAAACATCCAAAAGACAATGAATAAATAACCTATTATATTTAATGTTTAATTAATTAAAAGGAAAATAAGTTCATAATATAGTTTAAATATGATATAGATGTTGAGAATATATTCATATATCCTTTAGAATAAAAGTTATTAATGAGCCAACATATAATAAATTCCATAACTTTAGCATTGATACATATTATATTAACTATGAAACATTCAATTGAATAGTTTTTTAATACAATTTAACCTTTTTAAATAATTATTGTTGCCCATTAATACAACTTATTAATCTAATAGGTTTTATTCAAATTTCATTTTAAGCTTCCAAATTATTTGTTTATGTGCTATATATTAATAATTTAAAAACATTGTACATTACAATGTAACTTATTATTAATCATCATTTTTAACATGTTCGTTATAAAATGAAATTTACATTTTTTTCCCCTATATTTTCAAGTTTTACAAATTAGTTCAAGTCTTACTTATTATATTTGCAATTTAATTTAAGAGTTTATAATTTATATGGAAATCAACATTATAAGATTTACAATATAAATTTATGCTTTCAAAATTTTCCTTATTGACTTTAATGTGATAGGATAATATCAAAATCTATTTTAGCATTCACATTTTTTTCACAATAACTTTTTAATATGTTCCCAAAACTTCATTTAGGTTTAAACTAATCATTTTAATTAATAAATCAGCAAAAAAAGAGCATATATACATAGAAACAAAAACGTTGCCATTAACATCCAACTTTCATTGAGAAATTGTGTCCATAGAAACCACACTACCTTTGCAACTAAAGCTCAAAAACCACTCAAGTACAATTGTGTTGCAACTATGTCCTCCAAAGTGCAACTCCTATGTACCTACATTTTATGAATACGGTGATTTAATAAATAAATTTACACATTAGAAAATAAATTAGTTGTTTGATAATTACATCATGGTTCTAAATTTGTTTCATATACGATAATTTATATGGATTATACATGTAGTCAACTACATTTGACTTTTTGAGGAGTTACATTATAATTGTAACATTTAATTAAGTTAGGATTATTAGAAACAAGTTATACATTGAATAATTTTTCTACAACTAGCATACAACTTTCATACGTGTGATTGCACCATGTGTCTGCATTCTCACCATCCGTGAGGTATAAGTTTTGTAACTAGTTTTCAACTATGAAGTCCATTCATGCAGTTGGTTGGCCATTATGTTGCCATTAAACGGCCACTATTGTATTATTAGTTGCCCATTATTGTACCACAAATATGTCATTGCGTGACCATTCGGATGCCATTAGTTGTTACACATATATGTGTTATTACGAAACCACAATATTGGCTCTATTCTACAAATGGATGGCCATTATGGTGCCACTATTTGGCCACTAATAAAATAATATCGATTCACTATCCATATAAAATGTGAATTTGTAAACCTCAAATTGGAACCCAATGCTACATAGAATATATTAAAAATATTTATATTGGAGGTACATAAAGGTATTTGCTTATACACCTATAATTTTTGTAGGTTACATGAGCAAATGTGGAATTGATAATAATCGATTATTTTGTGAATAACTCCTTGGCACCAACAAGGGTTGCATCTTGTGGCATATTTAATATATGATACTATATATATATATATATATATATAATATAATATAAATATATGGCTTAATTTGCTTAATTACTATGAACTAAAAACTAAATTAAATAATTAGCCCTTGATCTAAATTAATCAATTTAATTCAAATAATTTGTGAAATTAATTAATGCAGATAATTATTTTTTCATAATTGATTAAATAATTAAAATTGAAATATTTTAATAAAAATTATAATCCTATTTTTTGTGATTGGTGTTCAATTTTTGTATTAATAATATTCCACTACATTACAATTCATAATATCATGTTGACATACATACATATCAAACCATAGGATTTCATGGATGGTGAAATTTTACTTTTGAATTGAAATTAAAGATAATGTGTATATTCTATTAAACATTCAATAAGGGTGTACATTTGGATATGTTTCTATATATTTCAATGTCTTATATTCATATTCATATTCATATTTCATAATGAATTATTTGTTGATAAATTATTAAATATTAATTAATATGTAATATTCTTAATTAATACGAATTAATTAATTAAAATGAATAATAAACTATTCATATGATTTCATTAATCGAATTTAAATAATTACGTTGTTAGTTAATTCAAATATTAAATAAATAAATACCTAACATCAGATAATTAATGATCTAAATTCACTAATTAATTAGCTATTTAAATTTGATTAATTAATTCAAATAATTCATATAATATTTGTAAAAAATTTAGTTGAATAATTACTACATTTTATTTTATTCAAATCATCAATTATCAAAATAATTATTCTGATAATTATTTATTTGACAGTTATTTCTATCATTAATTATCAAATATATGTTAATTAATTAAAATAATCAAGCTAGGTAATTAATTATTAGATATTTCAAATAATTATGTTAGATGATTATTTATAAAATTGATTACAAAGTTAAAATCAAACACAAAACATGTGGGATTTTATTTTGTAGTTGCAATTAGGATGCAACTAAAACATTTAACTCATATGTTTTGTCTTCAAGATCTCATCCCACAAATTATATAAAGGAGGTTTCTTCTTTTTCATTTTCACATTAAAATACATGTGCCATGTTGGGATGAGTTCACAAAAGCTTAACCTTAAAAACAAAACATAAAATTTAAAAAAATTCATCGCTATTCTTTAATTCACTCAGTTTTGTGTTTTCATGTTTACTTACCTACCTACCTACCTACCTACCTGGTAGGTAAATAAGTCCTACTTTTTTACCTATTATGTAGGTAGGTAGGTCCTAGGTAAGTACGTAAGTATGTAGGTCCTAAAACGTATCGACATACCTACTTATGGTTATGTATGACCTACATAGTTACTAAAATAGATATTAATATAATTTATTTTTTGCAAAATATTTTTAAAATGCCATGTGACAACTTTTGATTGTGACACATGTCATAATCTCAAACCATCATTAATAGTCATAATGGATGATGGAGATCAATACTTCAAAAAGAAAATATTTTTATGTCTAAAATTTTTTATAGTGTCATGTGTTACATTTTAATGGATGGATGATAATGAATGATGCTAGCATGACATCATGGGTGTAATTATAATGAAGTTGCATAGTAGTTCAAAATGAGTTGTTTTGACAAAGTTGCAATTGACATGCAATGAGATGCATCATATATATAGTGAGTTGCAAATGTTCGGTGTAATTCAAAAATTAAGTTATAAGACTAGTTGTAAAACACCCTTTCTTTCATGTAGTGTTTTACTACAACATCTACAAATCACAAAAAAAAAAAACCTATAACATTTATAATCAATTACAAAAGATGCCAACTTTCACAACAATAAACTCCCCCAAAAAAACTAAATACGTGTTTTGATTTCTTCAATGTATTATACATTTTTAGCATTTGCATGCATAACAACAAATCACTTAAAAATAATACCATTTTATAAAACCACCAAAAACACATATGCAAATACAACCTTATTGATCAAAACAATTCACACCAAATTTTCAATGAAGCATTAATTCATTTCCACATGTTTCAACTTTGAAAGTCCACATTTTTTTGAGCCATCCCAAAAAATCAAAACAATTTGCAAAAAATCACAAAAAAAAACCCATAATATATAAAGCTTCATGCTCACCTTTATTCAAGATTTTTTCTTTTTTCTTCTCCTGTTTGTAATTCTTTTATTATTATTTTATTTTCACTTTGCGACAAAAGTAAAAACAACACACATGACAATACACTAACAAAAACTAATATTAAAAACACATACACACACAATTGTTTGTTGGAGTTGTTTGGCTCCTTGCACCAATAACAAACATGACCAAAAACACATGATAGGAAAAAAAAAAACAAAAAACCTGTATTGTTAAGAACATCAATTCCCCGCAACATTGGCAATGACCACCATGTCAAAAAGGAACATGCTAGAAAATAAATAAATGGAAAAAGGTCCACAAACACTTACCTCAAGTAATCCCAACATGGCTCACACCTCCTCTACACATTCACACACATAAAGAATGAAACACAAGAAAAACAATGAAATCTACATTTCTTACAAGTTACATAACAAAAAGAAGCCTTCATAAATCATTGTAAGTTGGTTTGCAACATTATGGTCCTATGCAATCTTGCACAAAATAATTTTAAAATAAATAAAAGCTTGAACTTGCACACACCAAAGCTTATGCACAAATTGAACAAAAGAAAAAAAAAACATATTTATTTATTCTATGTGATTCCAAGCTATGAAAAAACTAGAAAAGCTTTGACCATCTGTAGCCGAACAACGGGTGGCAGGACAGTGACTCCATGAGTGTGCAGTTGGTGTGAACACAAACCCTTTGATCTGGGTAATATGGCCGCCTCCATTAATGAGTGGCGGCGGATTTCATCTTCATTAGTTTGAGAGGGAAACTGGATATGCATGGAGTGCATGGGAGAAGGTGGTTTGTCTGTGTGGGGTGTGAGGACAGGAAGATGGTGGCGCGTTTGATGAAGAGGAGCGGCGCCACATTGATTAGGGATGGAGGAAAGCTGTTGGTGAGGAAAGCGAGGAGGAGGAAGCTTGTAAGGGAAGCTGGATCCAAGGATGAAGAGGAGGAGGATGATCGGTGGGAAAGACTACTGGGGGGTTTTTGGGCAGAAGAATGAAGGAGCTTAGAGAACGCTAGTCGGGTTGCCTTTTTTTTCTGCTGCGATTAGTGACCTGAGAAATTCCGGCTCCTTGATCTAGAAGAGCTTAACGAAAGTTCAGAAGCAGGCAATTGAGATAGCAACCGTGAGGAGGCAGAAGAGTGAGTTCTGTACGAGACATTGTGTGTAATGAGAATCATGGAATTTTGCCTCTGAGATTCATTTCGTGTGAATTGTATGTTGCATAATTGTGGAATTGCATTGTGCGCGCTCTGTCAGAGCGCAACAGAGTCGGGGGAGGTTTGGTTAGTGTTGTGTCCTCTCCGTTTCTTTGGATCCCCCCTTTTTGGTTACACATCAACTAAACACCCAAAAAAAAAACAAAAATGCACATGCAAAAGCTCTTTTCCTTTTCCCTTTCCTCCTTCCAAACCCAAAGGCCCTTTCCCTAATGTAATGTCACACATACACACACACAAAAACACAAGCTCCAAAAGTTTTGGAGCCATGGAAAAAAAAAATCCCAACCAATGAGTATAAACTCATTTTCCATCCCACACACAAACACAAAAAGAAAAGAATAAGAGGCCCCACAAGCAAAAGTCATCACCAAAACTTGTAAAGCCATGACCAAAGCTTGGAAGTTTTTAAAAACATAGAAAAAATAGAAACATGCCACCTCCAATCCCACATATAGGGGGAAAAAAAACTCTTACAATATTAAATCTACACACATGAAGAAATATGCATACAAATAAAACCCCACCATGCTTACCATAAGCATAAAGTCTCCCACAACTTGTAATACGATCCCTCACATAGAGAGCAAAAAAACACACTCACAATGCTAAGTCTTTCAAGAATAAATCATTGTTCACATTTTTTTCTACCAACTCCAAAAAAAATTAGTATTTAATTTTTTATTTTTTTTTGTAAAGCCCTTAAAGAGCTATGATTCCAAAGATTTTCCTTTGTTGAAAAACTTATCATAAGAGGAAATTTTTGATAGTTCGACCACTTCAAGCCCAAATTGTTGGGTGGTTGCACATTATAATGTACAAAATAAATCTTGTCATAATGTTGTACTTTTCATTTCAAAAATTGATGTGGTGTATTGTATAATTTGAAATGGTTTAACGATGAAAATGTTTAATTAATGATGATTCACATCTTAGTCCATTAAATTATTGTGAATATTTTGCAAAAAAATAAATAAAATCAATCTTCAATTTGAATATTTCTTTTATAATATAAATGTTATCACAAAACAACAAGTTTCAATAAAACGATTACAAGATACAACTTTTAGTTGAAATTTTTCAATGAAAATTAGCACATACGATTATTGAAACATGGTAGATAATATTTTAAAACTTTTGACACAATTTACCTACATTGTTTTTTGTGGTGTGACATTGACACATTTAATTTTCAAAAGTACATTTAGGTGATATAAAAACTTTTTTTGCAAAACAAATTGTTGGAAATCGTTTTTTAATCAAATTACAATTGGGCAAGGTGTTGATTATTTTATAAAATTGAGGTGGGGTTTTAATAAAAAAAAATATAATATTTAAAAATAAGGCGTTTAAAAAAAAAATTATAACGTGATTACAAAACATTTACTTAAATAAACAATATGAAACAATTTGATTTCCAATATTGTTTTAATTTATTTGATTTAAAAAACCCAATTCAGCTAAATGTAAATTTTAAAAATCAGAATAAATGAATTTTAACTTATGATATTTTAAATAATTTATGTACATATTTTTTTTACTCCTTTTGTGTACATCATAATGTGCAACCACCTTATTTTGCATATTTCCACCATTGTACATGCTATTTTTATTTTTGACCATTCATATTCAAGTTCATCATTTTACATCAAAATATATAATTTTATAATCAATTTCCAAAATTAAAAGTTCTAAATTCATTTGTTATTTTTAACCATATGGATGTGATCCATATATGATTGCTCTATAAACTTATTTTTCAAGTGCATTTTCAAAAGATTTTTGAAAATGTCATTTTTCAACACATCTAAGAAAATGTTGTACCACCTTAGGCATTTAGGGTTAATCCTTTTGTAAGCTCACCCATCCTTATACTATTTCAATTTAAGTGACCTTAATTTTAGAGCTCATATGAATCCTTGTTAAATTAAAATTTCCAAAAACAAATCATTTACAAATTTTTTGAAAATAAAAATCATTTAAAATTCAATGACTTTTGCTCCATTGGTCAAAAAATTCTAAAACACAATTGTGCACATCACCTCATATAAGGTTTTCCAATAATACCAAAAGTGAAGCACATCGCCATATGAAACCTTGGTAAATTAATTTTGAAAAAAAATTATTTACAAATAATTTTTGAAAATGAAAATCATTTTAAATTCAATAACTTTTGCTTGGTTGGTCAAAACATTTGTAAAAACACAAACATGCACATCACCTCATTTAAGGCTTTCCAATAATACCAAAAGCAAAGCACATGGCCCCACAATTTGAAAGAGATGATGATCATTTGAGAGAGATGATGTGTGATCACATCTAAACAAAGAAACAACCCATTCGTTGTCATTTTATTTATTTATTTAGATGAAATAAATAGATGGGGAACGACCCATTCCTTGGGCACTTATGTACACAATAACATCCCCTATTATTTGGGTCTCTCAGAAAACTAACTATTGGGCCTAGGTGCCAATTTTGGTAAATGCCATTTAAAATATAAAATAAAAATAAAAATAAAAATAATATATGCATTTTGGTAAGGGAATTTTACTAAATGGGAAAATTCAAAAGAAGTAAAGAAGCGAGGCCTTCCACTAAACATACCATATGTATGAAGTTTCACAATTTTTTAGAACAAATGTGTCCCAAAAAATCTGAATATAGCCTAATATATATTAATTAATGTAGCCTAAATTATATATATATATACATATATATATACCCTAATCTGAACCCAAGCAAAAAGAAAAAAAGACAAATGGGGCAAAACAAGGGAGATCGAATGGCCCTGATCACGCCATCTGACAACCTATCTCAAGCCACGAATTACAAGGGATAAACGATAGTAGAAGGGCCAGGTGAATTGAACCTTCCGTTACCGGTGGTCACCGGTCAAGTACACGCCACAAAAGGTGGGGTCCCTGGAGGGGGCATTTGAAGGGTTGTTTTTTGGAGTATTTGATTTATCCGGTAATTTCGTAGAGGAGCCAGGTGAATTGAACCTTCCGTTACCGGTGGTAGCCGGTCAATTACACCGCCACAAGTAAAGGGGGGGGGGGAGCTCTTAAACGTTTTTACCGAGCCAAGCGATCTGGTGTACTTCGTATCCGGTAAATTCGTAGAGAGCCAAGTGAATTGAACCTGCTGTTACCGGCGGTCACCGGTCAATTACACCGCCACAGTAACGAGAGAAGTTGGGGGGCCCGAAGGGCCTTTTTTCACCAGCCAAGAGAATTTCCGGTGTACGTATTTAAATTTTCCGGCAATTTCGTACAAGAACCAGGTGAATCGAACCTTCTGTTACCGGCGGTCACCGGTCAATTACACCGCCACTTTTAAACCCGGCGGGTAGGGGGGAGGGTGGGGAGGTTTAATACTTCTTATTCTTACCAACCAATAGATCCGGCTGTGATTTCTTTCATACCCGGAAAGTAATAAATATCGGTACTTACGATTTCTTTATAACTAACTCGAGGTTAAGTTTGTTGTACCAACCCCCCCCAAAAAAAAGAAGCTGGCACACGTGTGTAGATCCTAGCTGTTGGATTGCGACGTGGACTGTATGAGTACCGTCGGATTGGGAATAGGCCAAAGAAGAAGCAGAGGATCTGATAAAACCGGACACAAGAGGAGAGTCCCTTCTCTTTCTGTGGACTGACGAACACGGAAGACAGAAGAGAGAGAGAGAGAGAGAGAAAGAGAAAGAGACGCAGGCACAGATTTGCACAAGTGTGTAGGATTCTTCTTCTTGCTTCCCACTACTACTACTACTACCATGGCTCGTTTTCTACAGATTTGGAGCACTTCCATGCTCTTCCTTGTCCTCATGATCCTGCCTGCTGTTCAAGGTATTCACGAAACTGGCTTTCAGCTCTTACAGGATCTGTTTTCATCTCCTTTTTTGGTGAAGGTTCGAGGAGGTTCTAAGGCTGTCGTCATATGCTTTGGCCAAAGGTTTTTTTTTTTTTTTGGGTTGAATTTTTCCTTCCTCATGCATTTTGTTGATAATAATATCTTCTAGATCAAAAGTCGTTGGAATATCTCTCTCTGTGTGTCTCTCTGTGTGTCTGTGTCTTCTGTTGGTTATAAACTTCTAGATTGAAGGTTTTTCTAGAGAAGGTTTTTGGCCTGTGTTGTTTTCAATAGTTTCGTCTTCTCGTTTGGTTTGGACTTTGGACCATTCCTGGTTTGTGTATATAACCAGATTCCAACGAAATCTTGTAAATCTGAATGTGTTTAGGGTTTTCTTCCTTCTCTGAATAACTGGATTTCAGCTTCTTGACATCTGTTGAAATGAATTGGATTTTTGGAATTTATTTTTCGCCATTTATACTTTTGGTTGTTTTTTGGGGGGGTCAAGTGTTGTTGGTATGCAGACAGATCACTACAGTGCTTGGAAAAAACAAAAACATGGTTTTAGTAGGGGTTAAGATTTTTTCTTAGATTTTGGAGCCTGGTCTGTGGCTAGGCCTGCAGTTATTTTTCCTCTTACTGCTTGATCTATTGAACTTGATTTAAGGAAAAAAAGAAGTTATAGATCATGAGGACTTTGAATCCATGGATTGAGAATGCATACCTGATCCATGTGTGTCTGATCTTTGTTGGTGGCCACTTTGCACTTTTCAAGTGTTTGTTACTACTAACCTGCATCTGGTGCAAGTGATGTGATACAGAGATTTGGCAGTACATTTTTTGTAGTTTTAGATTGGTTGGAGCATTCCTATTAGCTTTAAGATTGATCCCTAGTGTAGCAGAAATGACTGTTATGCAGTCTTTACTGATAGCTCATTTAAATGTAGCTAGCTAACAATGGTTGTTGCCTGGATTGACAATCAGGTGTTGAGAAAGTGAAGGTGGAGTTATACTCAGAATCCTTGTGCCCATATTGTGCAAATTTCATCATCAATTATCTCAACCCATTCTTCAACAATGGGCTCATTGACATTGTGGAGTTGCGGATCATCCCATATGGAAATGCTCATATCCATGCAGATGGCTCTCTCACTTGTCAGGTACTTTTCCTCTCTTCTTGGAAATTGGATATAGTAACATTCAGCTTTCCATGAATTTTCCTTTCCCAAGGAAGCCAGGTCTTTGTTTCATATTTATTGAAAGATGTTGCTTGAGGTTGGTGGATTCATGTAGCACATTACTTTGCCATTTTAGTGACAGAAAACTCAGTCCTCTGAAGTCTTGCAGAGATTGTTCTTGAGGCAGTGAGTGATAGTCTAGTAGTGTATAGGAAGAAGATTTCACCTTAAATTGTATATTGTAGTGTTGCATCTCTCTAAGAGATATTTTGTCCTGACACAATCTGTGGTTTATGAATCTGGATGATTAAGCCAAATCTTCATTCTTTCTGAAAAGAAGAATGGAATTAGTGAGCATCCCAGCTGCAGAACACAGTGACCAAAAGCTAAGGTAAAAGAAGATTTAGCGCAGAGATAATATTGCTCAAAAGGGGATGAAGCTGAAGACTCCAAATGTTGATTGGTCCCTGGTTGCATCCACTCAATGTTTTCTAAGACTAAACAGGATTAGCCAAGCTGAAAGCTGGAATGTTCATTAGTAATTCACATAAAGCTGTGGTAATGATCTGATTAGTGATAAATTTATCCATTCTGGGTTTTGGGACAGCATGGACAAGATGAGTGCTACTTGAATATTATACAAACATGTGCTATCCGCCTTTGGCCAAAAGTGGTACTGATTCTTTTACCCTTCTTTTCTTCCCAAAAGCTGTCATCTTCTGAGCCTTTTTGCCACTGCAGTTTTGTTCTTTCTTAATGAAGAAGCAATCAGAGCATTTGCTATATAATTTCTGTATGGTGGATGTTTTTAGTAATGTGTGTAGTACAATTGGTAAGTGTCATTTTCTTGTTCTGAGGATTACCAAGTTGAATCTTGGATTGTCTACAATTCCCAGATTAACCAGTATTGAATAATTATGTAAGTATCACCTAAGTTTGTTTCAGTTCTGGGTAGCTGCTTCCAAGAATTTTGGTCAGGTATATTGTATGCTTTAGGTGGCTTCAAGCAAGAATGTAAGGACATTCTGTAAGGACATTCTGAGTTTGTTTTATGTCTGGTGACAGACGGATTGGTTCCCTTTCATTTATTGTCTGGAAAGGCTCCCCAGGGCAACAGCAGCTCAGGATTGGAAGTCATGTGTGGAACCTTCACACCTTGACCTTGCCCCTCTTCTTGAATGCTCAGCAAGTCCTTTGGGGGAAAAGGTACACAGTTGGATCTTGAATCTTTTTCAACAGGTTCTCTGGGTATAGGGTTTAGTGTTTATTGTTTTTGTTTGCCAAGAGATCATTAGTGTTTTCTTGGCTCCTTACTCTTCATGTTGCAGGAAGATGGCTCACATAATCAATGAGCTAGTAAAGTAAAATCTACAGTATCCTCTCCCAAGATGGAGTGACCAGAAAATATGGTTGAGTAATGATCTGAGTTGTTCAAGCCATTTTATTCAATCTGGATGGGTTCACTATCCAGCTGTCCTCGACCTTTGTACTCAAAGCTTTGAACGTGCAATTGGTTTTGAGCTGATTTAAAGGCATTCTACAATGACAACTACATTTTCACAATTATGATTAAAAGAAAGGTGACAATGATGGGTGACTATTGATTGGCAGCTGGAGCTGGAATTTGCAGCTGAAACAGACAGGTTGCAACCACCGCACAAATATGTCCCATGGGTGCTTGTCAATGGCGAGCCTTTGTATGAGGTCTGTCTCTTTTTCTTTACTATGATTACCCACTAACAAGCCTGTGCACAACCACAGACTTTACACATCACTTCCATGGTTAAATGCTGTAGTGAACTACAGCTGACCCATGACCATGCCTATGTGCCATTCACAGCTTTGCTACTGATACATGCTGTGACCTTGAACAGTCTGAGCACCATTTTTATCTGGGTGCCCCAACTATTGGGGGATATGGATTATGTCATCTTTATTTGAGTACATAGGATTCAAAAGTCCGATTCTCTATTTAGGTTGAGAGGATCCCAGAGCTTATGCACTCCATTGTTGAGCTCCAAGGTTTGTATGAGCTGAGAGAAGCTTCTTCTGGCTCCAGAACTGACAGTGGTGTAGGTATGACCTGGCTGTCATTCTGTCCTTATTAGGATCAAACCTAAATTCACAGACTACTTACAGGTTTAGCATGATTGACTGTGTTTGGTTTGCAAAAACAGTTATATGGATCCAGCTTTCAATTCTGATGTTATGTGAAACCACATGCCAACTTTGAACCCCTCTGTGAAGTACACTGTAGTGTCATCTTGGCAATTGGCTTCCTGTGAGTTTTCTTGGCTAAGTTAAGCACACCCACTCATGCTTGAGTTGTTTTTGTGGCAGAATTATGAAGATGTTGCAATTTATGTTTGCAAAGACTATCAAGGAACCAAACCTGCAGTATGTTCAAGACTGTTACCCAGTGAGAGTTTGAAAATGAAGCAATCGGCTGATGCTTGCTACAAAACTGAGTCATTTTAAAACTTGGTGTGAGCCACATGCACGGGCCATGAAATGGACCAAGAATTTGCTGACATGCAGGTCTTTGAAAACTCCTGCAAACTTCAGTTATTAACTTGAGAGTGGGATTTTTAGTGTTTCCACTGTACTTTACTGTCAGAGAGTTCCCATTTGCAGTTTTTTTGTGCTATTATAGTTCCTGAGTGCAAGTGTATAATGCAGCAAATGTAAGTTAGCCCTGTGCTCTAGTCCTTGCAAATTGTAGAGGTATATAGGCTTTGTGATTTTGTCATTATTTAAGGCTGTCTCCTTGCCCCCTTCCTGTTACAGATGCATCTATTTGTTTGCTACCTCTTCTATTTTCAAGCATTGCAACTTAGATTTTTTTTTAATTTTTTATTTATGTGCTACATTTTTAATGTCAATTAAAGTTTTGCCTCTAATATACTACCCTGAGTGTAGTCTTTCTAGCTTACCAAAAGTTTGTAATGCACCAAATGTGCTGTTTTCTTGCCAATTTTACTGAACTGAATATCCTTGTAATTGTGCATCGTCGAGCCTCAAGATACGGGTATGTCAAAAGCTCGCTTGCTTTGAACAATTTGTTAAGTTATTCATCTAAACAGGCAATAATGTTGTAATGTATTATAACGTCATCACACTAGAACTCAAAGCTTCTCCAACACGAAAGAAAGAACTTCTGCAATTTGAAGTGATTTTGAAAGTAACATTACAATCCTCATCATCGTCATCATCTTCTTCTTCCTCTAGAATTCCTCTTCTCTTTTTCGTCCTCCCACAATAGAAGATTCAATCTCATATATTTGATTAATGTCATCCTTGCACATCCCAAAGCTCCAAACATGATCTACAATTGGAGAGTCTATTCCCTCCTTTGCTTCATATTTAATACAAGATAAGGCATCATACCTTTGTGATCCAATTAGGATTTTGCTATGATATGATTTCTTCTATTATGTTTGAAGTCATGTCCTTTTAAACTTTCTTTCAAGTTTTTCTATTCTTCTTTGCACCGACTTTCTAGATTGGACCTATTTAGGCTTGATACGTTAAATCCGCAAGGATTACCCTTCTACTTTTATCTAGAGGAATTGTAATTTGGGCTCATCATGTTATATTAGTTAGATTCAAAAAGCAAGTTGTTGTTCACACTATAATAGTTACTAGGTGGCTATAAATTTATCAAGGAAACTCTCTTGTTACTTCTTGTAATTATACCATTGATGATGCTAACAATGAAAAAAATACAACTTACCATTTGAATAAACTAGAACAATAGCATGTTGCAAAGTGAAAAGTTATGACTAACTTTAGAGAACTTTCTAATGGAATTTTTAAAACATAGTTAAATGGGCAATTCATGAATATAAGATGCGAATAAGATACAAATTTGAGTTTATTCAGTCATTTTATTGATTAATTAATAATATCATAGTGTTACCTCCTCCACAATAGAATGGTTACTTGGGTGTGGCAAAGCAAAAGGAGATATCAACCCCAATGTAAAGCAAAGATTGGAAACATGGTTGCATTTCTAGATTCATTCCTCACCAAGCCTCAAACCCTAAAAAACATTAATTTAAGAGTTGTACATTTATAACTAAACATGAAAAGTACAAATAAAAAAACAAAAAAATGAACTCACAATTGTTTGTGTATCTAATGTTCATTCCATTTGACATTTTCTTGAATGAAATTAAATTATCATCCTCATGACATCCCTCTAATGGTCATTGAATAAGACGTGTGCAAAATCTCAACATGAATCACCTTATTTTCAATATGTTATGAACTTTTGAAAATAATAATAAAATCTTACTCTAAACAAAAGTCCATAATTCAATATTTTCATGTGATATGATGCAAAAAAAATCTCTCACTCTCTCTCTATATATATATAATCATTACATTGTTTAAAATAAAACCAAGTCCCTAACAACTTTAAGATCCAATCATTAACTTTAATCAAAGTCCAATGATTTATTTTTTTTCAATGTTTCATCTTATAATTTCAACTTCAAAAGTCTAGAACTTTTGCAATTTTATTCATTAAACATCACAATCAATTGCCTTACATACATATTCAATTATATATTTTAAAAGAGTCTCTAATGACAAACCTAACATACACAATAAAATGTAGCGATTGTAATCACACTCATTATATAAAAAACTATCACAATGACACCAAAAGGGGTCCACCTTACCATGCATTTGTCTTTGTGATAGCTGAAAAGGTTTGCAAGGTTTCTTAAGACTTTCATGTTTGTAATGAAATTGAAGTTTGATTTTGGGAAATCAAAGAAGGATTCATTACAATTCAACATCAATGTCATATCTAGTCAACCACCTCACTTGAGAATATACACAATTTTCCTTTGTTATCTCCAATTGAAGTACCCCCATCCATGAGTTTTTGTTCTCCTCCTCATGTTATTCAAAATCATAGTTTAAGAAACCCTAGTTCAAGTTCTAGAAGCTTTAGCAATGCCGTTGAGGTGAAAAATCAAGGTGATGAGCTTGATGTTGTTATACAAGAACAAGCAAGTCGATCACATAGGTACATATGGGCATTCAAAGCAAAATGGAAGATTGAGAATCCATGGTTGATGCAACTATGACCTCAAGGTGGTTGGGAAACATGATGTGTTACCGGCATTCGTGCACATGCCCAAACATATGGGCTATGGTAGGGTGCAAATCTATGCACTATTCTTTTGTCAAAGATCCTAAGTTAAGTAATGAACATAGAACATGCATTTTCCAGCATGGGAAGCTTAACATGGAGTTCAATAGGCAACTTTAATGGCATGTCATGTGGATAACATGATCAACAAGGAACAAACTAAAATCATCACATGCATGAATTTTTTAATATTTTACCATTCAAAGTGGCTAATCTATTTTGAGTTAGAAAACACGTGTTTTAGTTAGGTAACTACCTCCACCAAATATGCCCATGAATAATGATTATGTGTTGCATACACAATAGTGTATGCAACCCTTCAATTTCTTTGGGCCATCTTGGTATTTGAGGGAGAAGCTATTAGTTAGGATTGAAAATGTTTTTTATTGATAATAGATGAGCCCACAAACAAGACATTGGAATGACAATTTTTTTATTTATGTATGTAGTTTGAATGGAGATGGGATGTTCTTGTCACATAGTTTGTGAAGTTATTTACAATTATGGTTGGCATATGTGAGGCCATGTATGTTGTCATTGATAAGGTATTGATTCCTTCATTCTTTCTAGGAGTGGAAGAATATGTGAACGAGACATATCCTAGCATTGGATTGACTTTCTTTGCATGTGAAATGATAATTTTATATCTTGTTCTCTATTATTGACTTGAGTTATTTATTTATTTTATTTTCTCATTAGTAATGAATATTGGTTTATGTGTTTGATGTTTTAAATGATGTGAAAGATTCAATTTTTTAAAAAGGAATTAATGAAGTTGAAAATTGCTAGACATGAAAAGCCCTTTGCAAGATGTGCTTTGTGCTTTGATTTTGTTTGATAAAATAAATTCAAGTTTAATCTTGCTTTTGTTGGTTCATAGTCATTGATTGTTATAAAACTTGCCATTTTTAGATTTTGCCCATCATAAAGACAAAGTTGAAATTGAACCAAACCGTGAAAAGACCAATAGACAAAATATTGCCCATCAAGAAACAAGTGGGACCCTTTGTCAAAAACTAACATAGGTGGTGACCATGCAAAGAGCCTTCAATACAAAGTTGCAAGGTGAGTATGAGCGCCATAGTTTAAGGTATGTCTCCAATGTGCTTGAGGTTGGGTGGTGGAACCATGCCTTTGTAATGTTGTGAATTTTCAACGGCTTGAGCAACAACACACATATATATACCATTGGTTTTGAGTTTCACTTTGTGCTTCGAATGTGTGCATCTCTTTATCCAACTTTGCTTGACTTGTGTAGGAATCATTTTGTTGGAAAGCTCTTGTTCAGAAAGGGTGTGAGTGAAGAAGCCACATAAAATTGGACCCATATATAGGCCTTTTGTCCAAGGGGAACTGTACAAAAAAATGTTGGACCCCATTTCAACTTTTATTCATTGGTGAAATTTTGCCAAAAAGTGGAACTAAGAAAATTTAAAGCCAAAAAAAAAAAAAAAGTGATTTTGGAGGTTTTTAATCACCAAAAGTAAGGGGGGGAAAATTAGTAAAAATGGCTAGATTTCTATATTTGGTTTTTAGTGTATAGCCAAAAGTATATGTAAAAGGTTGATTGAAGATTTGTGGGTGGAAAAGCTTCAGTGCCTTATGGGTTATAATTTGTCAGTGCACAACATGAGCATTTGTTGTTACACTATTTTGTATGTTCAGCTTTGAGAATTTTAAAGCTAGATAAAATATGCTGAAGTGAAATTTCCACACCCATACATCATTCATTTCACATCCCGATTATCAACAAGGTTATCAATAAGGTTATTAATCATTTACATGTGAGTTATTGAATTTTTGAAACTTGATTAGAGAACCTACTCACCTAATAGGTAGCATCTAGAGACCTGGCAAGACTTGTAAGGGTTGCATATTGAATTGACAAGATTGCATAACTTATTTGGATGTTTGAAATAATTTTCATCCAAGTAAATAAGATATCAATCTTTAAACCCTAAAAAGTTATTAAACTACCATTTCTTAACTTGGTCCAAATTTAGAAAACATGGGCATATCATAAATCTAATATATTAGAATTATCCGTAAAGTAACCCTGTCTTCACCCTGTCTTTGGGCCTCCTTTCACCCCCTATCCCCTCTTTCAGTGGTATCCGCAAAGTAAAGACATTTTAATAAATCTCAGTATGGAATGCTGATACTCAGCATTTAATGCACAAGGTTCGAGACTAATTATAGTAGTCGTACGGTTAGGAGCAGTGAAAATATATGTAGCAGCAGTGGAGGCGCTCAGGAAAAACGAAAGACAGGATGAAACTCAGTTTACCACCAAAATCGATGGTTTTTTGAGTTTCATCCCCCGTTGAATGCTAATGTACTTTTTTGCAGGTTTGTGTTGAATCTCACGCTGTGTATGACCAAACTCAGGGTTCTGGTGCTGTGTTTTTCTTACTTTACGGATAACTCTATTATATGGTTGTCAGATGCTCAAAGATTGTTTTTCTTGCTTCCAGTCAGAAGTGTTAGTTTTGGCAAGTCTCTTGATTCCTTATGCTACTACCATCACCCTCTGTACTTCTTGTCCCAACCAAGAATTATGAATTAAATATTGAATCACATAGTTGCCCCATAATACTCTAAGGTAATAGTATTGAACTTTTGCAAATTTTTTTTATAAAAAAGGCACATATTCTTTGATAGAACTCAACTTAGGCATTGTGGTGAGCCACAAAGGAAATAAAGTAGTCCAATGAAGTAGCTATATAGGTAATAGGTTTGAAAATGCATTTGCATATATTTGTCACGTTTCAATTGGCTATGCTAGTGAGGAAACATGGTAGATGAAAATATACCTTCGTCACACATGTGTAATGTCCCGTCATTGTGAGTTTTGTTTAGGTCCATTCCACACACAATAGTTCAAGAGTTTTAAAAAACTTGAACTTGATGAATAGACAAAATGAGATCATGCACTTGTGACTAATAAGGTCACATTTTTCATTTTAAAAAAA
>Ga0116229_10005590_pt1 | contig 20444 bp, 18 predicted proteins | sample S1TSphgellanicum_3_FD_87313 | JGI IMG/M metagenome (GOLD analysis project Ga0116229, IMG submission 87313) | Host-associated microbial communities from peat moss isolated from Minnesota, USA - S1T2_Fc - Sphagnum magellanicum MG | ecosystem: Host-associated > Plants > Peat moss > Unclassified...
CGGTGCCCGGCCTCAAGGTAAGGGTCAGACGCACCAGGACGTAGTTGACCAGGCGGCCATTGGAAATGATGGGAACGCCCACAGTCGACAGATAGAGCGAACTTCCAGCCGGCGGCGGCGGCGCCGCCAACGCAAGGTCGGGTCCGGCCGCCAAAACAGGTAGGCTGAAGGCCCACAGAAGGCGGGACAGAACGCGCAGGGGTGTTGGGACGCGACGCATGACGCCCAACCCTGACCAATCGCAGGCGCTTGCGCAAGGGTTCAGGTGTGACGCCAACCCGTTCGCGATACCGTAATCTCGCAGCCGCGCCATAGGGGCGTAATCCCTGCGCCCCCTCTCGCCTCCCCGATCGCTGTCAGCTGCACGCCGACCTCGGCCGCCGCGGCGATCAGCTTGTCGAGGTGGAGCGGAGAGGCGGTGCAAACGACCTCATAGTCGTCGCCAAAGGTCGCGAGCTCCACATAGGCCTTCGCCCGGTCGGGCTGACGGGCGAGCCAGCTTGCGGCCGCGGTCGAGATTGGAAGGCGCTCGAGGTCGATGGCGAGCCCCACGCCGCTGGCCTCGCCAATGTGGCCGGCATCGGCCAGGAGGCCGTCGGACACGTCTGCAGCGGCGCTGGCGTGACCGCGGAGCGGCCCCGAGAGCGCCAGACGCGGCGACGGCAGGCGATAGCGATCGGCCAGATAGGCGACCGCATCGGCGCCGAGCGCGTCCAGCCGCCCCTGCGCCGCTTGCAAGCCTAGGCCGCCATCGCCGATCACGCCTGAGACCAGCACGATATCGCCGACGCGGGCGCCGCTGCGCTTCACCATTCGGCCCGCCTCCACCCACCCCAGCAAGGTGACGCTGGCGGTCAATGGGCCCGGCGTCGAGACCGTATCCCCGCCCAGCAGGGGAAAGCCATGGGCGAGTTGCTCCAGCCGCAGGCCTTGCGTGAACTGTCGACGCTTCGCCTCGTCGCACCCAGGCGGCCAGGCGATCGCCAGGAAATAGCCGCACGGCGTCGCGCCCTTGGCCGCCAGGTCGGACAGATTGACCCGCAACAGCTTACGGGCCGTCAAATCCAAAGGGTCGCCGCTCAGGAAATGCACGCCCTCGACCATGGCGTCCTTGGTGATCACCAGGTCGAAACCCGGTCGCCCCGGCAAGACGGCGGCGTCGTCCAGCAGGTCCAGCGCTTCAGGGGCGCCCAAGGTCAGGGGCCGGAACAGCCGCGCAATCTGGTCGAACTCGTCCAAAGCGCAGACCCCCAGCCGCCGTCCGTCTACCCCCGCACATCCCGAGCCAGCCCGTCGAGGGCGCCGTTGACGAAGGCGGACTCCTTGCTGTCGGCGAAGGCGTTGGCGAGATCGACATATTCGTCGATGATCACTTCGCTGGGCGTATCGCGGTGATAGATCAGTTCGAAGCCGCCGGCCCGCAGGATCGCCCTTACGGTCGCGTCCAGACGCTCCAGTCGCCAGCCCGCCGACAGGCGATGCACGACCGCCGGATCGATGTCGCTCTGGTGGGCGACCACGCCGCGGACGATCTCGGCGAACAACGCCTCGTCGGCGTCGGCGAGGCGCTCGCCGTCCAGGTCGCCGCCAAAGCGGTGGTCGGCGAACTCGCGCACCACCGCCTCAACGCCGACGCCGGACACTTCCATCTGATAGAGCGCCTGAACCGCAGCGAGCCTCGCGACGGCGCGGGCCTTGCGCACCTTCGCGCCGATCGGGGCCTCGCCCGGGCGGGAAACAGTCAAACATCCACCTCTTCGTTCAAGCCTTCCTCACCCAGAAAGCGGGCGAAGTCCTGGGTTTCGCGGAAGTCTCGGTAGACCGAGGCGTAGCGGACATAAGCCACCTCGTCCAAACCCTTGAGCGCCTTCATCACCAGTTCGCCGACCACGCTGGACGGCAGTTCGGTTTCGCCGCGGCTTTCGAGCTGGCGCACGATGGCCGACACCATCCGCTCCAGCCGCTCAGGGTCGATCGGCCGCTTACGGATTGCGATCGAGATGGAGCGGACCAGCTTCTCCCGGTCGAACGGCGTACGTCGCCCCGATCGCTTAACGATGGTGAGTTCGCGCAGTTGCACCCGCTCGAACGTGGTGAAGCGGCCGCCGCATTCCGGGCAGAACCGCCGCCGCCGGATCACCCCGCCGTCTTCAGACGGTCGGGAGTCCTTCACCTGACTTTCAAGATGGCCGCAGAAAGGGCAACGCACGTGGTCTTCGTCCCAACCCAGATCGTCGCGCCCAAAAGCGCAAAGGTCTAACTATAGATGGGGAAGCGCTTGGTGAGGTCCAGCACTTCCTGGCGCACGGCCGCTTCGGTCGCAGAATTGTCGTTCGCGTCCTTGGCCAGGCCATCGACGACCCGGGCGATCAGGCGCCCGACGGTGCGAAACTCCTCGACGCCAAAGCCACGCGACGTCGCGGCCGGACTGCCCAGACGAATGCCAGACGTAATGGTGAAGGGCGTCTCATCGAAGGGCACGCCGTTCTTGTTGCAGGTGATGTTGGCCCGCTCCAGGCTGGCCTCGGCCGCCTTGCCGGAGACGCCCTTGCGGCGCAGATCGACCAGCATGACATGGCTGTCGGTGCCCCCCGACACGATCTCGACGCCGGAGTCCACCAGGGTTTCAGCCAAGACCTTGGCGTTATCGATCACAGCTTGGGCGTAGAGCTTGAACTCGGGCCGCAACGCCTCGCCGAACGCCACCGCCTTGGCGGCGATCACATGCATCAAGGGGCCGCCCTGCAGGCCAGGGAAGACGGCCGAGTTGATCTTCTTGCCCAGCGCCTCGTCATTGGAGAGGATCATCCCGCCGCGGGGGCCGCGCAGGGTCTTGTGGGTGGTCGTGGTCACTACATGGGCGTGGGGCAGCGGGCTGGGGTAGAGGCCCGCGGCGACCAGGCCGGCGAAGTGCGCCATGTCGACCATCAGATAGGCGCCCACCGAGTCGGCGACCGCGCGGAACTTGGCGAAATCGATGTGACGGCTATAGGCTGAGCCGCCGGCGATGATCAGCTTGGGCCGTTCGCGCAGCGCCGTCTCGGCCAGGGCGTCGTAATCGATGATCTGGTCCTGGCGTCGCACCGTATAGGGCACGGGCTTGAACCACTTGCCCGAATAGTTGGCGGGGCTGCCGTGGGTCAGGTGGCCGCCGGCGGCCAAGTCCATACCCATGAACACATCGCCGGGCTGCAGCAGGGCTAAGAAAACCGCCTGGTTGGCCTGGGCGCCTGAGTGAGGCTGGACGTTGGCGAAGCTGCAGCCGAACAAAGCCTTGGCCCGTTCGATCGCCAGCCGCTCCGCCTCATCGACATACTCACAGCCGCCGTAATACCGCCGACCCGGATAGCCTTCGGCGTACTTATTGGTCATGATCGAGCCCTGCGCCATCAGCACGGCGCGCGAGACGATGTTTTCCGAAGCGATCAGCTCGATCTGCTCCTGCTGACGCTTGAGTTCGTGAGCGATCGCCGCCGCAAGGTCAGGATCAGCGACCTGCAGGGTCGCTTCGAAAAACCGCGTGTGATCCACTGCGGTCTTCTCGGCGGTGATGATTTGGGTCATGGGCGCTCGCTTTGAAGATGGGGCATTGTTCTAGGCCGTAGAGGGGGGCGGATCAACGGTCATCCAGACCCAAGGCCGGAGCATTTTCAGCCAAAGCCATAGCCGATTCAGCGAAAAAAGCGCTCTGACTTTAAATCTTTAGGCGCTGCGCCCACCTGGCGCCAACCGCGTCAGGCGCCAGGAACAAACTCCGGGGTCCAACGTTTTAATTCCAAGAGTTAGGCCTTCGTCGATCTTTCCGGCCCCTCAGTCGCAAAGAGTTTGATCGACGCCTTCGGAATTCGAGATCATGACAGCTTCCAATCACGACGTACAGGACAGTTCAGACGTGTTGCGTCTGAGTGCAGAAATCGTAGCCTCCTATGTTTCCAACAATACCACGTCGGCGGGGTCGCTCGGCGACCTCATCCGATCCGTGCACCAGGCGATCGCGTCCTTGGGCGAGCCCGTCGCGGCTGCGCCGGCCGTTGTCGAACGCGCCAAGCCCGCGGTGCCGATCAGCAAATCGATTCAGAACGACTTCATCGTCTGCCTGGAAGACGGCAAGAAGCTGAAGATGCTGAAACGCTACTTGCGGGCCCAGTACGACCTCAGTCCCGAAGAGTATCGGCGCAAATGGGGCCTGCCGCCCGACTATCCCATGGTGGCGCCGGCCTACGCCGTTCGTCGCTCAGAATTCGCCAAGCAGATCGGGCTGGGTCGCGGTGTGCGTCGTCAGAGCGGCGCTACAAGCACGGACAAGACGCCTGATCGGACGCGCGGTCGAAAAACGGCGGTTTAAGACCGTAAATCGTGAGGCGATCAGGCCGCGAGGCCGTGACGCTTCACGTTGCACCGGGTCCAAAGCCCGTTCATCGCCCGCACCAGATCGTCCATCATCTTGTCGTCATGGAACGGCGTCGGCGTAAAGCGCAGGCGCTCTGTTCCCCGCGGCACGGTGGGGAAATTGATCGGCTGAACATAGATGCCGTGATCGTTCAGCAGCAGATCCGACACCAATTTGCAGTGGACTGGATCGCCGACCAGCACCGGCACGATATGGCTGACCGAGGGCATCACCGGCAGGCCCGCCTCCTTGAAGCGGCGCTTCAGCGTGGCGGCGCGCTCCTGGTGACGGGCGCGGGTATGGGCGTGCTCCTTTAGCCACCGCACACTCGCGGCCGCGCCCGCGGCCAGGGCTGGCGGCAGGGAGGTCGTGAAGATGAAGCCGGGCGCGTAAGAGCGAATGGCGTCGATCAGATCGCTTTCGGCGGCGATATAGCCCCCCATCATGCCAAAGGCCTTGCCAAGCGTGCCTTCGATAATGTCGATCTCGCCCATCAGGCCGTCGCGTTCGGCGACGCCTGCGCCGCGGGCGCCGTACATCCCGACCGCATGGACCTCGTCCAGATAGGTGATGGCGTTGTAGCGCTTGGCGAGCGCAATCGTCCCGGCGAGATCGGCGATGTCGCCATCCATGGAATAGACGCTCTCGAGCGCGATCAGCTTGGGCGCGTCAGCCGGCGCTGCGGCCAGAAGCTGCTCGAGATGCTCCAGATCGTTATGACGGAAGATGTGGCGCGGGCAGCCGCCGTTGCGGATGCCCGCAATCATTGAGGCGTGGTTGAACTGATCGGAAAAGATGATCAGGCCGGGAAGGATCTTGCCGAGCGTCGCCAGGGTCGCTTCGTTCGCGACATAGCCGGAGGTGAACAGAAGCGCCCCAGCCTTGCCGTGCAAATCGGCCAACTCCGCCTCAAGCTCCACATGATAGTGGGTGGTGCCGGAGATGTTTCGCGTGCCGCCCGAGCCTGAGCCGACCGCCGAAATGGCGTCGTGCATCGCCTGCAGCACGACCGGGTTTTGCCCTTGGCCCAGATAGTCGTTGGAACACCAGACAACGACATCGCGCTCGACGCCGGCGGGCGTCGTCCAGACGGCGTGAGGAAAGTCGCCACAGCGACGCTGCAGGTCGGCGAACACGCGATAGCGGCCTTCCTGGCGGACCTCATCTACGGCCGACCTGTAGGCGGCGCTGTAGTCATATCGTTCCATGGCCGCCTTCTACACCTTCAGCCCGCGTCGTCCACGGGTCAGACCCTGGTAAAAATGTCCTAGGTTCCTACACGATCAAGCACGATCGACGCCAACGAAGCGTTTCGATGATCGGCATCAACATTTTCTATATCGCTAACACAAAGCGGGTGTGACCTTTAAGCTCGGTTCGCGAAAATGGGCGTCTCGATCAAAGCCGATCTGCGCCTCTTGTCCTCGACGGCCGCGTCGGCGCAAAACAGGGCGGCATACCGCCGGAGCCGGTCCCATGATGAAAGCGCCGATCGCGCCCTACCCCACCAATCGTCCGCGGCGCCTGCGCCAATCGCCGTGGATCAGGGACCTGGTCAGAGAAACGGTCTTGAGCCCCAAGGATCTGATCTGGTCGATCGTCGTGCACGAGGGCGAGACGCCGGAGATTCCCGTCGCCTCCATGCCGGGCGTCGCGCGGATGTCGCTGGCGCGGGCGACAGAGGCGGCGAAGGAGGCGCAAGCGCTGGGCATCCCCGCCATCGCCGTCTTTCCCTTCATCGACGGCGAGAAGAAGGACGACCGCGGCAGCCATGCCCACGATCCCGACGGCGTCATTCCCCGCACGGTCCGCGCCATGAAGGCCGCCGCGCCCGACGTCGGCGTCATGTGCGACGTGGCGCTGGACCCCTTCACCAGTCATGGCCATGACGGCTTGATCGAGCGCGGGCGCATCCACAACGACGCGACGATCGAGGCCCTGGTCGCCCAGGCCCTGGTGCAGGCGGACGCAGGGGCCGACATCCAGGCGCCCTCGGACATGATGGACGGCCGCGTGGGCGCCATCCGTCGGGCGCTGGACAGCGCCGGGCATCAGGACGTGATGATCATGGCCTATGCGGCCAAATACGCCTCGGCCTTCTACGGTCCCTACCGCGACGCCATCGGCTCAGGCCGGCTCGACGTCGGGCCCTCAGACAAGAAGACCTACCAGATGGACGCCGGCAATACCGACGAAGCCTTGCGCGAAGTGGCGCTGGACATCGCCGAGGGCGCCGACATGGTGATGGTCAAGCCCGGCATGCCGTACCTGGATATCGTCCGCCGCGTGGTGGAGGCCTTCGCGGTGCCCACCTTCGCCTACCAGGTGTCGGGGGAGTACGCGATGCTGATGGCCGCCGCTCAAAACGGCTGGCTGGACGAAAACCGCGCGATCCTGGAAAGCCTCGTCGCCTTCAAACGCGCAGGCTGCGCCGGCGTCATCACCTATTTCGCCCCCCGCGCCGCGAAGATGTTGGGCGCCTGAGGGACGTGACGTTTTCTCCTCCCCTGCGAAGCGGGGAGGAGATTGGCGGCCTAGCTTTAGGAGACCTGGCATGACCCCGGACGCGTTTCGCCAGCTCGCCCTGGCGCGCCCAAACGCAGTCGAAAGCGCCCACCTCGGCGTCATCGATTTTCGGGTCGGGGGGAAGATTTTCGCAACCCTCGGCGGCGCAGCCGGGCGCCCCGTGGTGAAACTCACACCTGAAGAACAAGATCTCCTGACCGCGGCCGCACCGGGCGTCTTCACCCCGGTCGAAGGCCGGTGGGGCCGCTTTGGCTGGACCCACCTCGACCTGTCGGTGCTGGACCAGACTATGGCCGAGGACGCCCTCGACAGGTCCTGGCGCAATGTGACGGTGAGGAGGACGGCGAAGCGGCGCGTTTAGTCCAGCTTCATCCCTTGCGGCGGCGGCCGCTTTGTCTGAGGACAGGGCGGAAAGGACTCGAACTTCGCCTTGTAGTCCGCAAACGTCATGAGGAAGCCGAGCGGCTTTCGGCGCGCTTCGAGGCCCTCAGGGTCTTTGATGGGGTAGGGCCGCCACTTGCCGCCGTCGCAACGAAACTGCGTGCCATAGAGCTGGGGGCGGTCGTGGGACGTTTCGACCCGGTCGTACATCATGGCGTAGCCTTCGCCTGGAACCTCTCCGGCGGCGACTTGGCGCCCGAGCACCGGCAGAAACCGTTCCAGAAGCGCCAGATCGCCATGCTGAACGATGTCGAAGGCGGCCCAGGACGCGCGCTCGCCGTATTTGCTGCGCAGAAACCACCCCTCGGGCGGGACGAGCTTCAACAGCGCGGTCTGGTCTTCTGCGTCCTGGGCGCTGATCAACGCCCAGGCCCGTTCAACCGCTTTGGCCCGCTCCGCCTCAGGAACCGTGGAGAAGTCCCAAGTGGTGATCACCTTACGAGGCGCCTGATCGAGGTCTCCAAGCCGCAAGATGCGCTCAGCATCGTCCTTGGGAGGGGGCAGCGCCGCCTGCCGCGCCCGAACCTGATAGATCGACGCCGCGACCGCCGTCACCACGGCTTGCGCCTTGGGCGAGAGGTCGGCGGACCCAGACAGGGCCGCCATGGCAAGAACAATTCCAAACATGTACTATCCACGAACTCGACTTTTAGTCGACTTCAGCTTTGCGTGTCGCCGCGATCTTGGCGATGCGGCCATGCGCCCTACCAGAGTCTGCAACGGTTCTAAAGCGTGCTGAGGTAGGGCTACGCATTCAACAGCCTTCGACCGACTTTGGAAATTCCAAGCTTACAATCACGGGAAATAAATCTCCGATTCTCCATATTATACGATTTTAATCGCAGCCTCTAATGCTCTAAAAATGGAAGCAACCAACCAAGCCGCGATGGGAAGCGCCAAAATTAGACCAATAACAACGAATATTCCACCTTTCCAACGAGCGCCTGTTTTCAATGCTCTTATGCCCGACATAATAAATGTTACACCGGTTGCGAAGGCTCCGCCGATGACAAGCAGGATGGCTGCAAAGGTTGCTGATAAAAACATGCGTTCCTGCGGCCCTGCAAATGACCATGGCCAATCAGCTTATGCGCAGTCGCTCGCTTCGGGCAATGCTCAGTCCCCGGACTTGGTCCGCGGGGCCATGGCGCGACGTGTCAGCCGGCGAATGGGTGTAGATGCTCTCGCCCTGTTTTCGGCACGCGGGACGGTCGCGTTACGATCACGCTTGGTCTGATAGCTATTTGGGGAGCTGACGCGTTGCGCCATGGATGCCCGGACCAAGTCCGGGCAAGACGAAAAACAGAGAAGGCGCGTCAGCCCCCTCGCTGATTAGCCACAACCGTCTAAGCTTTCCCCGCAACCTCATCTTAACGCTAACGCCCTTAACGTCCACCTTCGACTGCAGCTTCGAGGCGACCATGGCTTACGGCGAAGCGCCAATCCTGATCAAGAAGGTGAAGAAGGGCGGTGGGCACGGCCATCACGGCGGCGCCTGGAAGGTGGCCTATGCCGACTTCGTGACCGCGATGATGGCCTTCTTCCTGCTGATGTGGCTGATCAACACGACCAGCCCTGAACAAAAGCAGGGCATCGCCGACTATTTCGCGCCCGCCAGCGTCTCGCACACCACCAGCGGATCAGGCGGCATCCTGGGCGGCACGGCGCTCGGCGATAAGGGCGCCCAGAATGCGGGCTCGGCCTCGGTCATGCACCAGTTGGCCCCTACCTCACCCAATCAAACCACCGACGCGGGTCAAAGCTCGGTTAGCGGCGGCCCCGGCACGCCCGCCGCGGCGATGAGGGAGGCCCAGACCAAGGCGGAGACCGAGGACTTCGCGAGCGCCGCAGAGTCGCTTAAGCAGGCCATGCAGGATCTGCCGGAACTCGCCGAGCTCTCCAAACAGGTGCTGGTGGACCCGACCCCGGAAGGACTTCGGATTCAGTTGGTCGATCAGGAAGGCCGGTCGATGTTCGATCCCGGCTCCGCCAAGCCCAACGACCGCGCCCGCCTTTTGCTGCGTGCGGTGGCCAAGGTGGTCAACCAACTCCACAACCGGATCACCATCGCCGGACATACCAACGCCAACGTCGGCGCCACGCCCGAGAGAAACGGCGCCGGCGGCCAGGGCCCGATCAGCGACTGGCTGTTGTCGGAACAACGGGCGGACGCCGCCCGTGTCGTGCTGCAGGAGTCCGGCGTCGATCAGGATCGATTCTATCAGGTTTCCGGCAAGGCGAACGCTGAACCGCTCTATCCCGACGACCCCACCCTGCCAGGCAACCGCCGCATCACCATCGTCCTGATGCGGGAAAAGCCGGTGCTTCCGCCTGATCACTAAGTTGAGCGACGGCGAAATGCGTCAACGGTCCAACTTAGACGCCCGCCGCGTCGCCATGCCTCTTGCAGGCAGGCGCCGGCTCAGTCCTAATCCCCTATATATGAGGGCCTGAGCTCAAGGATTCTCGCTGTCCCGTGACCCAGCATTTTGCGACGCGCCAGCTTCGATTTTTCCTGACGGCGCCGTCGCCTTGTCCCTATTTGCCTGGTCGCGAGGAACGAAAGGTATTTGCGCACCTGCCCATGTCGGAAGGCGCCAGCGTCAACGACAGTCTGACCCAGGTGGGATTTCGCCGGTCTCAGAATATCGCCTACCGCCCGGCGTGCGAGGGGTGCGACGCCTGCGTCTCCGCCCGCATCCCGGTCTCAATCTACCAGATGACCCGCTCCGAACGCCGGGTGATGGACCGCAACGCCGACCTGGCGCGCCACCTGGTGGAGGCTGAAGCGACCATGGAGCAGTTCGACCTCTTGCGTCGCTATCTCACGGCCCGGCATGGCGGCGGCGGCATGGCCGATATGACCTGGGCCGACTATGTCGCCATGGTCGAAGACACTGCCGTACGCACCCATCTGATCGAGTACCGTACACGCTCGAACGACCGAGGCCCCGGCGACCTGATGGCCTGCGTCTTGGTGGATATGCTGTCGGACGGTCTGTCCCTGGTCTACAGCTTCTATGACCCGAGCCTGACCAAGCGCAGCCTGGGGTCCTTCGCAATCCTGGATCACATTCGGCAAGCGGAGGCCACGGGGCTTCCTTACGTCTATCTCGGCTACTGGATCGCGGGCAGCATCAAGATGGCCTACAAGGCCCGCTTCGATCCGCTTGAAGTCCTCAAACCGGGCGGATGGCGACTGCTGTCGGCGATTGAGCGCGGGAACGGGGCCGACTGACACGGCGACGACCGACAGCGGTCGCCTCCACGCCCTCAGGCCCAAGTCGCCGTCCCAGCATGGCCTCAAGCGCCGCCTTGGAGCAGGGCTTGGAGAAGAGATAGCCCTGGAACGCCTTGCAGCCCATCTCTCGCAGGGCGTCGAGCTGGCCCAGCGTCTCCACGCCCTCTGCGACCACGTCCAGGCTCAATCCTTGCGCCAGCTGGATGAGGGCCGACACGATCAGCCGCGCCGCTTCTCCGTCGTCGAGCCGGATAATGAAGGATCGATCGAGCTTTATCTTCTCCACGGGATAGCGGTGCAGATAGCTCAGGCTCGAATAGCCCGTACCGAAATCGTCCAAGACCAGTTGGAACCCGAGCTCACGCAAAGCATGCAAGATCTCATGGGTGCGGGCGTCGTCGCGAAGGAGACACCCTTCAGTGATCTCAAGGTCCATGCGCCTGGGATCCGCGCCGGTCTCCGCCAGGGTCTCCTTGACACGCTCAATCATGCCGAGGCGACGCAACTGGACCGGCGACACGTTCACCGCGACGCGCAGATCGCCGAAATCGCGGCTGTCCAGGCAGGCCTGGCGGAACACCGCAGCCCCGATCGGACCGATAAGGTCGCAGTCTTCCGCAAGGGGGATGAAGGTGCTGGGGGGCACCTCGCCACGATCCGGATGGGTCCAGCGGGCCAAGGCCTCGGCTCCCACAATCACCCCATCGGAGCGGACCAGCGGCTGATAGACCGTCCTGATCTGGCCCTCTGCGACCGCAGCGCGTAGATCTGCCTCAAGCGCTTTTCGCGCCTTGATCGCCTGGTCCATCTCCGGTTCGAAGAAACAATACCGACCCCTCCCCTGCGCCTTGGCGCGATACAGCGCCATGTCGGCTTGGCGCAAAATCTCGGTCTCGTCCGTCGATATGTCCGATACGAAAGCGACGCCGATGGAGCAGGCCAATTGCGCCTGGCCTCGGCTCAAACCGACGTCGCCCGAGAGCCTCTCGACCAGCCGTTCGGCCAAGGCTGAGACGCCGACCGCGCCGACGTTGGAGACCAGGACCGCAAACTCGTCGCCCCCAAGGCGAGCAACCATCTCGTCCTGGCGACAGGCCTGTCTCAGGCGTTCCCCGACCTCGTAGATCAGTTCGTCGCCGGCCTCGTGGCCATAGGTGTCGTTCACCTCCTTGAAGTGGTCGAGGTCTATGCAGAGCACAGCGAAGTCCACCACGTCGCGGCTCAAGGATTGCCGAACGACGCTCAAGCGTTCGCCAAAGAGGCGCCTGTTGGGCAGAGCGGTGAGCGGATCGTGCCGCGCCAAATGGCGGGCCCGCTCCTTGCTGCGGATCAGGCCTTGATTGGCCCGCCACGCTTGGAACAGCAATATCGCCCCGCCGCCGATAAGGCAGAACGAGCCCAGCACGAGATAAAGCTTGGACCGCTGGAGCAGATCGGCGCCAGGCCGCTTAGGCTGCCAGACGAAGGTCACTCGCCGCGCGCTGGCGTCGTCTCGCCCCAGCTGGACCTGCGCCCAACCTTGCCCTGCGGCCGGCGGCGGACCGACGATGACCTGGGCGTCGTCGAGCAAGAACCGCTCGGCGAAGGCGCGCCCCACCTCGCCCTCCGCGGGGGCCACAGCCACAACCACCGGCGCCGTCGCATGCAAAGGATGGCGCGTGCCGAAGTCGGATCGCACGAGCGACGCGGTCACGGTCACAGGACGCCCCGCCAGAAGCGCTATGCCGCTGCTTTGGATTGACTTGAGCGGGGGCCGAGCGGGGCGCTGCGCCTCAATCGCTCGCACCGCCGCGACGAACGGCGCCGCCTGACGCGCCAGGGCATCGTAGCTGGAGAGTGCGATCCTGCCCTTGGCGTCGGCGGCGAATTCGGGCCGATCGAAGGCGTCCAGCACATAGATCGCGTGAAAGTTCAGCACATGGGTCAGGGCGCGCCCGATATTGGTGTCGGCCCAGGCCGGATCGAACCGGTTGTCAAGATTTTCGAGGGCGTCATCCCAGATCACGTAGGGCGTCAGGGTCTCGCCGACCTCGTTCAGCCGCTGCCCGACCGCGTTGGCGACAAGCGCCTGCTCCCGCATGCGTTCGGCGTGATCGACCCGCTCCACGCCCAGCAGCAGCGAGCCCATAAAGAGGCTGTATCCCACCAAAGCAAGGACGGTCAAAGGCAGGAACGGCGGCAGACGACGGGAGAACAAACGCATTTTGCGCCCTTTTTAGAGCGCAAAGAGTATGCCGCTTAAATTACGAATTTGCTGACGCCGACAAAATACTACGATTTTATCGCCATATCAGGAGGACTTTTTAAACAGATAGGCGTCCCACGGTTGAAAAATCGCCCTATACAACGGCCTGCAGCGGCTCGACCGCGCGCACGGTCTTCAGGTTCTCCGCTACCAGGAAAGCCAGCTCCAAGGCCTGATCGGCGTTCAGACGCGGATCGCAATGGGTGTGGTAGCGATGGGAGAGTTCATCCTCCGTCAGCGCCCGCGCGCCGCCCAGGCACTCGGTGACGTTTTGGCCGGTCATCTCAAGATGCAGGCCGCCCGGATGGACGCCCTCGGCGCGGGCGACTTCGACGAAACCCTTCACCTCTTTCAAAATCCGCTCGAACGGGCGGGTCTTGTAGCCGTTGGCCGCCTTCAGCGTATTGCCGTGCATGGGATCGCACGACCAGACCACGGCGCGACCGGCCTTGGCGGTGGCTTCCATCAGGCGCGGCAGACGCGCCTCGACCTTGTCGGCGCCAAAGCGGCCGATCAGGGTCAAGCGGCCGGCTTCGTTCTTGGGGTTCAGGGCGTCGATGAGGCGCAGCAGGTCGTCCGGCTCCATCGTCGGGCCGCATTTCAGGCCGATCGGGTTCTTCACGCCGCGCATGAACTCGACATGGGCGCCGTCAAGCTGGCGGGTGCGCTCGCCGATCCACAGCATATGGGCCGAGGTGTCGTACCATTCGCCGGTCAGGGAATCGACGCGGGTCATGGCTTCCTCGAAGCCCAGAAGCAGGGCCTCATGGCTGGTGAAGACCTCGACCCGCTTCAGATCCGGATGGCTGTCGGAGGTGACGCCGACCGCGGCCATGAAGGTCAGGGACTCGGAAATCTTGTCGGTCAGCTCGCGATAACGGGCGCCCAGCGGGCTGTCTTCGACGAATCCCACGGTCCAGCGGTGGATGTTCTGCAAGTCGGCGTAGCCGCCGCCCGCGAAGGCGCGCAGCAGATTGAGCGTCGATGCGGATTGGCCATAGGCGCGCATCAGCCGCTCGGGGTCCGGCGTGCGCGAGACCGCATCGAACTCCTGGCCGTTGATGTTGTCGCCGCGATAGGACGGCAGGGTGACGCCGTTCTGGGTTTCGGTCGCCTCCGACCGCGGCTTGGCGAACTGGCCCGCTACCCGGCCGACCTTCACCACCGGCCGTCCGCCGGCGAAGGTCAGCACCACCGCCATCTGCAGGATCAGACGGAAGGTGTCGCGAATCGAGTCGGCGTGGAACTCCTTGAAGCTCTCGGCGCAATCGCCGCCCTGGAGCAGGAAGGCGTCGCCCGCCGCCACACTGCCGAGCAGCGTCTTCAACCGACGCGCCTCGCCCGCAAACACCAGGGGCGGCATGGCGCGCAGGCGGTCTTCGACCCGGGTCAGGGCGTCTGGATCGGGATAGTCGGCCGGCACATGCTTTGCGGGCCTGGATCTCCAGCTGGAGGGAGTCCAACGTTGCATCATATTACGCCTAAAATAGTCAAAAGCCGCTTCAGTCGAGCCCGGTGATATAGAGCAGACGGCTGTAGAAGCAAAGAATCACGCGTCGCCGATCCAGCCGTGACGGCGAGGAGCCTTCCCATGAGCCTTGAGGGCGCCGCCTTCGCTGTCCCCGCTGTCCTCCCGGACGCCGTCCTGAACGCCGACGCCGCCGATCCGCTCGCCCCGTTTCGCAGCCGGTTCCGCCTGCCTAGCGGCGTCATCTATCTGGATGGAAACTCCTTGGGCGCGCTCCCGGCCGCCACGCCTGAGCGCCTGGCTGAGGCGATCGCGCAGGACTGGGGCCAAGACCTGATCGCCAGTTGGAACCGCCATGACTGGATCGGCGCGCCGCGGCGGATCGGCGACAAGATCGCCCGCCTGATCGGGGCTCGCGACGGCGAGGTGATCGTCGCGGACTCCACCTCGGTCAACCTGTTCAAGCTCTTGGGCGCCGCCCTGGCCCGTCAGAGCGGGCGTGGCGCCGTTCTGTCTGAACCGGGCAACTTTCCGACCGATCTCTATATGGCTGAGGGCGTGACCCAGATGATGAGCGGCAAAACGCTGATCACCCGCCCCGTCGACGAGATCGCGGCCGCCATCGACGACGACACCGCCGTCGTGATGCTGACCCACGTCCACTACCGGTCCGGCCGTAAGCTCGACATGGCCGCGATCACCGCCGCCGCCCACGCCAAGGGCGCGCTCGTCCTGTGGGACTTGAGCCATAGCGTGGGCGCCGTCGCGGTGGATCTGAACGGTTGCGGCGCTGATCTGGCGGTCGGCTGCGGTTACAAATACCTCAATGGCGGTCCGGGCGCCCCGGCCTTTCTGTTCGTGGCGGAGCGGCTCCAGGCCGAGCTGAGATCGCCCCTGTCGGGTTGGATGGGCCACGCCCAGCCGTTCGCGTTCGCCGACGCCTATACGCCCGGCGAGGGGATCGACCGCTTCGCCTGCGGCACGCCGCCGATCCTCAGCCTGCTCGCCCTGGAGCAGGGGGTGGATCTGATGCTGGAGGCCGACCCGGCCTTGATCACGGCGAAGTCGAAGGCGCTGAGCGAGTTGTTCATCGCCGCCGTCGAGGCCAAGAGCGCCGGCCTCGGCCTGACGCTCGCCAGCCCCCGCAACCCCGCCGACCGCGGCAGCCACGTCTCGTTCGCGCACGACCGCGCCTACGCCATCTGCCAAGCCCTGATCGATCGCGGCGTCATCGGCGATTTCCGCGCGCCCGATCTCATCCGCTTCGGCTTCACGCCGCTCTACACCCGGTTCGCCGACGTCTGGACGGCGGCCGAGCGCCTGATCGAGGTGGTGGCGACGGGGGCTTATCTGCGCGCAGAGTATCAGATACGGGCGCGGGTGACTTGAAGGCCGTCCGCCGGCGGCTCTGGGGCCGATCCGGTTGGTCGCCTTTCAGGGGCCCCGCATGGACGGCGGCGACAGCTTTAAGGTGAAGTTCGCCAAGGGGGCTTAGATTTGATCCATCAGCCTTACACCCGATGGGAAGGTGGCGGGCGCGTTATTTGGCCCAGCGGGGTAAGCGAGCCTGTATGCGCCCTACCCCGCACTCATAAACATCCCCACCAGCGTGTAATACAGCCAGCGTACGACGGTCGGCATGACGAAGATCATCAACAGCACCACCGCCAGCAGGCGCCAGTTGTTGATCAACGGCTCGCGCGCGCCCGAGCGGCGCTTCAGCAGCGGCTCCCGCGGCGGGGGCGCAGGCTTGGGCAGGTCGTCCCACGGCCCCTTCACCATGGCGGAGTCTGCAGCAACGGGAGGGGTCGATACGCGCTCATTCGCGCAACAACCACGAGTTCGGGCGATCTGACAACCGCCTTATGGTTAACCCCTTATTAGCGGCGACGCTTCTAGCTTGGCTGGACAGCCCATAGGCCGCCGGCCCGCCCTAGGAAACACCATGTCCGACCTGCCCATGCCGCTTGGCCAAATGGCGGAGATCGCGCCGGTAAGACGGGGGGCGATAGAGGCTGTAGGTCGGGAGCGCGTCCTGTTCCAACCCCAATATGGGGAAGGCGTGGCCACCGGCGAACTCGATCCCTCTCGGGGCCGTTATCTGATCGAATTCGACGTCGAGACCGCTAGGGCGGCATATGAACTCTGGGTCGAATTCGCCGCCGACGACCCGCGGCTGACCACGGTCGCACTGGATGGCGAGATCCTGTTCGAGGGCCTGGACGAAACCACCGGCGGCTGGGGCGAAGACGCTCAGACCTGGGTCTATCAAAAGACCATCCCCTTCAAAGCGGGATCGCACCGGCTGACGCTCAGCCGGATCGGCTATATGCCCCACATCCGCGCGGTGGCCCTGATCCCGGTCAAGGGCAAGGCCAAACCGCTCGAGCCGATCGCGCCGCCGGCGGCTCGCCCGGCTCGACCCGAGCGCACCCTGGTCTGTATCCTCGCGCAGACCCGGGCCCACGCCCTGACCTGGCCCAGCTTCAAGCGGCATGTGCTCGACGAACTGAACGCCGACCTGGCGCTCGCGCTCTGCGCCGACGAGCGCTATGACTACGCCAATCCCTTCTGGCAGCATGCCCAATATCGGTGGACGGCGCCGGAATACGGCGATTTCGGCGATGGCTTCGACGAAGCGCAAGCCTGGCTCGCCGATGCGGCTGGGGTTAAACCAGAGCCTTGGCGCCATATTTTGCAAATCGGCGGCGTCTGGCTGGGCGCGATCAACAGCGAGCGTAAACAGCCAGGCGCAGGCGCCGTGCTCCTCTATATCCGGTGGTTCCTGCTGCATCGGATCTTGTTGGCGGGCCTGCTGGATTGCTACGACCGGTTCGTCATCACCCGCTCGGACTTTATCTGGGCGGCGCCGCACCCGCCCCTATCGGTGCTGGATCCGGCGGCGATCTGGTTTCCGTTCGGAGAGTTCTATGGCGGCCTGACCGACCGGCATGTCGTCATCTCCAGCGCCGATGTGCCGCGGGTGCTGAACATGATCGACGATATTGTGCTGCGGACAGACGATCTGATCACCCGGCTGCCGATGAGGCCCGATTTCAATATTGAAAGTTACACCTATTTCCACCTGCGCTCGCAAGATCTAATCCGACGCACGCGCCTGTTTCCTTATGTGATGTTCACGGTGCGCGATAAGGGCGACCCGACGAGTTGGGCGCCTGGGGTCTGGAACGAGGAAGCGGGCCTGACGGTCAAATATCGCAGCGAGTACCAGATGGCCCAGTTCTGGCGCCAGCACATCGCGACCCGCGCCGATTGGGAACGGATCGCAGAGGGCGCGCCCGCACTATTTCCACCCATGTGGTGAGGCGCGCCGACCGCTCGCCTCGTCCCGCTGCGCCCTAGGCTGCGCTAGCCAAGGTCTCCGGTCGCGCATCGAAATAGGCCACCGCCCGCGCGACGCCTTCGGCGAAACCAATCTGGTGCTCGAACCCGTATTCCCACTGCTTTTCGGTGTCGCCGCCGCGGGCATGGACGCCGGTCGGCTTGTCGCTCATGCCGCGCACGGTGGGGACATAGCCGCTGGCCTCCGCCGCCAAACGCGCGAACTCCAGAAAGCTGGTGAGAATCCCCGTCGACAGGTTCAGGGCGCCGCCGTCGTCGATCAGGTCCATGGTCGAGACCACGCCGCGGACGCAATCGTCGATATGGATGAAGTCGCGCATCTGCGTGCCCGAGCCCCAAACGGTCAGCTCTGACTTCCCGCGGCTGAGCATGGCCCGCTTGCAGATGCTGGGGAAGGGATAGGTGTCGTCCTGATCCTCGCCGTAGCCCGAAAAGGGCCGGTAGCAGATGGACTTCAGACCGTAGCGCTCAAAAGCCAGCCGGGCCAGATACTCGCACGTCAGCTTGGCCCAGCCATAGGAGAGATCCGGCATGCCGATGTCGTCGCCGAAATCGATCATGTCCTCGCGCAGCAGCACATGGTCATGCTCGCGCTGGAACTTGATCGGATAGGCGGCGCTGGAGCTGAAACAGACGGTGCGCGCCGGCTTGGTGCGCGCCGCCCACTGCCAATAGGCTGCGTCGATCGACAGGTCGTCGGCCACCACGATCGGGTTGTATTCGATCATGAGCCGCCCCCCGACCATGGCCGCCAGATGCAGCACATGATCGAACTCACAGGTCTGCGTCTGATCAAACCACGCGCGGCAATCCTGTTTCACAAAACTGAAGGCCTTGAAGTCGCGCGGTTCGAACAGCGGCCAGCCGTCCGCAGGGTCGATCCCGCCCGTGAACTGGGCGACCGGGTCGACGACCACGACCTCATCGCCCGCCTCCAAGAAGTGGCGCGCAAAATGTCGGCCGACAAAGCCGGCGCCGCCGGTGATCAGGATCTTGCCCATGCTTCGCCCCTTGGGTCCGCCCCCTGGTTTTGGGGGGTTTTTAAGTGAAGTGACGCCGGTAAATCTGGAAGGCGCGGATCGCGCGGCCGGGCAGGTAGGACAAGATGGCCTCTGGATCGACGACGACGTCGCGCACCAAGTTCAAATTGTTCTCATAGCCCAGGTATTCGGCGCGCATATCGCGCACCAAATCGTGCTCATTACGCAACTGGAATACCGACGGGGCGCCGAACACCACCTGGCGGCCCTTGGCCTGGACGTAATAAGCGGCCCAGATGTCATCCATCCGGCCGCAGAAGGGGAACAGGAAATAGTCCGCCAGCACGGCGCGGGTGACGAAGGTGTTTTGCGAATTGAACGGGGCGAGCTTGTTAGCCGCCAGGGGGAACAGGCTGCGATCAAAGTTGCAGTCGGGCTTATGCTCCATCCGGCAGATGGCGTCGATGTCGGGGTCGCCGTTCCAGAAGTCGGCCTGGACATCGACATGCACGGTCTTGCGTCCGCGCCGCGAATAGTCGCGCTGGGGCAAGAGTTGCAGAGGATAGCCGCGGTGCCAAAGGTGGCCGTGATTGGTCGCCCCGATCGGATCGAAGACCGGCAGATCGGTCTCATACCAATTGACCTCGGCGTCCGAACCGACGATCAGGTTTTCGCCCCAGCCTTCGAGTGGGATATTGTCGTCGTCGATCATCGCGACGATATCGGCGCCCATCTCATAGGCGATCACCAGACCAAAGTTACGTCGCTGGATACAGTTCCAACCGATCGCGTCCGACAGGTCCTTGTCGTACGCTTCCTGATCGGCCGGCGTGTAATACCGACCGCGCTTGAGCGTGTAGTCCTTTGGGGTCTTCAGGTCGCCGATAACTACCAGCTCCCAGTCTTCCATGGCGTCGAACTTGAGAATCGCTTCGGTCGGCGGATTGATGGTGGTCGTGACGATGATCTTCCGCATGGCCGTTTCTTCTATCCGTCACGCCGCAGGCTCAGAACGCCGTCGCTCGTTCGCTCGATGTCTTGGGACGCGATTATCACGCCCTGAGGACCAACCGACGGTGACGATGCTAGCTTGATTCGGCGGACAGGTTTCAACGGCGCAAACCCGCACGCGGCGAGGTCAATAAATCCCCCTCCCCCACAGCTGACCCGTTCGGCGCATTCAGGCGAAGGCGTAAGGACCGCCCCGATCAAGCGCGCGCCCATAGGCGGGCCGGGCGTGAACCGTGTCCAAGAAGGCCTTCACCTTGGGCAGGGCCGAGAGGTCGGCGCGCTGAGCCGCCGCTTCCAGCGGGAAGCTCATCATGATGTCGGCGGCGGTGAACTCCGGCCCGGCGAACCAGGGCGACGTCGCCAGATGGCTTTCAATGAAGGCGAGCTGACGGGCGATATTGGGCTCCACGAAGCCCGCCAGCACAGGCGCCGTCACGGCCTTCACCACGCCTTTCAAAAGCTTAGGCGACCGCTGGACCATGGTGTTGAAGATCAGCTTCATCACGAGCGGCGGCATGGCCGAGCCTTCGGCGAAATGCAGCCAATAGACATAAGCCAGCCGCGCGTCGGTCCCCTCCGCCGGGATCAGCCGACCGCCTCCGTAACGCCCGACCACATAGTCGATGATGGCGCCGGTCTCGGCCACCACGCGGCCGTCGTCGTCGATCACCGGCGACTTGCCTAAGGGGTGCACCTTCTGGAGTTCCGGCGGCGCAAGCCTCGTCTTGCGATCGCGCTCATAGCGTTTGACCTCGTAGGGGAGGTTAAGCTCCTCCATC
>Ga0116229_10005591_pt1 | contig 20441 bp, 16 predicted proteins | sample S1TSphgellanicum_3_FD_87313 | JGI IMG/M metagenome (GOLD analysis project Ga0116229, IMG submission 87313) | Host-associated microbial communities from peat moss isolated from Minnesota, USA - S1T2_Fc - Sphagnum magellanicum MG | ecosystem: Host-associated > Plants > Peat moss > Unclassified...
ATTAAAGCCTTGATTAAAGCCTTGTGCTTGTGCATCCTGAATTAACCTCCTAGCAGCTGATAAACCTTCTTGAGCCGCAGTGATCACAGCCGGATCGGCAGCAACATCTATACAGTCAGCACCCGCCAAAGTGTAGGCTAATGTCAAACTCCTGACTGCTGGTAAATCTTGGAAACTGGCTCCGCAAATTAGTTTAAACCAGTTACCTTGTTTGAGTGATTGTAAAGGGGCTAGCAGATTAGTCACACTTCTATTATGCTTTCATGAGCAAAAAATTGCAGCCTACAGCCAAAGAAAAATTGGCTGTACAAAATGGGAATTTTTTGCTCCTAATTTTTGGCTGATGCAGTTAACGCTCTGATGAGGGATATAGTGATGATGATGATTCCAGTAGTCCAATATGATTAAGTGGCCAAAATCGAAATACGGCACGCCCAATAATATCCTTACGTGGCACTACACCCCAACAACGCGCATCATAACTACTAGTCCGGTTATCTCCCAAAACTAAATATGAATTTTGGGGAATTACTTCTGGTTTGGCTAAATAGGGAGGCTGTTCTCCAGATGCACAAACATCAATAGATGTAGTTTGTCCAACTGCGAGATATTTGCTTTCTGGGAGGAGCTTCCCATTGATGTATACTTTGCCGTTCCTCAGTTCCAGTGTTTCCCCAGGTAATCCTATGATCCGCTTAATAAAAGCGTCATGGTATTGCTCTCGCTGTAATTCTTCCGTAGGTGAGAATACTACAATATCACCTCGTTGCGGGTCGGAAAATCTATATTTCAGTTTATCCACAATAATCTTATCCGCTTCCCATTGGTTAGGAGTACCGTGTAGAGTCGGTTCCATTGATCCAGAAGGAATCCATCGGGCTTCAGCGACAAATGTCCGAATTCCCAGGGCGAGAAAGATACTCAGGATAATTGTTTTGCCTAACTCCGTTATCCAGGAATTATCGGGTTGTTGATTAGATTTTTGGTCGGACGCTTGATTTTGCATGTAATTTTAGAGAAAAAACTCAAAGGTGCAGTAATTTGTGGGTTTATTGCTGCGAGCAGTAAACTTTAAAATAGTCTTTAATGGTTGTTAAACATAGTGCTGTAACAGGGATAATTTTTTTGTTTCCAATAGAGCGGTGCTAAATACATGTCTACTCCAAAAAATTTACTGATTCGCCACGCTAATATTATTCTACCCAATGATGAAGTATTATTTGGGGATGTTCTGACACATGAAGGCAGAATAGTTGAGGTATCAGCCCAAATCTCTCCAATCATCACACCAACAACAGAAATTGACGCACAGGGTTTAACTTTGTTGCCAGGTGTCATTGACCCACAAGTACATTTCCGAGAACCAGGTTTGGAACACAAGGAAGATTTGTTTACTGCTAGTTGTGCTTGTGCGAAGGGAGGAGTGACATCCTTTTTAGAAATGCCTAATACAAGACCTTTAACCATTAATCAGTTAGCTCTAGATGATAAGTTGGCCCGTGCTTCTCATAAGTGCTTAGTTAATTATGGCTTTTTTGTGGGAGCAACAGCCGATAATTTATCAGATTTGCTCGCGGCTAATCCCACGCCGGGGATTAAGATTTTTATGGGGTCGATGCATGGTCAATTGCTCATTGACTCAGAAGCAATTTTAGAAAATATTTTCGCTCATGGCGATCGCTTGATTGCAGTTCATGCAGAAGACCAGACCAGAATCAACCAACGCCGCCAAGAATTTTCTGGAATCAGCGATCCACAAGTTCACTCCCTGATTCAAGACAATGAATCAGCATTAATCGCAACTAAACGTGCTTTAAGCCTTTCACGAAAATACCGTCGTCGATTACATATTCTACACATGTCAACTGCACAAGAAGTAGCGTTGCTGCGTCAAGAGAAACCTGATTGGGTAACAGCAGAAGTTACACCACAACATTTGTTGTTGAATACTAGCGCCTATGACCAAATTGGTAGTTTAGTCCAAATGAATCCTCCTATTCGCTCACAAGCTGACAATGAAGCACTTTGGCAAGGCTTAAAAGACGGTGTAATTGACTTCATTGCGACTGACCATGCTCCACACACTTTAGCCGAGAAAGCTCAACCTTATCCCCAAAGTCCATCAGGAATGCCTGGTGTAGAAACTTCTTTACCTTTAATGCTAACTGCGGCAAAGTCAGGTAAATGCAGTATTGCGCAAGTGGCTCGTTGGATGTCCCAGGCGGTAGCCGCAGCTTATGGAATTGAGCGCAAAGGCGCGATAACCCCCGGTTACGATGCTGATCTAGTCCTAGTAGACTTAAATACTTACCGTCCCGTTTGTCGCACAGAACTATTGACTAAATGTGGTTGGAGCCCCTTTGAAGGCTGGAATCTCACGGGATGGCCCGTTACAACCATCGTGGGTGGCGATATTGTTTATCACCAAGGTCAGTTAAATACTCAAGTCCGAGGACAAGCTTTAACTTTCCTCAATCCCAACTAGTTGTAGATAATTCCCAATTGCTAATTCCCCGTTTATTCGGTCTGACTTCGCCATACCATCGCAAGAGAACTCGCGCTAATTTTTGAGGGTCATGACGGACAAAACCGGTTTCATCCTCATATATGATATTAGCAGGAATGATTTTTCTGCCCAAGTGAGCCACAGCTTCTCGGTCTAAGAAGACAGGATGTGAGTTTTGTTGAGAATAGCGAATCAGAGCTTGGGCAGAAGGATACTTTTTGTGGACTAGCACAGCATCAAAAAGTCTGCGATTACCAGTAGCTGTATCGATTGCTTGGATATGGTCACTAACTGTATAACCATCAGTCTCTCCTGGTTGTGTCATAATATTACAGATATAAACCCGCGGAACTTGAGCCGCAGCGATCGCCGCCGTGATTTCTGGAACTAATAAATTGGGAATTAAGCTAGTGTAAAGGCTACCAGGTCCAATAATGATGTAATCAGCTTGTTTAATTGCTTTAATAACAGAAGGTAAAGCAGGGGGATTTTCAGGAACACAACCAACTTTCACAACTCGACCACCAGCTAGAGGAATATTAGACTCACCCTCAATCCGCCGACCATCAGCCAACTGAGCCCAAAGTCGCATATCACTGAGAGTTGCTGGTAAAACTTGTCCCCTAATAGCGAGTACCTTGGAGCTAGCAGCCACCGCTCTTTCCAAATCTCCAGTAATATCGCTCATCGCGGTTAAAAACAAATTGCCAAAACTATGACCTGTCAACCCATCTCCCGCACGAAAGCGATATTGAAACAGTTCCGTTAACAATTGCTCTTCATCTGCTAACGCCGCTAAACAATTGCGAATATCTCCAGGAGGTAGAACCCCAAATTCTTGGCGTAACCGTCCAGAGGAACCACCATCATCAGCTACGGTGACAATAGCAGTGATATTAGCACTAAAAGTCTTTAAGCCTCTGAGTAAAGTAGAAAGCCCAGTACCACCACCCACAACCACAATTTTGGGTCCACGGTACAAACGACGATGAGCTAGTAAGACATCAATCAGGTCTTTTTCATCGCCCTGTGGTCTGAGAACCTCAGTGATTGAGCCTACTGTGCGAGATTGTCCCCAAAGCAACAAGAGAATACCAGCCAACAACACCAGTGGTCCGCTAATATAGTTGGGTAAAATATCAGTAACGACCCCCAAGAAATCCTTCAATAACTCTAACAGCCAAAAAATAGGGGTCAGCTTAATCCAAATAGCTAACCCCAAACTGGCAAGTAAGACACCTCCAACGCTGATGAGTAACCAGCGTTTGACTGCGATTCCTGGAGATAACCACTTGAACCACTGGTTAACACGATGGGAAGTGCGACTGTGTGACTCTAAGTGTAAGGCGTTGATGGCTTGTCTAATAAAACCGATTGACATACCTAATTTGCCACAGTGGTATAAACAATAATTAAGAAAAAATTTACATCAACTTAGCTTCTAGCTAAAGTGAAGCACTAAATAATTTTTTCAATTCTTTGTCATGATATTCCCTAAAATTACTCTTAATCATACATTGGTAAAAAATTTTATCCTGAGTTTTATGGGGAATATAAGATTTGGGATGAGCCATAGTTATGGTACTTAAATCGACCCTTCCCTAACTTTATCTTTATGTGAGATACATGGAAAAGCGAATTTTAGGCATAGACCCAGGACTAGCAATTTTAGGATTTGGGGCAATTAACTGGCAGCAAAATCCCGGACAAATGCCAGACACAACCATAGAAATGCTTGATTTTGGCATAATCCAAACAACAGCGAATATGGAAATGGGTGAGAGATTATGTACAATATTCAACGATTTGCATACCATAATTGGAGAGATTAAACCAGATTTAGTCGTATTAGAGAAACTCTTCTTTTATCGTATGTCAAGTACTATTCTCGTAGCACAGGCCAGAGGAGTAACTTTACTGGTTTTAAGTCAGCACCATTTACCTTATTTAGAATTTACTCCATCTCAGGTTAAACAAGCTTTGACAGGATACGGCAATGCGGATAAGTCTAGCGTACAAGAGGCGGTAGCCAGAGAATTAAATTTAGCGGAAATCCCCCGTCCCAATGACGCAGCAGATGCTCTGGCGATCGCTCTCACCGCTGCGTTTGGCTTGTGATTCATCTAAGAATTAGGGAGTCAACTCCTATAGATAACTTAATGGATAGCAGTTTAAGATATTAAGGAGGTAAGAAACCTCCAAAATACAATCCATAACTTAACTGTTTTGACATTACATCCGTGACAGAGCAGCAACTTTGGATAGCTTATCTTTATCCAATCCATCCAGTTCAGTCAAATGTAACCAGCCATCTTTAATTAAACCCGCAAAGACAAAGAGTAGGACAGGATACTGGTAATCATATTTGCCCTCAACCTCGTACCTTCTAGCACTTAAGAAGTCATGTAACCGCCATATATCATCTAGCTCTACAAGAGTGCTGATCTTCTGTTGAACCTGCTGCATCAAAGCCTCAATTTCCCTTTTGTAGGCTTGTTCAAACGCAGATCTAGCTACTTTCTTTTCAATTTCCGTCCACTTAGATTCAATGTCTTCCATGATTCAACTTGAAAATTCGCCCATTTTTATTTTGACTCAAATTTGTATTATTGGTCCAGATAAATTAAGCGTCCTCTAACCAAGAACGCTTAATTTAATTGTTGATTGTTTAGTTATTTTTAGCAGGTTGTTAACGAACCAAGTTCAACAATTCTTTGGGAGAAGCTAACAAGTCGATAGCGACAAAGAAAACTTTGTTTTCAGGATTGAGTAAGAACCTCCAAGCAATATTCATACCCACCGATGCGCCAAACCAAGGAGTTTGAACTTTTCCTGTTACTTTTATCTGAGTATAACCTTCTTCAGCAGGTTCAGAAACACCACGTTCTGGGATTAAATTCAGGTTTTGACACTCTTCTTGGAAGAAACGCAAGATGGCATCTTTACCCACTATTGGTTTTTGGAAGGGCGGTTGTAAAGCGCCATCTGGTAAGAACAATTTGATCAATTCATTAAAATCATTTGCGTTCAAATAGTTCATGTAATTCAACACCGTTGAATTGTCAACACCTTCAATGGTGACTTTGGTACGCAAAGCCAACTCTTTAGGTGGAAGTACAGGTTCAGCAACTCTGGTGTAACCTTCTATTTTATCGGGATCGTAGCCCATATCGACAACGGAATTCCGCAAGACAGTGATTTGCTGTCCTTGATCCAGCGCTTTCAGAGTGTCTAATACCGCAGTAGCGTTAGCTGATAACTGATAGCCTGGTGGAATTGGCGCAACAATACCTTCTCGCATCCATTCCCCAAGTTTGTACCAGAAACCTAGTTTAATATTCACTGACCAAATAGCATAGGTACGACAAATAGGGGTATCTGCATTATTTGCCAGATCGCACATAATCTGTGTTTGTTCAGGAAAAGGCAACTGCTTGATTTGATTCAACACTCCTTCTGCAAATTGCATATTAGCTGCGCCCGGAGCTGCAACTGTGACAGTTTTACCCATTTCTAAGAAAGCAAACCATGTCCATGCTAATTGATCTTCGGGACTAAGTTGCTTAAACCGAGCTATAAGTGCTGGTACAGCATCAGCAGACAGTGTGTTGGGGAAAATACCACGGGCGGAATTAATAGTAATTGCCATATATAGGATGCTACCTCACTAAGTTTTATCGCAGAATCAACATGACGTGAAACGTGTTCACTGGTATGTTCTGTTCTTAAATAACAATATCACAAAAATTTACAAAAATTTAAATATATTTACATTTGATTTTTCACTGGAAATCCTTAGAGTAATATCAATCTATCTTAAAAGTTTTTCAATATATTAAATTTCAATTAATTAAGCTCAATTGGATTTAAATAAAGATATCATATGTCTATAATCATATTTTCGATATCAGCTAAAGTCCATCCCTCTATAGAAATAGTTTCAACTTCTGCTCTAACTTCTCGAATTTGTTCAAGTAGCTAAATACCCCACCGTACAAAGCTTTGAAAGTTAAATATTAATCTTGACAGACATGTAAATAGCACTAGGACAACTTTCCAGCTTGTCTTAGTGCTATTTACGATGTGTTTTTAGTCATGGTTGACACTAGCAGCTCTAGACCAAGATGACTGATGAATACTCAATATACCTGAAAAGAATTAACTGATTCATCAATTAAGCGTTGGACTCTTGACCAACGTTTTTCAGGAACTGAAGCATTAAAAGTAAAGAGTTTACCACGGCTAATAGCAACACTAGCAATGTTATGTCTTTGAACACCATGAGGAAGTTTGACCAAATACTCCAATATGTAATATATTTTAGCGCCAGTTTCTTTTTGCACAGCGTTGATTAGCTCGGCTGAACGTCCAGAATCTGGAGGAGCGAGTGCTACTTTCCCTAATTTGTAACCGACTTCAGTGGGTGTTCCCAATTCTGCTAAAGTTTTTCTTGGAGGGACAGAACTGATGACAACAGAAACATTTTCTGAAACTTCGATTAAATCGTGAAATACCACATCAGGTCCATCCTTGACTTTTACCTGTAGCCAACCATTAGGATAGGAAAATTGATAACCGTCAGCAGTATCCACAAAACTCCTCAACCCAGAAGCAGATGCTAGATCGGGATTAATCAAAGTAAAGCTGAATGCTAATAGTAAAATTAGTACAATTCGTTTCCACATTTCTTAAACTTCCATAACCGAGAGAGGAATAATATAAGACAAGTGTAATTTTTGTTTATTCCACAAGAATTAACAAGATGTTATTTACTATATACTATATCTATACCTCTACCTTTACTTGAAACCTCATTCCATCCCCTGCTCCCCTACTTTTCCCTAAATGGGTGCGTGATGCACCCTGCATGGTTCTACGTAAGAATTGTCTCTAACATTAATTTAGAACGCTTTAATTGTTCGGGGATGGTAATGGGATAATCGCCATTAAAGCAAGCGGTACAAAAGCCGTTAGTATCTTCTCTTGTCTCTTCTAACATTCCTGACCAACTGAGGTAAGCAAGACTGTCTACTTCCAGTTGTTTGGCTATTTCTTCTACCGATTTGGTTGCGGCTATCAGGTGATCTTGGCTATCTGTATCAATCCCATAAAAGCATGGATGAGTAACTGGAGGTGATGAGATACGCATATGTACTTCTGTCACTCCTACATCCCGCAAAGATCTAACAAGTTTTCGACTGGTAGTACCTCGCACTATAGAGTCATCAACAATAATTACTCGCTTACCCATGAGTACATCTTTGAGTGGGTTGAGTTTCATGCGGATTCCAGCATCTCGCATAGCTTGTGTGGGTTGTATGAAGGTGCGCCCTACATAACGATTTTTAATCAATCCTTCCACATAGTCTATTCCAGAAGCCTGGGAAAATCCGATCGCAGCAGGTATGCCTGAATCTGGGACTCCAAAGACAATATCTGCATCTATGAGTGATTCCTGAGCTAATCTCCTTCCTAGACGCATCCTATAGCTATACAGGCTCTCATCATGCATGATGCTATCAGGACGGGCAAAGTAGATCATTTCAAAGATACATAATTTTTTGGGAACTTGTTGACTCCAGCGACAGGAAGTTAAGCCATCAGCAGTAATCCACACTAATTCACCTGGTTCTACATCTCTTAGGTATTCAGCCCCAATAATATCTAAAGCACAAGTTTCAGAGGCGATCACATAACGGACAGGATTAGTTCCTATGGTTCCCAACACGAGAGGGCGAATTCCATAAGGGTCTCTGACAGCCATAATTCCATCAGGCGTACCAATAGCTAAACTGAATGCTCCTTGACATCGATGAAATGCACGCTTACAACCTGCTAACCAGTCCGATCCAGCATTGGCTTCTGCTGCGATCGCTAGAGCAATCATTTCTGAATCGGTTGTTGTGACTAAATTACAATCATTTTTCAGCAATTCTTCCCGCAATTGCATTGTATTGACTAAATTGCCATTATGTGCTAATGATATATAACCTAAGCGAGTTTCTATGACAGCTGGTTGAGCATTCACTTTACGACTGGAGCCAGTAGTTGAATAGCGTGTATGACCAATAGCAATATCACCAGTCAATTTATCTAAAATTGACTCATTAAATACTTGAGACACTAGACCCATGTCTTTATGTTGGTGGATTTGATTACCTGCAAATGTAGTAATACCAGCAGATTCTTGACCTCGGTGTTGGAGGGCGTACAAGCCAAAGTATGTCATTTTAGCAACAGCAAACCCTGGCGCATAGACACCAAAAACGCCACAGGCTTCTTCTGGTTTGTCAGGACCGAAGGGATATTCATCAAATCCAGTGGGTTGGGTGGCAGCATGATCGGGAATTGTGTTCATTATTACTCCTGATGGGGGTATCTGGCAAAGCGTCAATTTTTTCAAGGGTCTGTTAAGTTCCTAAATTCCGTATCGCGGGTAAAGTTTCTCCTGAGTCTTCATGAGAGCGATCATTATAAGTTTCTTAATCAACTTTTAACCACCTATTAAAACAGTATCGTAATTTGGGGAAATTATAGGTGTAGCCTGTAAATTTTTCTGCTAACCTATAGCCAGAAAATTACTGTATGTACAGTGTGTATTTATCCCCTTATTTCATCGAAAAATCAGCTAGTTAAGCGTCTAGCGATCGCCTGGAAATAGCGATCGCCCATATCTTTGATACTCAGCCGAATTAAATTTGGTTTGTCTGGGGTACACATGGCGAATCCTTGGTCAAGATGCACCACAGAACCGAGTTTCAGCCAATTTCCTGGCAAATGTTCTCCTAAATATGATTCCCAAATTTCCTGTAATTCTGGGTTGACAGACACTAAAATTCTGGCTCCAGATTCACCGAACAAAACTTCATCCCACCGGAATGATTGTTCACCTAATTCCCCTAAATTAATTAATGCACCAAGATTACCAGCTAAACAACACTCAGCTAAAGCTACAGCCAAACCACCTTCAGCACAATCATGAGCCGAAGCTATCCAGCCCAATCGAATCCCATCACGACAAACTTGCTGCACAGAACGCTCTAAACCGAAATCTACACGAGGTGGTAATCCTGCAACAATATGATGAATAGTAGCTAAATATTCAGACGCACCTAATGTTAATTGCGCTTGCGGTGATCCTAAAAGATAAATTAAATCCCCTGGATTACGCCAACCTTGACCGCAAATTCTGGTTAGATCAGGAATCAAACCCACCATTCCCACAACTGGAGTTGGGTAAATAGCTTGAGGATTACCGTCAGCATCTAAAGTTTCATTATATAGAGAAACATTACCTCCCGTAACAGGAGTAGCTAATTCGCGACAAGCTATTGCTAGACCGCGACAAGCTAAAGCTAATTGCCAATAACCTACCGCTTTTTCCGGGCTACCAAAATTCAGATTATCAGTTACTGCTAAAGGTTCTGCACCAACACAACTAAGATTACGTGCGGATTCGGCGACAACAGCCTTTGCACCTTCTTCCGGGTCAAGATAAATATAACGGGGATTACAATCTACTGTAGCTGCTATACCAGAGGGGGAAGTGGCGACCGGCGCAGAATGGGGAATTGGTTCTAAAGGACGGAGACGAATCACAGCAGCGTCACCACCTCCAGGTAATATAACGGTATTATTTTGAACTTGATGGTCATACTGGCGGTAAACCCAACTTTTAGAAGCAATGGTTGGTGTATCTAATAAAGTCAACAGAATATCATTCCATGTCTGGAATTTATCTAAAATTTTTATACCAGTAGCACTGCAGACAGGTAAATCTTTAACTGACCATCGCCAAGCTTTTTGAATATATTCTGGAGGTTCTGCTAATACTTCGCGCTCATATAATGGAGTATTTTCGACTAAAGCCTCCGTGGGAATTTCTGCGGCTATAGCCCTCTCAAATAAGATCCTGACAACTGGCTCTGCGATCACAGTACCAGCGACAACAGCGTGTAACCCCCAACGGTGGAAAATTGCGATTAATTCTTGTTCTCTGCCTTTTTGAGCCACGAATAACATTCTTTCTTGAGATTCAGAAAGCAGGTATTCATAAGGAACCATACCATATTCTCTTGTGGGAACCTTATCCAAATCAAATTCAATCCCCACACCACCTTTCGCCGCCATTTCGGAGGTAGAACAGGTAATACCAGCTGCTCCCATATCTTGAGCAGCAACTACTGCACCTGTTTTGAACGCTTCCAAACAAGCTTCAATTAAAGATTTTTCCAGAAAAGGATCTCCTACTTGTACAGCAGGACGATTATCTATAGAACTACTACTTAATTCAGCACTAGCAAAGCTGGCTCCGCCCATACCATCGCGCCCAGTTGTTGAACCAACGTACAAGACGGGATTACCTAGACCAGAAGCTCCAGATTTGACAATTTCTGGGGTTTCCATTAATCCCAATGCCATAACATTGACTAAAGGATTACCTGTATAAGCTGGGTCAAAGTAAACTTCACCGCCAACCGTGGGTACTCCTACACAATTCCCATAGTGGCTGATACCAGCAACTACGCCAGTAAATAACCTCCGGGTTTTAGCATCTTCTAGGGAACCGAAACGTAGGGAGTTGAGTAAAGCTATCGGGCGTGCGCCCATCGTAAATATATCTCGCAGAATACCTCCCACTCCGGTTGCTGCTCCTTGGAACGGTTCTACGGCTGAGGGATGATTATGGGATTCTATTTTAAAGGCTAGTTTTAGTCCATCGCCCAAATCTACAACGCCAGCATTTTCCCCAGGACCGACTAAAATGCGATCGCCTTGTGTGGGAAACTGTTTGAGTAAAGGACGAGAATTTTTATAACAGCAATGCTCTGACCACATTACTCCAAACATCCCCAATTCAGCTTTATTGGGATGTCGCCCTAAACGGCGGATAATTTCTGCATATTCTGCGGGCTTGAGACCAGCAGCAGCAATATCTCGTGGGGAAAATGGACAAGATTCAGAAGTTACGGTCATGGAAAGTCATGCATTAAGGGAACAAACCTATATTATTTTATCGATTGCGGAGTGCGAAATGCGAGAAGAAGGAAAGCGGTTGCTATTATTTAGAATCATACTATAAATCAAACACGCTAGGGAACTATATTTTGCCTTATGAAACAGGTTCAAGTTATTAAGTGGTTAATCCAAAACTTTTATATTCTCCTGATTGTCTCACTGATCTTTCTGGTAGTTATATTCTGGCGATACTCTCAAATCGCTGAAAACTTCCAACCAGAAATAATTGAGGAAGTTGTGACAACTAGTAATATTAATGAACCAATTCAGCCGATTCCACTAATTAACAAGGTGAATGACAAGAAAGCAAAACTAGGTGGAAAACTATTTAGCGAAAAGCTATTATCCCATAGTAATCAATTTTCCTGCGCTACCTGTCATAACTTGAGTACTGGAGGTATAGATAGAGACATTAATGACAACGGGATCAAGGGTGTTGTTGGACCGATTAATATTCCTACTATATTTAATAGTAAATTTAACTTTAGACAGTATTGGGATGGGAATGCTGAAACTTTAGCAGATCAAGCCTATAAAAGAGTACAACGTCTTCCACTCATGGGTTCTAGCTGGTCAGAAGCGATCGCCAAGCTGAATAAAGTCCCAGAATATGTCCAGGATTTTGCTCAAATCTATCCAGATGGGATTACTGCTAATAATGTCTCAGAGGCGATCGCTACTTTTGAAGAAACTCTGACTACCCCGAATTCGCGATTTGACAAGTTTTTACGGGGCGAGACAAATGCTATAACTGAAGCAGAAAAAACAGGTTATATGTTGTTTAAATCCTATGGCTGCGTTAGCTGTCATCAAGGTGTCAATGTTGGCGGTAATATGTTCCAAAAATTTGGTGTTATGGGAACTTATGCTGTTACTAGAGGAACTGTAACTCAAAAAGACTTGGGGAGATTTAATGTTACCCAAAATGGCCAGGATCTTTATGTATTTAAGGTTCCTAGTTTGCGAAATGTTGCTATCACACCACCATACTTTCATGATAGTTCGGCTCCAACGCTAGAAAAAGCAGTGGGAGTTATGGCTAAATACCAATTAGGGAGAGAACTTTCTGGGCCAGATGTCGCCCTAATTATCAAGTTCTTGCAAACACTTACTGGTGAATATCAAGGAAAGTCTTTATAATATATAATAGCGATTTTACACACTTATAGAGTCAGAGAAAATTGGCACAACTATCGCCTATGAGCAAGATAATCAGTAGTCAGATTAAGTATATACCACTAGAAAATTAGTACATGAGTAGGCGTTATTGGTATTAGAGCAGCTGATTCAATGACTTGACTGTTAAAAATACTTAGTTTATAATGTAGTATCGCCAAGAGTGATGTAAAGATTCTGTTGAAAGTAATACTATTACTCCAAAACGCCAGGAAACTTATGGTTTTGTCTTATGAGACAGGTGCAAATTACTAAGCCATCAATCAAAAATCTTTATATTATCCCGATAGTCCTGCTTACTTTTCTGGTAGTATTACTCTGGCATTACTTTCAAATACCTGATAAGTCCCAACCAGAGATAGTTGAGGAAGTTGTCACAAATAGTTTTATTCAGGAACCAATTCAGCCAATTCCGCTAATTAACAAAGTAGATACAAAAAAAGCAAAACTGGGTGAGAAGTTATTTAATGAAAAGCGTCTATCCCATAATAATAAGGTTTCCTGCGCTACTTGTCACAACTTGGATGCTGCGGGTATAGTAGATACAGTTGAGATTAATGGAACTATTAAACATGTTAACGTTACAACAGTATTTAATGCAAAATTTAACTTTAGACTGTTTTGGGATGGTCATTCTAGCGGTTTAGCAGATCAAGTTGATAAATTAGTCCAAACTCTCCCAGCATTGAATACTAGTTGGAGAGAGGTGATCGCCAAGCTAAATCAAGTTCCAGAATATCCCAGGGATTTTGATGAAATCTATCCAGATGGGATTACTGCTAATAATGTCTCAGAGGCGATCGCTGCTTTTGAAGAAACGCTAATTACCCCAAACTCACGGTTTGACAAATTTCTGCGGGGCGATAAAAATGCTATAAGTACTGAAGAAAAAGCAGGTTATGATTTGTTTAAATCTTATGGTTGTGTTAGCTGTCATCAAGGTATCAATGTTGGCGGTAATATGTTCCAAAGATTTGGTGTTATGGGATCTTATTCTTTTGATAAAGGAACTGTAACTAAAAAAGACTTAGGGAGGTTTAATCTTAGCAAAGATCATCAAGATCTTTATTTTTTCAAGGTTCCTAGTTTGCGCAATGTTGCTGTGACACCGCCATATCTTCATGATGGTTCAGCCCCGACTCTAGAAAAGGCAGTGGGAGTTATGGCTAAATATCAATTAGGTAGAGAAATTCCTTCATATGATGTTGCCCTAGTTGTTAAGTTTTTAAAAACACTTACTGGTGAATATCAAGGGAAACCATTATGATATATACTGCGTTAAAAAGTATTTTGCTGGCGTTAGTAACAGTTGTGATCTTTGGGTTTTTGCTGGTTAGAGTCCAGGGAATTGATTATAAACAACACAATGACTTCACCAGTTATTTAAGACGAGTAAAAGAGTTAAATGCAACTTTAAATCAAGATGTGATTAAATCAAGATATGGACTACTAACATACTACGACCCCCTGGCTAATGAATTGAGCGAATTAAATAAATTGCAAAATAGATTAGGTAGAATTCCTACATTTGTTGAGCCACGAGGACAGATTGAGATTAAACAATCTTTACAAGCCCAAGGAAAACTCTTGCAGGAGAAAGAGAAATTAGTAGAACGTTTCAAATCGCAAAATGCTACTCTCAGAAATTCTCTATATTATTTCCCACAGTTGATTCTGGAAACAACGCAAAAAGCTACTAAAAATGATTGGAATTTAGAGATTTATCTAGAAAATTTGCTCCGAGATATTTTAATATATAATTTAACAGCTAGTGAGGATTTAGCACCTAAAATTCAGGTGCGAATGAATTCTATATTCGCATACAGAAGCCAGTCTAGCAATATTAAGCCTGATGATATAAATAGAATAATTTTGCATGGTAAGACAATTCTGAGTAATAAACCTCAAGTAGATAATCTAATTCAAACAATAGTATCATTACCGACATTTCAACGTAATGAAGAACTTTATAAAATCTACAATTTATATTATGAAACAGCACTAAAAACCACTAATGCTTATCGCTCGTTTCTCGGAATTTTTTCCTTATTTTTGATCGCTAGTATTTCCGCCTACATCATTGATAAATTGAAAAAATCTGCCCAAGTTGTGAGTTTAGCTAAGGAAAAAGTGCAAAAAGCATTAGAAGAAACTCAGGTTGCTCAGGAAAAAGTTGAAGTATTGTTACTCAATATACTTCCTGAACCAATTGCGCAGCGGCTTAAGCAAAATCCTGGTTTAATCGCAGATAACTTTTCAGATGTAACAGTTCTTTTTGCCGATTTAGTGGGTTTTACTGAGTTCTCTGCTGATATGTCTCCTGTGGATCTGGTGGAATTACTCAACAATATTTTCTCGGTTTTTGACAAATTAGCTGAGAAACATGGATTGGAAAAAATTAAGACAATTGGAGATGCTTATATGGTCGTGGGAGGAATTCCTGTACCTGTTACTCATCATGCAGAGGCGATCGCAGAAATGGCGTTGGATATACAAGGGGAAATTACTAAATTCCACCTGAGAGATAGTGTAACTATTAACGCTCGCATTGGTATAAATTCTGGATCGGCTGTAGCTGGAGTCATTGGTACGAAAAAATTCATTTACGATATCTGGGGCGATACTGTTAATATAGCCAGTCGGATGGAATCTCAAGGTATTTCCGGTAAAATTCAAGTCACGACAGCAACTTATGCGCTATTAAAAGACAAGTATTTGTTTGAGGAGCGAGGTACAATCAAGGTGAAAGGTAAAGGTGATATGAATACTTATTTTTTGACTGGTAGACGAATGACCAAAAATCTTTCACTAGAACTATAAAATGGTGAATACGCAGCTAGAAAAAATCGATGAATGATATCGCTACTGTTTTCGCATCTACTTTAAGTCAGGAAAATGCAGTTATCCCTTGGGAAAATCTGGAACTTGCGCCAAAAAACCTGATTCAAGCTGCGATTAACCCTGAATCCCATCCCAGTTGTATTGTCTATCCGGAAAATGCACCTCAGCTAGCTGAAGTTATGGCGATCGCTCACCAACGCCAATGGAGAGTTCTTTCCTGTGGAAATGGTAGTAAACTAAATTGGGGTGGTTTGTCTAATCGTATAGACGTAGTTGTGAGTACCCAAAGGCTAAATCGGATCATAGAACATGCTGTGGGAGATTTAACTGTCACGGTAGAAACGGGAATGAAATTCGCTCAACTCCAAGCAATATTAGGTAAATTTCAACAAGCGATCGCACTTGACCCTAGTAACCCAAATTCAGCCACGATTGGCGGTATAATCGCGACTGCGGATACCGGCTCCTTGCGTCAACGATATGGAGGAGTGCGTGACCATTTATTGGGAATTACCTTTGTCCGAGCTGATGGTCAAATTGCTAAAGCCGGAGGACGCGTGGTGAAAAACGTGGCGGGTTACGATTTGATGAAGTTGTTTACTGGATCTTATGGGACTTTGGGAATTATTACCCAAGTGACTTTGCGAGTTTATCCAATTCCTGAAAGTTCGGGAACAGTGGTTTTGACTGGTAAATCGGTAACCATATCCCAAGCAGCTAGTATTTTAAGAACTTCCGACTTCACCCCGACTCAAGCCGATTTATTATCCAGTCAATTAGTCACTCAATTAGGTTTAGGTCAGGGGATGGGATTGATTGTGCGATTCTGGAGTATTCAGGAAAGTGTCAAGGAACAATCAAATCGGCTATTGGCGATCGGACAAAAATTAGGCTTAGACCAGAAAGTTTATCTGGAAGAGGACGAGGTGAATTTATGGCGCAAATTACCCGATCACATGCATTCATCCGCTGATGAATCTGTCATTACCTGCAAAATTGGTGTATTACCAACTGCTGCGGTAGAAGTGCTGACAAATGTACAGTTAGGGATGATTCATCTTGGGAGTGGAGTGGGATTAATCAGAGCAAAAGATAAAATTCAGGTATTATCTTTACGTCAGCTATGTCAATCTCATGGTGGATTTCTCACCGTCCTCACTGCGCCAGTTAAATTAAAAGAAAGTTTAGATATCTGGGGTTATCCTGGAAATGCTTTAAATCTCATGGGAGGGATTAAACAACAATTTGATCGCAATAACATTTTGAGTCCTGGTCGATTTGTCGGCGGAATTTAGTCTATAGGAGAGAACAGGGAACAGGGGGAGCAGAAGGAGAAGTAGCGAAGTTGCTATAATTCGTCTATGTATAGTAGGAGTCAGAACTGAAAACCCTGTGTTTTTCTGGAAGTCTTTTATTAGAAGCGTCTAAGACTATACATAGCAACTAACTTCACTACTTTTCCCTCTTAATGTAGTCTGCTTCTAATCTCCGTAATGAGAACTAAAGACTTTACCTTGAAATACTCGATAGAGATAGATGTTGTAGAACAATATAATCGGGACGAAAAACCCGATAAAAGCAATCATGAAGGCTTGGGCACTCAGGGAAGAAGAAGCCTGATAAATTGTGACTTGAAAGGGAATGATGTAAGGAAACACCACAAAAGCCAAGGACAGAATAGTGATTAAGAAAATCACAATTGTCCAAACAAAGGGCATCCTATCTTCACGGCGATTAATACTATTTATTAATAGTACCATCACACCTGTTGCTATGACAGGAATCGACTCAAAAATCAATATCTCTGGTTGATGGAATATCTTGTTACGCACTGATTCGTAGAACATTGGTGTAGCAATTGTCAATGCCATTGCACCAATTAGTGTGGTAATACTGCTAAATTTGGCAGTCATGTAGTGGTATTCTTTTAACTCACCTTCTGTCTTAAAAATTAGGTAAGTAGAACCGATTAAGATATAACCTTGCACTACACTTAATGCTACTAGTATTGATGGTAAATTCAGCCAATCCCAAGTACCACCAATAAAATTGCCAGCTTCATCAACTTTAATTCCAGCAATTACCCCACCTAAGACTAATCCTTGGGACAAAGCTACTAGCAAACTACCTCCAGCAAAACCAAAATTCCAAAAGGTTTTGTTGAGAGAATGTTCCCGAAACTCAAAGGCTACAGCCCGGAAAATAAACCCAATCACCATGAGGGTAATCGGAATATATAGAGCGTTGACAATAGTAGCGTAAGCAAGAGGAAAAGCACCGTAAAGCAATCCTCCTGTACATACCAGCCAAGTTTCATTCGCGTCCCAAACAGTGCTTAAGGTGTTGATAATTATCCCGCGATTTTCTTCGTTAGCAGCAGTTAGAGTCAGAATCCCCACACCTAAATCAAAGCCATCGGTAATCAAATACAAGGTGAGAAACAAAGCCACAAGTCCGAACCAGAGCAGTGGTAAAATACTATTTATAGCTTCCATGAAATCTCCGATTCTGTTGCGGTAATGTTTTCTTGATTCCTATCATCTAGGAAAGTATGATTGGGCGCTGGTAGTTCTAAGTCTGGACCTTGGCGGATAATACGGCTACCAAAGTATAAAGCACAAGCAAATAACAGTAAGTAGATGCTTGTATAGCTAATCAGTGAAACTAAGACATTCCCTGCTGGTACATGAGAAGCAGCATCAGCAGTACGGATTTGTCCGTAAACAATCCAAGGTTGTCTACCAACTTCGCGCACCATCCAGCCACATTCAACAGCAACATATCCTAAAGGTGCAGCCAGCATCCAAGCACGCAGCAACCACGGCTGTTCAGTAATATTTTCGACAGCTAGCTTACCGCGTAACCATTGGATGACACTTACTATCATTAAGCCCAGCAATAGGAAACCAATCCCTGCCATTATGCGGAAGGTATAAAATATTAGAGAAACTCCATGAGGTCGATCTTGTGGTCTCCACTCATTCAAACCCAGTACAGGTTCGGAAAGATGGGGCTTCATTTCCAAAACTCTGCTTAAGCCACCTGGTATGCTTAATGCCCAGTTGTTCTTCCCTTCTCGGACATTTGGTGCTACCAAAATATTCCAAGGTCCAGACTCACCAGCTGGTACGGTTTCCCACAAAGCTTCTATTGCTGCTAATTTAGTAGGTTGGTTGTGGTATACTTGTTCACCACTCAAGTGACCGACAACAATCTGTAAGGGAGTGATAAGCACAGCAAGAGCGATCGCAATTTTGAAAGACTTACTGAAGAATGCTTGATGGCGTTTTTGCAGGATATACCAAGCACTGATACCACCAATAACAAACAAGGCGGTTTCGAGAATAGCCAATATCATATGAAACCAGCTATTCAAAGCTGCTGGATTGAGAATGGCTTCTAAGTAACTGTGAACTATGAATTTACCATTCACCATTTCCCCACCCGCTGGGGTTTGCATCCATGAATTGGCGACAATAATCCAGAAAGATGAGAGAGTAGCACCAATAGCAACAAACGTAGTTGCTAGCAAGTGCATAATCGGTGGAACCTTCTTCCAACCATAGATCATAATACCGAGGAACGCAGCTTCTAGCATAAATGCCATTGTGCCTTCAAAGCCTAAAATACTGCCTAAAAAGTCACCAACAGCTACAGAAAATGGTGCCCAGTTTGCACCAAATTCAAATTCAATGGCTACGCCAGAAGCAACGCCAAGTCCAAAATTGAGAATGTAAAGTTTTGACCAAAAACGTGCGTGGCGATAGAAGTCAGGATTCTGGGTTTTTAGCCAGAGTATTTCCATAATCACCAAATACCAAGACATGCCAATTGTCAGGATGGGCCAAAACATATGGAAGATACTGGTGATAGCAAATTGGATACGTGAAAGCATCACTGTATCTAAGTGAAAACTCATAGGTTATCCTCCAAATTCATTGCCATCAGGCAATTTTGATAGGTCTAAGGTCAAATATTGAATAAGTGAAAAATCATGAAACTCTCTTGATAGCTCTGGAACTAAATCAGTAGCGAGTACTCCCACAATCATCTAGAAACCTGTGGAGCGAGACCATAAGTTAATCCAAACTATGGCGGAAATTATCAGGTTTTTCTGCTTCAGTAGAGTAAAAGTGCTGAGAGAACTTTTGTGATTTAGCGATTTACATTCCCCATAAATCAAGAATATCATACATCTCTCTAATTTACTTGCGCTGATAAATTAATTTACAAAGAGTATTCGTGATTACAATTAGTGGTGGTGGTACTGTATCAGTATTCTCGCATCAGTTATCTGTAGATTATTCCTGTCTTGTTTGCCAAGACACATAAAAAAACAAAATAGCGAGTAAAATATAACCCACCGCCCAACTATTTCCCGTTCCCCAACCCAGATTAACTACTGTATCAGCAATAGTCCATTGATAACTGTGCATTAAACCCACCCAAGATAATGCAGCACCTCCTAAAGACCAATAAGCAGCTTGGCGAAAATCCCGTTCAATAATCAAAACAGCGATCGCAGCTAAGATCATGGCTGAAAAAATAAATCCTTGTTCTAGAGCAAAAGCACCATGAATATAGGTATCGCTCAATTTGAACTGACCGATTAAAGCTGATGTAAATGGCTTATCTGGAGTCCCTAACCCAGCAGCACGTAGGGCATTCTTCGCTATCAATGCTCCCCATCCTGCAATACCTGGTAACAAACCAATGACTACTGCTGGTGTATGGTGAGATGGTGTAGCAGTGAAGCTTTGGGCTACAATCACAATACCTATCCAAAGGACAATAGCCATACCTGCTTCAATCGGGACAAAATAGGCAAGCATAGCCACAGTCCCACTTAAGCAAAGGATAGCCATAATTATCCCATTAGCAATAGAATAGCCAACTCTTG
>Ga0116229_10005594_pt1 | contig 20432 bp, 15 predicted proteins | sample S1TSphgellanicum_3_FD_87313 | JGI IMG/M metagenome (GOLD analysis project Ga0116229, IMG submission 87313) | Host-associated microbial communities from peat moss isolated from Minnesota, USA - S1T2_Fc - Sphagnum magellanicum MG | ecosystem: Host-associated > Plants > Peat moss > Unclassified...
ATCTATCAAACACAACAGAAAGAATTTTTGCAACTGATTTCACATTCCTACGGATGAGAAATGGGGTGGGTTTGTCTCTATACATGTGTGCGCAATCTCTCAGAAAATGCACTAAACCACGACTGCAATTGACACAAAGTGCATCAATATTGATGGTGACGATGATGCACAGCAGCAACAGTTTGCTAGCTGGTTGGCTGTTGAGCTTGAGAGAAAAATGTGACAATGTATCAAGGGTGCTTGCATACTTATTTATACCCATGGGAGGACGTTAAATCAGCAATGGGTCTGTTATCGTACAGTGGGGCATTAATCCCAGAACGACGCGGATTTGGTTGATATATTGCAGGAAGGACTGTACATCAGAAGGGGTGTTACAGTTATTGGCAAGAGCAGCATCATCAAGGCAGGTGCTGTGATTTAGAACCCAATTGTGAGCGGTGTCCGTTGATTTTCAGAATAGGTATAAGTCTTTAGCGTTAATTTTCCTTCTGCAATTGGCCACATTCGGAGTGAAGAAAAGGTTGAAATCGTCATATTTAGACACTGGCTAGAGTGATGAGGACCTTGTTGCGTTCATACAAACCAACAAGTACCCTTACGCTAGGGACATACCCTTGACTTGGGACCCCAAGCATGCAAAGCATAAGTTGTACAAGGCTTCACACTACAAGGAGATGCAAGTTGTTGCCATACACCATGAATCACAAATGATCCATGGCCAGTAAGTAAACTAAAACTTAACTATTCAATATCTTTTCAATTTTAAGCATTATTGTTATTGCCAAAACGACCCTTTGTGTGCAGGGTATAGAATCCATGGCACCACAAAGGAAAGACTTTGGGCACAACCCATGCATTTAACACTACAAGCCCAGGGCATCTATGCGTTCTAGCATGCAGTTCCAGCTGCTCAATCAGCACTGAAGTTTCCTGGAGCTATGGGCATTAATAAAGACATACATAGTTGTAGTGAAGGACAGGCATAATGCCATCATCCATACATTGTAGTTTTGTATGTCCTGGGGATTAATTTTGGCCGGTAAATTTTGTATCATTTTTGTCAAGTTTTACCCATAGAACCTAGTTAGCGAGAGGCACGGTGCCACCTTGTGCATTAAATGCTAAGTTTCAGCATTTCATAAGCAGATCTAATAAAACTTCCTTACTTTGTGGATCTCACTCAAAGAGGGGATAGGGGGTGAAAAGAGACATTCAAATGCATCTCTTTTTTTCCTCTTGAATTTGTATAATCTATGTTAACCTTTGTATTCACTTTCACTTTGTCTTTGCATGAACACATAATATCCTTATTGTCAACAATCCAAACATTTTTTTAATGAAATTAATAAAACTCTAACTCTTTGGTTTATCCAAATCATTGATATCAAATAAATGGGACAACATAGAATATTTCTTATTTGTATATATATTTAAACAATTATATTCTTATCTCATTTTCTACTTGGGATTATTATTTGTCCCACCATAAGTACTCCTGGAAAGCCCTTGTCAAGTAGGAGGGGTGCACCAAAGTGGTTTTGTAATGTTTTGACCCCATGGTCACAAACCATTGAATAACAATTTGAACTTTTTAAATATTGAGCATATCAAATATGGAATAATCATTTTTGAATCTCAATATTTAATATAGGCATCATTGAATGATTCATGTAACTAATGATAAATTATTGAACAATTAATATTGAAAATAATTGAACAATAAATATAGTTTTTATTATGACATTTTGTGGAGCGAAATAAAGAGGTTCATTTTTTAGTACATACCCATTGTCAATGTTTCCTTTCTCTTTGAAATCTCATATAACACATTCCAAAAACAATAACAATAACAAAAATAAAAATGGAGAGAAATATGTATTTTAAATGATTTAAAAGATAATAAAAATACAAGTAAACCACACATGGGTATGGCATTTTGTGAAGTACCCTTTGCTTAAGATATATAAATTGAGGATACATCACAAAATGCATACCTATATGTGAGACTAGAACTTTATTTTCATCCAAGGCTCAATTGAAAAGCAAAATAGATGTCTGCAGGTTTTCACAATACTTCCATATTTTGCAACAATTTTTATGCCTATGTTGCATAAGTCCTAGCTAGGTTGGGTGGGTAAGTAGGTGCAATGGTGAGTAGATAAGATGAACATAGGTAGACGAAAACGGAGGGTAATACTTTGAATTTTCAAACCAAGGCAACTGAGGTCAAGGTTGAAAAAGAAATCAGAGGAAAAAAATGAAAAAACTTAAATCAAGGGTCAGCTCCCAAAAATTAGTACCTAATGAAAAAATTCAGTCCGTCCAATGCACAAAACAGCCAATTGGTGAATTGATGGGTGGTCATTACCTCCCGCCTTCAACTATAGGTTGTGACATGTCTTCACATTTGGACAAAAGAAAAGGTTGAAATCCTCATTTTTAGACTATATAGGTTGTCGCATGTCTCCACATTTGGAGAAAAAGAAAAAGGGTTGAAACTATGGTTCCCTAATACAAACTGGTCTGGAAAAGCTTCGAGTTTAGAACAATGTTTGTTTAGCAATAGACAAGTAACTGCGTAGCAAGGTGAACCAATTCAAGTCCCTGTTGGTCCTTATTGAGAGGAGTCACACTTTGGGTGATTTGAATTCAATGGAATGACTTTGATTTTCAACAACACTAGGTGACATGAGAACAAAGTGAAGAAAATTATTTGGGAGGGCGTGATTGATTGACTATGGAAGGCTTGAGTTCCAGGGGCATCCTGAGAATGAAAGTAGGTTATGGGAGGGCCTTCGATAGGGTGTCAGGTACCCATCATGTGACCTGCTTGTGTGATGGTGGGAAGGTAAGGTGGTGTTCTCAACGGCCTCTGGTGATAATATCTGGCTGATAATTTTGTTTGGTCTTAGCGGTTGGGGGCCCTCCCCTGTCCTTCTTGTTCGGTTCCCTTTCTGCATTGACGGTTTTTCACAGCCTTAAAGTTCGGCTCAATTTTGCATAGTGTGTTTTCAGGTCTGGTGCCTTCTCAAATGTGTCACTGTACCTTTCGGATTTCAGAAGGCACCGTACAGCCTGTCACTGTTCCTTTCGGATTTCAGAAGGTACCGTACAGCCTGTCGCTGTTCCTTTCGAAATCCATGCCTTCCAAAATCCGAAAGCTACAGTTTTTGATTTCATCTTTTCAGTTTTTTTATCATCATCTTTTTTTAAATTCCTCTACAATGAAGATGGCACCATGCAACCTGTTAGTGTCTTCCTTGTGCCTGAGGAGATTTGCTCCATTGCCATGATAAGGAAGGCATTGAGGTGTCTCAGGAGATCTGCTCCTAGCTTTGATTACGGACGTAAAGGGCCCATCTCAGGAGATCTGCTCCTAGCTTTGATTACAGCAAAAAATGTGAAGGGGACACCTCAGGAGATCCGCTCCTAGCTTTGATTACAACAAGGACGTCAAGAGGAATAGAGTAGAAAGATGGCAGAAAGAGCTGGAAATGAAAAATTGAGGTGGATTTCACTTAGGAGAAGATTTCCTGAGGCGGACCTCAAATCAGGAAGGTACGGGTCACGAAACATTCTCCTATGCAAAACAAACAAACTATCCTTGTCGGTGAGGTCAGAAATAGGAGGCCCTAGATACGAGGTTCTTAACAAGCATGAAGTAATGTCAAGTTTCTTTTGCAAAAGTTGTGCCAGACGCCGCATATGTATGGATTCTTTTCACCAAGTGCAAGGGATAAACATCCCCGCTAGTGGGATCTTTTTGGATAAAACCTCAACCACTTGGATGGGAAAAATACAAATATTGGGTAAGTGCATGCACTTATGGAAATGTGCCCTTAGACTATAGGGTTTTTTGTGCATTATTGAGTGATCACATGAAGACATTAAACAAGGCCCCCCCCCCGCCCTTGGATCTCTGTCAGGCGCAGAGTCCAGGCCTACTTTTGGAGCGTTGCATAATTCAATTTGTTCTGCTCAATTTGAGTCCCAGCTCCCAAAACATTTTAAAACTGAACCAAGGGCTCCAGTGAAACCACTGCCGGTTCGCAACAGCAGCCCATTTTCCAGCAATTACACTGCAGCATTTTCTCTCTTATTTCGTTTCTTTTTTTAGCAGAAGATAAATCAATGTCTGTGTAAAACCACACACATTGCACTGTCGCTCGCTCGACGATAGAATAAGGAGGAGCAACAACACAAGGCCTTTGGACAACTAAATCAATTAACTCCTCTTACAAAGCTCCATGGGGCAATGGGGTCAGCGTCTCCCAAAACTATGTTTGCCTACCATGTGTGGCCCATGGGCAATACACACTTATGGCTTTTTGCACTTGTGATGACTTTCCTCTTTGTATACCTAGATATCGACTTACTCTCTCCCCTTCTTCTTTAGGACTCATTCAAACCCCAGCATATTCTTTCTATGATGGATAAATTTTGATGTCCTCAGTGGAACTCCACTGGTATATTGCAGGGCATATTTTGGATGAAGATAAGTCAAAACATGTCAGTTTGGCTCAATCAAATAGTTTTGGCCCAGCATTTTTGCACAATATGATCAGGCCGGGAAAAAGGCACATCAAAGCTTAACCCTTAAACGACATTAGATCAAAAACAGTCCCATTTGAAAAAGGGACCAGCCTATACAAACCTTCCTAAAAACTACCTAAAATCTCAGAATTTGAGAAATCCAGCTCGTAGAGTTGTAGGTGACTTCAAGTCAGATTTTTCCATGTGAAAAAAGGGAGATTTGGTAAAAATATGGAAAATCCCCACAGTTGAAAGTGAAATCTTTTTGGTTTTGGGCAGCCTTCACAATTCCAACTTTTTGGAGATTTTGATCTTACTACCACTCTTCAATGATAGAAAAATTTCATGCACAGACAAAAGACATCCATATGAATCAGATGAAAAAAATTGCACAAAAAAAGGCTTTGGATGAGGAAGAAATGCATGGTCAAAGATGCATAGAAAGTGCATCCACACATAATGAAGCAAAGACAAGTTTTTGAAAAACTGTTTTTTTGACCCTGCCCCTCCCACATTCTCATTATTTTATAGCATGGATAGATAAAAAAAAACACTGGGAAGTTGGAGTTATTAGATCTGCCCAAACTTGAAAAAAAGTGTCACCTTGGCTTGAGAAAGATGAATAGGAGATCAGAATGATGCAACCCTGTAAAACTTTATTGATAAACACCTCGTAGATTAGGAAAATGTACAAAGGGATAAGAAAAAAGAAAAAAAAAAGCTAGAATTTACAAGATGTCAAGTTAGCTAAAACTAGAAGTCAAAACCTATCCATGTCAAAAGTCGATCGCTTGTAGTAGGTTGGCCATATTTTTTCATACCAAAAACCAACCGCTTGCAATAAGTCAGTTGTGAAGATGGAAGATGTGTCTTGAAGGGGTGGAAGTCGGGAATTAGCTAAGCTTACAGCTATCACCTGACTTAAGATGGACGATGCTTGTAGCCTTTGCAATGTGATTGAAAAAAAATTTCAAAGAAAAGTAACCAAGATAGAAAGAAGAGGGCCCTCTGGTCCTTTCAAACTCCAAATGGCATTGGCACAATTGTGTAAAAACACATCCACTTACTTATGTAAACATCCAAATATTTCCACTATTAAGGGGAGAAATTGATCGATGGGATGTCATTCACAATAGTTCCATTCTTTGGTTTGAGCCGCATCAGAAGTAACAAATCTTTGGGTGGTGCAAGATCGAAAAAATAAATCTACTCATGTTGGGTCGATAACAACAATATCAACTAAGGTGCAAGTGTCATCTTTGATGAGCACAATATCGACTCGTTGATGGGAGGAATTGAACGTGTTTAAAAGAAGCGCATGTAATTGTTCTCACCCCATGTGGAAGCCAACATCATACACAATGGCAGCAAAGGTGTCGCAAACTGTATCATAAGTTTTTATGCACTCATTAACATGAACACAATGTAAGAGGTGGATACCTATAGGGTCAATGGGATGTGTGCACACACATTGAAAGATACTTACAATTGAAGGATGGGGCAGTTGAAGTTGTATTCAAAATGTTGTGGAAAAAATTGGGAAAACTAATTGTCAACCTAAGAAGATTGGCCGAACTATAAACCAAGCACCCACCCCTGGGCCAAAACATGATAGAATTTGGGCATGATGGGCTTCAAATATCCCATCAAAAATCATGTTGGAAAGGGTAGATGGTGTAGACATTCCGAGATGGAATATTAAAATTGAAACATTTTTTGTTCGATGAATTATTCAAACAAAAAACGACATGCGCGAATTGGGAGCGATAGGAAATCACATGCTACTTTAAGGTGTTGTTATAAAAGCAAGGTGTTAGTAGCAATTCATGCTAAGGCTTTAAAAAGGAAAGGACATTGATCAACCATAAACCTAATAGCTATGATTGAAACCACAAGGGCCCAACTCCATAAATAGGTTGTTAGGGCAATGGTGGTTATCAGTATGAGCTCGATATCATCAAAAGTTATTAGAAAAGAGACTTGTTTACAGGCTAATAGTCCTTTTGGGTTGTCAAAAAATCCTAGACCCAAGAAGCACCCCAATATTTGAATGAAAGAAGAGTCAAAAAAAATGACAAACTCTATGAAGGTGGAAAAAGGAGGTGTACATTGTAAAAAATATAAAGGCTATTGCACGAAACAGTGAATTAGAATTCCAAAAGCTACCTGAACATCACCCATTCTAGGGAAAAGATTAACATGTTGAACATCTTATAATAAAACATTTTTTATGGAGGATGATGTGAATGATGAGGTGTTCACTGAAATTTCCAAAACTCTAATTCCTTCTAATGGGGTGGTAAACTGGGATGGGGTGTTAAAGTCAAACGATAAACTAGAAGGTGACCATGCTACACATTTATGAGGTTGGATAGAAAGATTGATTGCATAAAATTTGGCCTAAAAATATTCATATGCAGATGCTACAATAAAAAAGGGACCTATGATGTGAGTGTCATTTACAATGGATGAAAATAAATAAGAAAAAAAATGATTGACTATACAACACAAAACTTTAAAATGGGCTAATGCAAATAGTGCCCCTTCCAAATGATCACCTTGATAAGTTCCCATGGCAAAGAGGATGACTATGACATCGCCTTCATGATTACAAGGGCTATAAAACAAAGGAAAAACATAGTGTGACATGTACCCTATAACATAAGATTATCAAATTTTAGGTTGAAGATATGTAAGTAAGAAAATGAGTGGGCAATAAACCAATATGGTTCGTTAGATTGGTTCAAGTGGGTTGCTATTAATAGTCTTTTACATTTTGCAATCCTAGTTTCAGTTTTATGGGTGAGGTTGCAAGAAAATGAATAACCCTTAAACTTAAAAATACATTGCCATCTTCAATGCAATTTTTATTTTTTTAAATGATGAAAATTTCAAAAAGTATTCTTCTCAAAAAAATCATTAATGAAAATGAAAAGTCTTCTGAAATATTCTAATAATTTTTAATTTTCGAAATGAAATCTTCAAATCAATTGATTATTAGGGAGACATGTGCTGAAGCTGCCCTGGTACTAGGGTAACTAATCCTGGATGTGAGAAATACTCTTGCAGGGCCACATACTCAGCATGGGTGAAGTTGCTCTAAGCATTTCCCGAGCAGTCTTTCTCAACCCCGCCTCCCTCCCTCCCTCTCCCCTTCCAAATTACCTAAAAGATTTAGAAAAAATTATTTTATAGTGTGAAACATGTGGGGTATTGGGATAGTAGGTTTTGGCATTTACTAACTACCTTAGCAACAGAAGCTCCCAAAACTCCAGCCTAAATTGGAGATTTGTTCTTTCTTGGGACCACTTTTAATAATACACGTCTGTTCTGCACAATTTTGGTTTTCAAAAAAACAAATTTCAGGAGTAAGTATGTATGTGGAGTTTTGGTCTTGGAGATGGAACTTTAGCCACTTGCCACCACTTTGATGAGTAATTGATGGCTCACTGGTATAACCCTTCTGCAACCACAAAAATGTCCCAGGTTTCAAATCAGTGGTGTGCAACTGGAACTCCTGCTGGCCCTGCCATTTATATTAAAAAATATCTTAAGGCAAAAGCAGAATTATGGAAATTCTAATATTTCACCAGGCAAAAATAGAATCTTTAAGAAAATCCTCTGAAAGAAACCAAAATCCTTCAAGGAATCATAACTCTATTATAACTAATCTCAAGTTTCAACACAAGCCAAAAATATCATGTTTGAAAAACCCTCATATAAAAATAGACCTATTACCTAGGGGCCAAAGGTCCCTTAAGCTATATACTCTATAACGAATCTAAACACAATATCCTTGCCTACCAACGCAAGGCCAACGAAAGACAAAAACAAATGAGAGGATACAAAGAAAAGGTAATAATAGAAGGCACGAGTATAATGCCCTTGCTAAGTTCCAAATTTAGTGAACTCTCCTCTCTCTTTTTTGTCTTGAAGTTGCCATATGAAGAGACAAAGCATAGTTAAGAACAAACAGAAGGCACGAGTGTAATGCAAGGTTGTAATGCCCTTGCCCAAAGCGCTGAGTGCCAAATTGAGCAAACTCTTCTCTCTCTCTCTCTCTCTCTTGTCTTATATGTTGCCAGATGATTCCCCAATGCTAGTTCATCTTTATTTATGTCAGATTTTTCATGTAGATGCACATGGGAAAGGGGTTAACCCCTAAACACCATTCGACATTTTCAGTCCCAGTTTGAAAGTTCAACCAGCCCTTGCAAAAGGTCCAGAAATGGCCGTGTAAAACGTGGGACTGTGGAAGAAAATCCAACTGGGTATGGTTGTGGATGACAACGTCCAGAAACACCCATCCTGTAGAACATGGGATTTGGGAAGATCCAAACTCAGTAGCGTTGTAGACTACAAAACGGCCAGAAATGCCCTGTAATACGCGGGATTTTGGAAAATCCAACTCAGTGGCGTTTGTAGACTACTTCAAGCTGGATCTTTCGGTGCAAAAAAAACAAAAAAGAGGGTGGCAACTGTTTTGTCAGGTGGGAGTCTAAGGTTGTGCTTCAAACCCAAATTTTATTTAATTAATTAATTAAATTAAAAGAAAGAAGAAGAAGAGTATATGTAATAATAATAATAGGCATGGATCCAATGTCTAAAGGTTGTAATGCCTTTGCCGAAAGGGCAGTTCCAAAAATTGAGCTAACTTTCCTCCTCTCTCTTTTTTTTCTTGTATTGTTGCTACATGAAGAGACAATATAGATAATAATATGAGGCACAAGTAATAATGCCCTTGATGGAAGGGCAAAGTTCCAAATTGAGCAAACCCTCCTCCTCTTTCTTTTTTTTGTCTAGTATGTTGCCATATGAAGAAAAAAATGTACAGTAAGACTAGAGGAGGGGTTTAGGGGAATAAGGGCCTGTGCAAGCTAGTAGCCTAGCGTTGGGCCCAATTTTGGTAATGCCCTCCTTCACAGGCCTTACCAAGCATAAAGACATAAGTTAAAACTTTCTTTACAAATGAACAATCAAGATTTTCCAATGATATATAAGAATTTAACACAAAATATTTTTAAATAGTTTCATAACCAATAACATCTTATTTTGAAATGGATTCATTATCCTTCATAGAAATGTGATTATTTGAAATGGATTTGTCATCCTTCATAGAAATGTGATTATATTTTTTTTAAAACTCCATTTGGAAAATGCTTTGATTTTTTTTACGCAAACTGAAATTAAGTGCTAAAATAATGATTATTTAGAAAAATATGAATATCACAAATACCATAAAAGAGATGATGCTTTAAAATGGAAATCAATATTGATTAACAAACATTTCATTGTTAGCTATGAATTTACAACTAAGCATAATATATCATCATTTTGATTATTACCATTCAAAAGTAAGAAGGGTTCCAAAGAAACTTTGCTAAGACAACAACCAAACTTTGAAGAGGAATGAGAAAAATATTATGCAACATAGCATACTACCCATTGTGATTCCATAATCCAATTTCGACATAATGGTTGACTAAAATGCTGGAAGCTGTTATTAAGACAAAATGCATTAACAATCTTACCCAAATCATCATAGATTCCATCCACACACAAAAAATAGAAGACAAGAACATAAAAGCTTTTAAGGGAAAGGGGAGCAAAAATGAATATCTTTTCATTGGTGTTTTGAAGATGCAAAATAAAGGAACTTGGACTATAGGAGACTAGAAAAATAACTAAAAGAAAACATATAAACATGAACACAAGTCTATCGGAAGAAAAAACAAGTCCCACACACAAAAAGGGAGTAAAAAATGTTGCTTTGCTATCTTCATGAGAGCTTGCGGATGACTATTAACATTTGCATAATTTTGAAAAGGACATACAAAGAGTAAATTAGCACAACAAAAAAAACACAACACAATTCAAAGCATAGAAAAAATGGGTAGAACAAGAGCACAATAAAAACCTCAAACAAGCCCACAAAGTCAAGACACCTTTTATCAAAAGCAACAGTTCAAATGTTCACAATCTAATAGCCTTAAATTGGAAAAGAAGTGAAAAATTGAGTTGTTAGGGTATTTAATCTATAATAATAAGGTTAAATTGAATGGTTAGGATTCTAAAATATCTAATGAATTCAATTTAAAATGATTGGACGAAATTAATTAGAACAATGATTGTGGATGTATATTGTATAAGAATGAAAAGGGGTAGGCAAGAGTACATTGGCTTGAATGATCAAGATTTAGAATATCAATGACTACAATCAAAATTTTAAAAAGCAACTTCTTCATTGGATCTAATAGTCATTATCATGCCCATCATCACTTTGATTAACAATCCAAATCAAATTAATATTTAGGGTGTGGTCAATGATTTACCAATGGTTATTGGGAACCATGTCATATATCTAACATGAGAACAACCAGTAACTATCCAAAGAATTGAATCATTTCAAATGTCAACATGTTTCATTGATGATCAAATTTTCTCTTATCAATGATCAAGAATGGACAAAAAGACCTACTTATTCAACCTTCTTAGTGTTATATTTACGTCTCTTTCTCCACCACCTTCTTCAATGGCTTTGTTTGAATTTGGTTTTGTGCTTTACAAAATATAGTTTTGCAAAGCATAAAATGAGCTTTTGTTTTTCCTTCTTTTTTGTTGTGTCTATTTTTTATTAGAATATTTGTCTTGTTTTTACATTCTTGCAAAAGGTTGATGGTGATCCAGTAGCTTTAATTTTTATTCTTGTCTTCAATATTTTTGTGTTCGTTGTTTAGTGTTTTAACTTTTACTTTTAGTTTGGACTCTAATGGATAACTTTATTTTTCTTTTAGCCTCCTATTTTTGGGCCTTGGTAAGTAATGCTTGAAATGACATTGCCTATTGTCTTTTACATTTTTGTTTCATTTGATTTGTTCCTCCCTTGTTTTCTTTGTTTGGGTGATTATCTTGTTTCCTATCCTCTTGTGTTCCTTGCTTATGTATGATTTTATTTTATGTGATTTGTCTTGTCTGACATTTTTGGTTGTTTTGATGTTTCTTGTCATGTCCTTGTCATGTTATTTATGAATTTTTTTCTAAAACTTGTTTTTTCCTTCTTTGTGTATGTTTTTTTCATGCATCATGTTAAGTCTTACTAGTAGTCTTACTAAAGTTTTTTACTACATGTCATGTTAGGCTAGGTATTAGTTTAAGGACACCCCTAACTTAGTGAGGTCCATTTATTTCAATCTAGTTTAACAACTCATGTGAGCAAGGACATTTGGAAGTTTGGATGAAAATTAAACCTTCATTCTTGTCTTTGTTTCCTTTTTTTCAAGTAAAATAAAGCCACTTCCTAACCATGTTAAGGATTTTATCACAAAAAAATTAATTTTAATTTAACTCAATAAGTTGGTACAGACAAAACTTCTTTTCATAACTTCAGAAGCTCACAACCTATAACTTTCAACATTACAACTTAACAATAAATAAATAAACACAAGAAACATGAAAGTTTTTGTAATCTTCATCCAAGCTTCCAAATGTCCATATCCACATTACACAAATTGTTAAACTAAATTGAAATGAATGTTCACTAACCTAGAGATGTCTTTTGATTAAAACCTAGCTTAACATGATAATGAGTAGGAATGATTTGTTTCATACGAGGCTCATTGGTCTTATGAATCTTCTTGCCGCAAAGATTTCTTGTGAGTTATGAAGTTGTAATGCAAGATCAGATTCTCATGACCCATTAAAAGCACATTAATCATGTTCTTTTACTTTCCTACACCCTTGTATAGTCTCCTAAGAATTGAAATTTTAGTTCCTTAGATTTTGAAGTTTGTTGTGAACTATGGCAACAAATCACAAGTAAATAATATTGAAGCTTCGAAGTTACAAAATTTTGGAACAAATTGTTACACTACACCCACTAAATTCATTGTGCCTAATGGTTGGACAATAGAGGCATCATGCACAACTTCATGTGTTAAGGAAGAGAGTGTTGTTGAAGGTTGTACAAAAGTTGTTATTAATGTTGGTTTTGCTAACATGAAAGTGGGACATGGAGTAGTTATCAGTGTTGGCTTTGCTAACATGAAGATGGAACTTGGAGTGGTTTGGTCAAAGGGTTTGTTTCATCGGCAACAAGATAATCATCCATGTTGAATTTTGCAAGTCCATTTTCTTGAGCAAAAATAACTTTGACAACTTACAAGCTATCAAATACCTTGGTGACAATGGGCATCCAATTGGAATGAGTAGAAGAAAAAAACCTTTCCAATTCTCATTATTCATGTTCTTATTCCCTTGGAACTTAATATATATTAACCTACAACACCAATTATAAAATTAATACAAGTGCCCTAAATTAAAATAAAGCCCACTCAAAATTCATCAAATGAATTATATCAATTCATGTTTTAAATTTATTGCTAATAATCAAAGTCCATGAATTCAACATGGGAATCAAACAACTTCAAATGGTTCATATTACTGTTGATTTGTAAACTAAAGATTGAACACAATCTACACATGTATGAAAGTCTTTTATTTAAAGCATTAAATTGTAGTGGCCAATTTTCTCACTATGGTGAGACAAATAAATCACCTTTTTTTCTTCTTCTAACCTATGCATAATACTATTAAAACATCTATACCACACATCAAACATGATTCCTAACAATCTCTTCAATTTTGCACATATTTCAATCATTTAAAGGCAGTCACATCATCTACTGGAAATGTATGTGCACCTTTTTATTCATATAAATCTAAATGTGACTAGCACTAGGAAAAAAAGGGCCTCTTTTTATCAACCAATTTTTGATTACATGTTGTCCTTGAGTTCATTTCAATTACATAATTATATTTATTTCAACTAATTTGGTGGACATTGTTTACAAATGGATGAAAGATGAGAATTCATCAAGTCTAAAAAAAATTGTCTTTTTGCAAATGTTGTATGCAACTATTAACTAGTTGCATAAGACAAGTTGCACACAATTATGTATATTGTATTTATGTAGATAGTATATATGGTATAATTTATATTTTATACATATGCATTATTTTAAGGGCATGCCCATGGTGACATGTGACAATTTTAAAATCCAATTGATTATTTATTTCTTAATTAATTAAGTAGATGGGTCATAGGTAAGTAGGATGGTAGGGTTAGGCTAGCTAGTTAATAGGTTTACAATAATCTAATTTTGTGTTTGGATTCAGCCTTGAAGGTTGAACCTTTTTCATTGACTCATCCCATGGCATTTGGTGTTTGTTTTGTGAACAAGACAAATGCACATAGTTATATAATGTGCACATTTAAAATCTAGGGCAAAAGATATGGGATAAAAAAATTAATTGCAAGTGCAACCAATGTAATTGCACAAGTAGAAATTAGCCAAAATGTAACCACTACATTTGCAACTACATGCAACTTATAGTCATTGTGACTAGTTCTGAAAGTTTTTACAACTATAAGATCAAATTTCAACTATTTTGGTCATTGTTGCGACTTTGATGCAATTATTGATAACTTCATCCTATGGGTTGGATGATTTTTATGTCTATTTTCATCCATGAATAGGCTTATATGTCCCATTAGCCACAATAATCACCAACTAGTTGCATTGAACTAAAGATATTCTACGATGACTTAAAGGTAAATTTGTAATTTGAATTTGAGAATCAATTTTTTAATTCTGAAAATTGATATTTCAATTCTGATAATTATTATTTGATGCTGAAAATAGTTATTTCAACTATAAAAACTATTACTTGAATTTGAAATTCTTAATTGGATCTGAAAATGGATATTTCAATTTTGAAAATTTTATTTGAATCTGAAAATCAATTTCAATTTCAACAATTTTTATTTCAATTTGAAATTTGTAATTTGAATTTGGAAATCGAATTTCAGGTTCAAAATTTGATATTTGGGTTCTAAAAATTTTCATTTGAATTTGAAGATTGATATTTCAATTCTGATAATTATTATTCAAAGCTGAAAGTTTTTATTTCAATTATAAAAAATATCATTTGAATTTGGAATTTTTTTTTGAAGCTATGAATTGATGTTCAAGTCTGAATTTGAATCTAAAAAAGAATATTTCTGTTTTTATTTTTTTTTAATTGTGTAAAAATGGATATGTAAATGTTATGTGAAATTTTTATTTCAATTTAAAGTGGACAGTTCAAATTTGAAATTTATTACTTGAAATAAAAATATTTCTAGTTCAAATTATATATTTGAATTGTGAAGTTTGAAAAACATTATTTGAATCTCAATTTTCATATTTGAATTCTGAAAAGTGATTTTTCAATTCAGAAAATTTATAATAAAAGCTATAAGAAATGAGATAGTAAGAAACTAATTAATGACAAAATAACTAGCAACTAGCTTCAGTAATAATCTAATAAATATTCTTATTATTATTATTAAATATATTTTGTATTAAAATGTAAAATATTTAAATACTAATATTATACTTTTTATTATGACATGAATTATTACTAAAAATACTATTATAGTTACCAAAATTATTATTTCTATTTTTATTAGTATTAATGTTATTATATAGTAATAATAGGGTGAATAAGTGAGACAATAATAATAAAAAAATAACTAGCTAGATTATCTACTAGCTACAATAATAATAATATATTATTATCATCTATTGAATTTTATTACTTATAGTTAGTAGGTAAAGTAAGGCATAATAGCACATTGGGTACTAGGAAGTAGTTGCAAATAAATTATGACTAGGTTGGTGACACTTGCAACTAAAATGTTTATCCATATCTTTTGTCTTTCATTATTTTCATATGTAATATAAATAAGTGTACTAGAAGGTTTCAAAGTGGAAGTATCATTCAAAGGATGGACCAATAAAAGAGGCTTGAACCTTGAAACTAAAACCCAACATAAATATAACATGTATTTAATTAATTCCAAACTTTGAAAAAGTCCGAAAATAGAAACAATCAATTTTGAGTTTAAAAATAAATAGAATAACGTCTTCAACCTAGTGGGCACTAAACAAAGTGTTAAAATGACAAATTTTCATAAGAATAATTTTTCACCATCAAAACAATTAACATACATGACAACAAATCAACTTGGTGGTCACTAGAATTTAAGAACTCAAAGATTTTTAAAACAAAGGAAATAACTAAAACATGCATAACATCATTGAGTTTTCATGGTGCCCACCAAAATCAATAAAGCACTTTTAAAAAAAATTAATGGCAAAATCAAAGGACATAATTTGAAAAATCTACTAAATTTTATGTCATTCAATTTCGTAAAGTATCAACAAAAGAATTTATGATAGGTACAGTTCATGTATTTCATAAATCGTTGGTGGAACATTGAACACAAAAGCTTGGGGGGCATTGAGAAATTGAAAATATTATCTATTAGAAAATAATAGTAGAAATATCATCTATCTAGTGGCCACCAATGGGTATCATACTCCTAGCTTGAAACATATTATGACATATACATTGGACATTTAACCTTGAGGAGGAAGAAATTTGCATATTATGAAATAAGAATTTCAACTTGTGGAACCGACAACCAAAGTAAACCTCAAATGCACAAAAAAACAATGTTTATCAATTTATTAATTTTATAAAAATACAAATATGAAAAACTACATAATTGTCATATAGGAATTCGGAATATGAGTTATTGAAACTAAAATTCAACTCTACAAGCAACTCAAATTAAGGAAACATCAAACCTTTTAGACCAAGAATCAAATATGCAAATGCATCCTTCGCCCCTCTAAATAGAAAACCCAGTCAATAGCATGACTTTCTATCTGTTAAAACTACAAACACCTTCGTGTAGTCTACAAATAAAGATTGGAATCCACTATAAACAAAAATGAATAATTGAAGCTTCCCCAACCTAGAAACTTTTGACAAAATAAAAGATAAAAATAGATAAATGAACCAATGTGAAATGAAAGACATTGAAACATAAGTGAAACAAAAAAAGGAAATGTTTATTTAAGATGTCAACTAAAGGAAGTATGTTATTTCCAAATCCCTGCTTGAACTACCCTCAAATTGCTTCAATCGAGCATAAGATGAACATTGAAAAATGAACAATGAACACATATTTAATTATTTAAGATTTTACAAAAGTTTGAAAATGCAAAAAAAAAAATTAACAATGTTATTTTTTTGAATCTTTCAATTTATAAATGACTTAGTGGCCACCAAGACATGGTTGTTAATAATAAGGAAACTTTACAGCTTTTGAAGAAAAATTTACAATTTACATCCCAAGTTATACAAATTAAACCTTGTGGACAACATGGGAGGTTTTTTAACAATAAGTAAAAAAATAAATTGGAGGATGTCAATTTAATGAAATACAATTTACAAATATCAAACATACATGATTGGATTGAATCCAAACTAAATCTTGAGGCATGATGGCCACTAGGCCTCAAGAAGAAAAGAAACTATAGCACAAAAAATATATAGATTACATAACAAGTCTATTTAAAGAAGGAAAGAAGTTGCAAAATTTGGAAAATTCAATACATAACAACTAAATAAAATTTATTAAATGTTTTAGATACAAATTGAACCTAGTGGCCACCAGATTATCAAAACACCTCATGTAATTTCTTCAACGGTCTTGAAACAAAAAATCCATTATGAAAAAAATATTTTTTCTAAAAACCTTAATAAATGATAGCCTAAATTAAAAGCATAATTTGAAATAAATTGAACTTGGTGGTCACTAAGTTGTCAAAACACTTGAATTAATTTCTCTAAAAGTCATGGAATGAAACTCCATTATTCAAAAATCATTTTTCAAAAAAACCCTAAAAGAAAACTTTTTATGAAATATGAAAGATAATGTCAAATCCTCCAAGTCTTGTGAGTGTCCATGCTCAAATATGCAACAACATTAACATCATTTTGGAATTAAAAATTGAATGGCCAACATTTTTTCTCCCCTTCAAAGTTGCAAACAACATTGTGCAATCTATGAACAATAGTCCAAATTTATTGCAAAAAAAAGTTAATACTAGAAAACAAGGGCATATGAAAAGATATAACGATGTAAAAAGTTATGCCAAAAAAATGATTTACAAAATGAAAATAAAATGAAATAATGAAATAAAATTATTCATAATATTTAATACCTAAAGACGGTAGGATATTGCAAACATTGTCATTATCACTACCCATATACTAGAGGAACCAATAATAATTCTTTAAGGATGAACTTAATCGAGGCTTAGAATACTTGACCATAAAATCATAATGAACTTGAACCATTTTGGCCAATGGCGATCCAACCAAGGGTGGCCACACATAGGATGCAAGGTCCAACCATTACACCTTATTCTACAACAACATTTGTCCCCTTAATGATTCAAGAAAAAAACCACTCCATTTGGAATTCTAGAACGCCTTGCTAAGTTCATTGTCAATGAATAATGTTTAATCCTCCTTCCCATAAGGCAATCCACGACAACCGTAATAAATGCATTTCAAGTCCTTTAAATAATAATGGGACCCGGGTGAAATTTTACCACCAATTGTTTTGGAGCATTGTTCATGTCCCCAAATGAAAATGAACCGATCCATGAAATTTTCAGGCAATGAACATTGGAAAAACCTCTAACACATCCTCAAGTTTCATATAAAAACAAATTACGAGATAAAACTTTTCAAATGCCTTCACAAGAAAATCCTCTACTCCAGCTCTAACTTCCATTTTGGCCTTGTCAACATTTCTTCCAAACACTCTAGCATTCCCTTGCAGAACAACCAAAGGTGGGAAATAACACAACACACCATTGACATTGAAAATCAACAACTTTTTCAATCCATAAGGTGATGAACATACACACAAACGTGTTGAATTGCCTTTGGTCATTGTTATGGGCTTTGAAAACACATTTAACTAAAACAACAACAAAATCTGTTAGCAAAAAAAATATAGTTTCATGAAATGATAATGTGTTATCCAAATTAAAATAATCAATTCATGTGCTAAAAATATTATTAGTTTTTTGGTTAAATATGAAATACTGAAAACATAATTGTATCCATTAGCCACTAGGCAACACAATGATACTAGAAAAAACAAAAACAAAATAAAGGAGATATTCAACTCCCTTAGCAATATAAATCGAGAAATGTTTAATGGTTGCCAAGCGTTCTACATTAATAGAAACTAAGAAATGTTTCACAGTCGCAAGATGTTCCTTAGCAATATATGTTGAAAAATGCCTAATGGCCACTAGGCGTTGTTCAGCAATAGAAGCTGAGAAATGCCTAGCACCTACTAAGTGTTCCTCTACTACATAATCTATTGTATAGTCTATAGATTCAACTAGTTTAGGAAATAAAAAAGACTTACAAATGTTTGTTGGCCATTTAGATTTTTTGAGGATGTTAATCCTTCACACTTTTGAAGTCGAAAGTTGTGTGAATCAAGTAGCTATCACAAGAATATAGGAGATATGTTAATTCGGAGATGGTTTGTGTTTGACAATGAGTCATAAAACTAAAAAAACATGCAGACATACACACAAGGACACTAAGACTTTATGACTTAGATGCTAAGAAGTGGACTTTGAGTCAAATGCAAACATGTGAAGGTCAATGTCCAATCATAAACATACACACCTAGATTATACTACAAGTTATACACAAGGAAGTATAATGATAGATTTGTCATTCATACAAACAATGCCAATCACACAAAGATGGCCAATCACATAATGACATAGAGAACTTGAATGATTAATAGTTGTACATAGAGAAGGCAAATCATAGATAAAAACTAGGCTAAGTAAACAAAGATGGACTATGGTAATCAAATAGAGTCCTAATTACAATGAGATAGAGATGGGACTATGGTAATAAAATAGCCCTAACTATAATGAAACACATACTGACAAACACAAGCAAACACAAGCACATATGCAAACATAAGGATTTGTTGATGCACACATTTTCATTGGTAAAAGTACATTTAGGAACAAACACGTTTAAAATGAATCCCTTTGACATCGCTTATCAGATAGAGACACACTTATGCATACATGAAATAAACATTGATAAACAAACATACATAAGATGAATAATTGACAAGTGCAAGGATTGGGTGAATTTACAAGGTTTGGACATTTGAAAACTTTTGGTCTCTACTATTTGTAAGACTTATTTGATATTTGGAATGAAAATCAAGGACCTTTTTTAAAATATTGAGTTTTTTTCAAAAGACTCAATATCCTTCTACACAATGATAACTTTACAGAGTGGTGCAAAAGGATGTCAAGTCTTTTGAATGTCGTGGCATTCTAACAATTATTCTTTGTCCTAAACCTTTGAATTACACATGACAAGAAGGATGAAAGCCCATCCTTCAAATTCTAAACCCTAGAATTGCAAAAATGTAGATGCAAGCGAAAATACCTAATAGTGGGGTTGGTTGTTGGGTTGTGAGGGCTTGAACGAAGTTGGAGTGCTCTTGATTGTTGAAAGTTGCCATGGACACAAATTGCCAATCTAAGTTCAACCTTCGTTGAACATGTTTGTTTCACCGACATAGTGTGAGCTTTACCGAGCGTGTTTGCTTCACTGAAAATATGTGAAAGGGAGAAAAACAATGAGATGGGGAGAGGGAGATTGTTAGAGTGCAAGAGATGGGGGGAGTGAGAAAGCATAATAATGAAGATAAAAAAAACAACTTAAGGTGAGATATTGAGGAAGTGAAAGAGATGGAGAGCGCAGAAAGAGAGAATGCAAACGAAAGAAAGAGATGGAGATTGGAAGAATGAAAGTGAAAAAGCAAAACCCTAACTGACTATTGTTTGAAGGGTGATGTTTGGATGGATGGAGGCTAGACGAATCAATTGACGAAGGGAGGGAAAGATGGATGGAGGCTAGATGGATCGATGAAGGGA
>Ga0116229_10005595_pt1 | contig 20431 bp, 13 predicted proteins | sample S1TSphgellanicum_3_FD_87313 | JGI IMG/M metagenome (GOLD analysis project Ga0116229, IMG submission 87313) | Host-associated microbial communities from peat moss isolated from Minnesota, USA - S1T2_Fc - Sphagnum magellanicum MG | ecosystem: Host-associated > Plants > Peat moss > Unclassified...
GGCGTGTCAGTGGGTGTTACAGATCGTATATAAAGCCTGGTTTAGGTAGAGGGGTTAGAGAGAAGGGACAAGCAAGCGATTGGAGGGGGGTGGGGTGCGGGGTCGTGTGGGATGCAACTGTTGTAGTTGGTGGCAGTGGTTGAGTGAAAAGCAACCCTCTTGAAACAAGAATTGACAGACTAAGAATAGGTGGAGATTTTGGTTCAATTGGGGTGGGTTTGGTAAAACCTATTTTTTTGTTGCAGCAAATTGATGAACAAGGTTTTTGGGGGGGTAGTCTACAAGGGTGGTGAACTCAGACACTTAAGATGGCATGTAACTTAGTTCAAATCTAGTTGGCTACAAGTTACCCCTCATCCTAATTGGTTAAAAGGTTGTATTTGGCTCAGGTTAAATTTTGGTGGGAGTTGGGATAATGGCAATATTGCTTCAAATGCAATAGATAAAATTAGGATAATCACCTTTGTTGTAGTTGTTGGGTTTAGAGAGGTAACATGTTCTATGAGTGATTTGTTGTAACACTGCTAGTGCCACATTTTGTCCCAATTTCCTCAAGTGTTTGATGGTCACCTCCTCCCATCCCCTTGCCAATAATAGGTTGATTATCATGTCCAAATGTCTTAACCTTGATTTCCACCTGTAGCCTAACTTGCAACACAAAGAGTGGAAAAAGGTTTTTTCGTTGCAAAATATTTCAACTGGTGGTAATTTTAGAGTTTCTTTTGGGTAGGCACCCTCACATCTTGTTTAGTTGCTTCAAACGTTTGAATACTTTTTAGAAAAAACAAACCTTATTAATAAATAACATTAAAAGTTTCTATCTACATTAACGTACAACATTTACCATGATGTAAGAAGTTTTGAGATGTTGTTTGATATGCCTGGTTAGAGAAGGTTTAAAATGCACAACATTTGCCATGTTACAGGAAATTTTGGAATGCACAAAATGATCATTGAAAAAAACATCCTATAGTTTTAATTACAATTATAGGTTGGGAATAATGCATATTTACATGTCCTAACAATAACCCAACCCAAATTGATGTTTTTTCTCCATATTAACCAAGTAGTGAAGGTTACATCAAAAGTAGAGCTTTTTGGGTTTTCATGGAAGTGTTGCCAAGCTGAAATAAATTCCTCCTGATTTTGCAAAGCAAAGTTTTGGATAGTTCACAATTGCACAAGATGCATCCATTATGTGAATTTTGTTTACCACTCATTAGAAGAAAATAACATTTCATATGCATGAATGGCATGGGTTTGCCAACCTTCTATGGCCAATGATCCCACCCCTTTGGCAAACAACAAGGGTCCCTCCTCTTCAATCATTCGAAGAATAGCCAACCATTACCTACTATGTGACCCTTTAGAAAACCATCTTGATGTGTTGCTTTGGGTAGCTTTGTGTAGTGGGTGCACCAATGTACTTTGTAACCCTTTTGAAAATAGGTATAATTTAAGAAACCTTGTAGACCATGGCATAGGGTCAAAGATTTGTAACCTCTTCATGTTGGACACATCATCATACAAGCTCATGGCTTCTTCTTGGTTATGTGCCCATGGAAAAATGGGAGTAAGACGTTAGAGTGCATGAATTGAAGTGAACAAATGGTAAAATGGGTGCCAACCCCATTTCCTTTCCTCAACTTCTATAGCATGCAAAATGTCAAAATCTTGCATTTGCTTGTCAACGTAGTCTTCCATTTTCTCTACATGTTCATTTGCCCATTGTGCTTCAAGCTTTTGGTTATCTTGTTCAAGTAACTTTGTCGTGACGTGTAGTGTTGTGATGTTTGGTGTTGTAAGGGTGTAAGTCCATAGCAAATTCTACTGAACAAAAAGACTAAAACTAATCAAAGGTAGAAACTAATCAACCAAAAAGAACTGCACGCACATATATATATATAATGCGTAAGAGGAGGTTGAGATGAAATTATCATGTATAATTAAATTGAAAAGAAGGAAAGAAAACGTAGTGTATATAAATGGTGGCCATCCAATAGCCATCGTGAGCATCTAAAAATCCAGTCTAACTATGGAGGAAACTTTCCTTGACAAAAGAATTCTAGAAAAACTAATAAGAGGAAGGAAAAGCTTGGCCTTTTATACAACCGTCAACAAGTTGAAACCCTAAAACACCTAATAACATACAATAACTTTAAAATGTACATTAACTTTAAGAGGCATGATTAACATGCCCGTAACCGGTTGTCATGTATGAGGCCATGCATACAGGCATGACAGTTGTCGTGACATGTAATGTTGTGACGTTTAGTATTGTAAGGGTGTAAATCCATAGCAAATTCTACTGAACAAAAAGACTAAAACCAGTCAAAGGTAGAAACTATTCAACCAAAAAAAGCTGCAAACACATATATATACAATGGACAAGAGGAGGCTGAGATGAAATTCTCATGTATCCCCCCTAGACTTGAGTCGGGAAAAGCGTGGCATGGTCTAAATAGAACTCAGGGTGTTGTAGGAAATCATGATGAACAATACCAAATGTCAACAAGAACTTGAATGACTTCTAGCTTGAAGCAGAATAGATGGTATCCACCATTACATTTATTGCAAAGTAGCATTTGATTAGCATCGTTTATCCTTTGACATACTTGACATGGATAGTCAAGTGGAGGAATTCATGTCGACGTGATGATGGTAGAATCTAAGTTCAGCAGGTGGCAGGGTGCATAGTTTTTAGAGTGATCCTGAATTGTGCATCCGTCAGCTCCTTACAACTCCAACACACCTGAAGGCTTGATCGCCTTAATCCTCAACATAGTGCGACCGAAAGAAGTGTCTAGAATATCATTAGGTTGCCGTTGGAGATACACAAAGTCACCAACATCAAATTATTTCACTTTAGGTTTGTAACTGCCACCTTGTGTGCGTGCATACTGTAATGTGTCTTGATGCTATGCAATGGACAAGTTCTCCATGGCCATGGGCATAACCCTCCTAAATAGAGCATCCTTCTTTGCAATGACCCTAGCCCAAGTGGCTAGGGAGTCCAAGTCCACAACTTAGTCCATTTGAATAGCAATGGAAGAAGGTGGAATGGGATGTCTCCCAAAAAGTAGAAAGTAAGGAGAGAAATGAGACAAAGAGGCGTGTTTGGACATCCTATAATCCATGGCAATGTGAGGTAAGGCTAGGTCCCAATCCGCTTTGTTCCTAGTGAGGCAAATCTTCCAAAATCCCTTCTTGCATGTCTAAACCATCCTCTTTGCAAGGCCATTAGCTTGGGGATGATCCTTTGAATTCCGACGATGGTTAATGAGAACATGATCAAGTAGGTCTTGGAATTCTCCTTTGAATTCTAATCCTTGATCAATAAGGCATTCAACACAAGCTCCAAACCTACTTAGGACCTGTTGTAAGAAAACTTGGTTGGCGTTGTATGATGATTTGTCCAGCAATGCAACAAACTCGACCCACTTTGAAAAATGTTCAATCATAATCATGATATAGACATTACCTTTGGAAGTCTATGGTAATTCTCTAGTTAAATCACATGACCAACGATAGAACATGCCCTAAATAGGGAGTGGAAAAAGCGTGAGCTGTCGAGAAGAAAAGGAAGTTCTCATTCTATCACATTGTTCTAGCAATGACGTCTCAGACGTGAGCATACATACCTCTCTAATGGTATTGAGGAGCGAAAAGGCTATAAGTACGATTAACTCCAAAGTGTCTAAGCTTCGAGTGTACCTTCTAAAGAAGACCAAATTGTTCATGTGGTGGAGGAATCATTCTATTGCCTTATGGTAAGCATCGAATGAGGTGATTGTCCCTCCATGAATAGCATTTGGACTATTGTTGTATGTAATCCCGTTGACTTGATGTAACTTGGGGAGGGTATTCCCCATGTTGAAGAAAACCTCAGAATGTGCAAGTCCTCCCATATATCCACATTAAGATGCTCAACCAGGTTACATTGCAGTAGTGCAAGATAACTAGATGCATAAGATACATTTACTGTTGGAATTTGGTCGAAGTTTTGCTTGGTTTCTAAAAAATCTTCAAAAGTAGTGAAGGGTTTCCGCGACATGGTATTTACATTCTGATGTGTAATACCAAGTCGGTGAATATAAGCACCCAATGAGCTAACTTACCAGTAAGCTTGTCGTTGGTCATCAACCACTTGATAGAGTGGTGGTCGGTATACAAAATGAACTTGGTGCCATAAAGATAAAGACTAAAATGTATGATGGCCCATACAACAACAAGACATTCTGCCTCGTATGAAAGTAGTTATTCTCAACCTTGTTGCTTCAGGATGCATAGGCGATAACATATTCCTTGTTTCATCAAGTTGGCCAAAAATAACACCAATACCAAGATCACTCTAGTAAGTGTGTAGAATGAAGACCTTGTTGAAATCAGGTCTTCTTAGAATGGGGAACTCTGAAAGCTTTTCCTTGAATATGTTGAAAGCTTCCTAAGCCTCTTCACTCCATGTCCAAACATCTTTTTTTAACAATGCATAGAGAGGATGAACAATAGTACTAAAGTCTTGGACATAAATCATGTAGTAATTACATAGTCTGATGAAACTCTTCAAAGTGTGAACATTAGTAGGATTGGGCATCTCCAAAATGGCTACTACTTTGGCCCAATGAGCCATAATACCATTTGGCAAAATTCTGTGTCCAAGGTAGACTACTGAGGTGACAGAAAACTCACACTTTTTTAAATGGATCTTCATATTGACTTCATGGAGCCTTTTGAATAACTCCTCAAGATGAGCCAAGTGTTGCATGAGTCCCTTGCTATGCAATAGGACGTCATCTATGTAACACTTCAAGAAATTTGCCCCTTCGAGAACCTAGTCCATGACTCATTGAAAAAAGACAGGTGCGTTCTTAAATCCAAGAGGCATCACAAGCCATTCCCACAACTTGTTGTTTCTATGGAATGTCGTTTTCTTATGATCCTTCACAACAATCACAATTTGGTTAAAACTTTGCTTTAGATCCATAATTGTGAAGATGTTTGAGTCTCCAATCCTATTAAACAGTTTTTTAGGGATGGGCATGGAATACATGTCCTGAGGTGTAACCAGGTTCAAAGCCCTATAATCCTCGCACATCCTTTTTTCAGTCCATAATCTAATTGAATCTTTCTTTGCTAACATTACTATAGCGGCTGCAAAATCAGAACTTGATGGCTAAATGAAACTAACCTCATGGAGCTCTTCATATCTTTCATCTACTAATTCCCACTCATACTTGCTCAACCTATGTTTCCTCTGATAAATGGGTGTTTCATTTGTAAGGTCTATAAAAAATTGCATGGTCTTACACCTACCTAAGTCTTTCATTGAGAATGTGAACACATTCTCATATTTAATTAGCAAGTCTATGACCTAGTCTTTCTCCTTCTTGGTGAGCCAGTTCCCCATAATGAAAGGGTAGTTGGAAACACATGGAATGGAGTTGGAAAGTGTGTTTGAAGAACCTAATATGTTGGGTTTTCCACTATCCAACTACGCAGATTCGTAAAAGGTTGTAATTGTTTTTCTAAAAGCTGATGTACCTCTAAGTGTATTAGAAACGACTTGAATCAAATTACATGGTACCTCCTCCTTCCCAACACTAAGAGTGAAGTGTAGAATGTTGAAGATACGCAAGTGTACTTGGTCGGGGTGCCATGTAATCGCATCGCCAAAACTGCAAGTAGATTGAATCAGTGTTAGTGTTGTGTACATTTGAAAGTGTACATAGGTTACCAATAACCATTTAAGGGAGTTCATGTCCATGCCTCTCCCTAGTAGAGCGTTACACTCCAATCTAGTCACCTTGGTGTGATTAGTAATGCTAGTTTGGAACCCCATAGCCCTTTCTATTTCTTCTAAGCTTGGTTCATCCCAAGTGTTTGAAACATGACGATGCACCAAGCTTGGTCCATCTCCTTGAAATGCGTGTGCTCTTGGGAAGGAGACAAAGGTGGGCCAAACACCTCTTGGTTTTCCTATAGTGTTTGGAGGAAACCAATGAAGTTTCTTTAGCCTTATAACTGGTTGACAAGAGCTTTAATCATCCAATATGTGAGAGACTTGTAGGTAGGGGTCTCTAATGGTGTATCTCAGAACCAATTACAGAACTAAAAGTAGTGCAAGGTTAGTCCACAAATTGCGTAGCCGGTGCGCATAGGAACTGCATTGTGTCACATCAAATAGGAGTTACTTTCCAAGGTAATGTTTGATTAGTGTGTAGTGCTCCTGGACTTTCTCCCTTTAGTTAAGCTGAGAAAGGGTGTTCTCAATTACATAACCAAACATAGGAAAAATGGATTGAGCCCAGGTGATCAATCGTACCATGTCCGTGAAGAAATTGGATCTTGTGTCATTCAAGCATTCTCCAAATCTAGCTATTGAAAATCCTTGACACTCCCAACTTGAAATGATGAGGTCCATGGGGCCAAGTAATTCCATATGTTTATTCTAAATTAATTGTATGTCAAAGGGCAAGAAAGTGAAATTGGCCTTCCATGCGGTGGTTGCAAATTGTTGTGGAAATCTAACTGTGAACTCCATCATTTTCGATGCCGCCACTTGCCTTGCAATAGGATCAATGTCTACGTAGAAATATCTCCAAACCACCATCCTTGACTATAGTAGGGCTTCAAAACTTATACCAATACCACCAAAGAGTTCTAATAATGTAATCCCCTCCTTAGGCAGTGTCCAGGTCATTAGCTGATGAAGTATTAACTTAATTGGTTTGCCATGGCTCTCCATGTTCTCAAAATTAAAGGAAGCTTTGACCAAGGGCTTGTGGGTTGCTTTGAACCTCTGTAAAACCTCTGGTCCATGTTGAATGTCCATACGAACCACCCTCAAGCTTTTAGTAGCTTGGGCATAAAAGGTCTCCTTTTCATCACCTTCACTTGTGGTTAGTTTGTTGGATGTAGGAAATGGTGTGTGCTTCATTGAACATACAATGGTGAGCCATAGGACTATGGTTCCCATGTAAATCAAGGGTATGTATCCTAGGTGGTGGCCATTAGTTTCCCAATCCACTGGGTAGTATGCATGTTTGAACTAGTTGTCAATTGTGAAACCTGTTGGAAATAGGGCCTCTTGCCTAATGAGCACATCATAATTAGTGACATTGGTGACTAAACATTTGACCCGTAGGCAAAGCTCCTGATTTGTACCTTCATTAAAGTTAAGTGTAATCAAATCCAAGCTTTCCCCAAGTACCTCTTTTATGTTCCCACTAGCGATGCGAATTTGCCATAGATTTTTGTAGTTTGGAGTTGAACATGCCCATCTTCTTAGCAAATTAAACTCCAAGAATCACTAGTTGGGCATTTGTATCAAGAAGTACCACTCTGGGTGTATGTCCTCCCACCTGGATTGTTGACTTAGTATTGTCGACAATGACAACTTTGGTGGTGATGGAAATTCTTTCACTAAGCACCACCTTTGGAAATGAGTGAGAGACTTTGTGGAGTGAATGGTTATCCAAAACGCCTTTACTAAGTTACAAATCCATAAGTGAAGTGTTCTTGGTTCTTTTCTTATATGTGAATGTAAAATCAAAAGTAGGAGAGCCCATTAGTTTAGCTATGCTGGAACTAGTGACCAGATTACGAACGCCATTTCCAACACGTGAGCCATTTGAGTGTCTCTCCAAGGTGTTGGATGGGACCCCTATAGCATGTGGCTCAGGGATTGGAAGAGGACATGATGTAGTGTTCATGGTATCCTTTAATATTACAATTATCACTAGAAAGAAAACCCCATTTTTCGACTTGTCTTAGGCGACTAAAAGTGTCTTTTGCAACTATTTTTATCAAAAAATAGTTGCAAAAGACACTTTTAGATAAAAATAGTTGTATAAGACACTTTTAGTCGCCTAAGACAAGTCGAAAAATGGGGTTTTTCTTCTAGTGTATGTCCTTGGTGCTTAGCTTCAAATCTTGAAAACTAAACAACGATGTATTCACAAGCTTTTGCGCCACTTCACACATTTGAAGTTGGCATTCCATAAGTTGATCAATGGAAAATTATTTGTTTTCTCGATGTACATGTATTTCTGGGACACGAGAATTTGATGCCCTAGCAGCTTGTGGTGTAGTAGTCTCCTCCCCCCTCGCCAACAAGGTGCGTTCTTCTTCCGTGTTGAGAGGACGAAAAGATTGTGGCATGATTGCTCGAGCTCCTCTAGCCCTGGTAATAGGACTTGAACCAGATATGAATCTATCAATCTAAATTACTTATCTAGTGCTAAAAACTTTGGGTGCCACACTAGCCTTTTGTGCCATGAAGTAGGAAGGGCAAAAAGAAGTGGCAAATTATGGTGTGAGACTAGAATTGTGTGTACAATTGTGTGCATTGGAAAGAACATACTCCCCAACCATGGCATCGTGTGAGAGGCCATAAAATGACCTAAGAGGTCCCTCCCGTGATCTTGAACTTTGTACAAGTTGGGCATGACTGGCTAGTTGGGAAGACTTGCCCTTTAGATTAGCAAATTGGGCCCTCAATGATTTGAGTTCATTTTGTAGAGTTTGAAGTTAAGTGACATGGGCTGAAAACACCTCCCTCTTTTCACCATTGTGCTCTTTTTCTTAGCATTTTTATTGGAATTACCCTTGGTGGAGAAAGCCTGAGTAGAAGGTTGAGGTGCTTTGGCTTTTGGTTGAGGGCAGCAGAAGATGGTGGAAGATTTTGTCGTGGTAATCGGAGTTACTTATGTTCCAAGAACTTGGCAAAACAAATAGTTTCATGATGTCCTTCTTTCCCATAATAATCACAAAAGAGATCCTCGAAAGGAATGTTGCATTCAACTTTGGAAAAATTATATTTTTCTATCAAAATTCACAAAATATAGGTCATTTATATGTTATATTTTTTATTTGATAACCAATATATATGACATTGCATATGTGATACACATCAAGTGTGCTATGACCTCATGTGTATCAAATTACGTGAACATATATGAAATCAAAAAACTTAGATTTGATGTTTTTACCTCCATACATATTTTCAAACATTTTAACAATAAAGAATAACTTGGATGATATTTGTTTGGTGGCTTGCAAATTGTTAAGTGATTAGCATTTTCAATTTTGTAATGGTTGTTGGTTGACAACTAAATAACTAAAACATATGACATTAAAATTCCTTACGTGTGTAAAAGATTAAGTTAATTGAAGTCATTAACTTGTTTGTTCATTTAGCTTTAATTTATAAGTAACATAGTAATTCCAAATGATGGTGGAAACTAAGTTTAAGAACTATTGATGTTTGAATCATAATCAAATATTGTGTGTAATAGTAATTTCCTTCAACCCTTTGGCAAACAAATTATATAAATACATCACAAAGTTATTGATTTTTAATCTCATTAATCATACATGTTTTAATGATGTTATGATTTTCCTTGCAAATATTTATATGGAATCGATTTGATGAAAGAAAAATTTAAAACCTATTTCTTGATGTTTGAAATCAATTAAATTTCCTTTCCATCAATAATAATTCATGAAGCAAAGTTCATAAAACACATGACCCATTCACCACACTAATATATTCAAAAATATTAAGTCCTTGATCCTTGACAAGTTTTGACAATACAAAAAATGTTCAACTAATGAATTAAGTTGAATAACTTTCAATGTGGAGAAATGAAAATCTTACCCTATTTTCATTGAGTGGTAATGCTTCACCAAATGCATAAATGTTGAAGTCTTCATGAACAACATTTTCAAAATCCGTTGAAAGGTGCTCCATTTGTGTGTTAAAAGATTCTAATTTTTTTATAAAACTTGATTAGGTTACATATTTGCTCATGTATTGATTTGTTGATATTGTCAAATGAAATATTTTGATAAATATTGGGTACCACCAAAATGTGATACACCATAAAATACTACACCTTTGACATTGTTCAAAAATGTCTTACAACATTTTGTATTTCATCATCCAAACCATTTTTTGGCTTTTGATGTACATGTTTGCGAGCTTCAACCACCAAGCTTTCGAGTATGAGACCTCCAAAAATTTAAGCAACTAATGTCACTGGTCCATACCAAAGGGATTGATAATTACAAAATATTCAACAATGCACCAAAATTTGTTATCAATATTATATTAGCATGTACAAATTTATCTTATTGTATTTAGGGCAATTTTCCAATTCACACATGACCTAAGCCATAAGTTCATAATTGATTTGTTCGTCAATTGTCATTTTTCAATTATTGCAGCATTCTCTTGCTGGTTACCTAATCCTTAACCACCTAATACCTAGTATCCTAGGTAGTGTGAGGGGGAAGTAGGAAGGTTTAGAGACTTAGTTACCCAGGGAAACTTGGTAACTTAGCTCTGGTTTGATGTTTCAACTTGCTAGTCTACCCAATAACACGATAAGAGACAAGGGGATGATGTCTGACAGAAAGTGAATATGCAAACTCCAAATTGCCAAACAAAGTTCCATCACAGCTTTGTTCCATCATGCTGTGAACAACTAACTCACCATAGATATTAAGAGAGAAAGAGAGATGAGGAGAGAGAGAAAGAAAAAGAGAGATAGATGGCTTGGAAGGGGTCTCACTCACAACAAGCTTTCTTAGGAAGTCAGTGAACCGATGCTGACAATATGGCTGAACTGAACCAAACCCCCCCAGTGCAGCATGCAGGATGGATGATAGGTGAAGAACATCAAACACTTTTTCATTTGAGTCCTGTCCCACAGCTAACCACAGTGGTTAGCTATGAACTAACCATGCACATGTATTTATTTACCTTCCAAGGAGCCACCAAATGCCTTACCCACATACATAGTAACCACTTACATTCCCTCTACGTACTTACTTAATGATACTTAGCCACTTACATAGATATTAGGTAGTTTGGCCTACTTAAGGTGCGTTCACACGTTGTGTTAGGGACTCTAGTGTTGAGTCCCCTAACATCATGTTAATCATTGACGACTTAAACCTACTTATCATGAAGATTTTATGTTAGGCTAGCATTCACTTAACATTGAGCTATCGCCTATTTAACATTGCATGCCACCTAGATTTTCATTTAACACTGACTTAACGTCAAGTGTGAATGGATCATTAGTGTGAGATTGAAGTAGGAGGGTTTATAGGATAATTTACCAAGGTTTTGATAAAAAAAACCTTGGTGACTCAGTTGTGGTTCATCCAGGAACTGAGTCATAACAGGTTCCTACTGGGTGGTGTGAAGTGTGAACACTGGGGGAGTGGTTCACATAATCTCCCCACTGACAATATGAGAGGGGGACTGGCAAGCTGAAATAGGTGTAAATGTGAAATAGCTGTTGGGGAGGGAGAATGGCCTTTTGTTTTACAGTGCCAAAATCATGAGAATCCTGGAGGGAGAGTAGCATGATGATACATGAGTGTCATTAGTGTGTGTGTAATAAAATCATTCATGGCTGCTGCCACAGCCAAATGCCATGATGATCAAATAGTACACAAGAGTAAATGACAAACACCCACAGCTCATCAAGTACTTCACTTTACTTCTTCTATCCCTTACTTCCTCCCTCAGCTAATAATGCTCATCACCCTCACCCTTGACAAAAACACAAAATGCTTCACACTTCACATAAAACACAAATTTTTTTGTAACTTTTTCTTAAAAAATGCAGTAAACCCATCAAAAAATTTCAGTAACTATATATCAAAGAGTTTAATCCTTACAGTTAGTCACCCTGTCTTTGGGACCTAGTTTGGCAGTGTAATTCCTGTTTCATCCTTAATCTGAGTTTAGGCTTCACGTGAGTGAAACTGGGGTGCTCTTAAATGAAACTGGGTATCAATGCACAAAGATTTACAGGATTGTATTCTGACAATAATTTGGATTTGAAGATGAATATAAGCAGAGCAATGAAGGTCCATATGATAAGGCAACTCCAAATCAGGAGTTTCAGTGAGGACCAATTTAGGCGAGAAAAACCAGTTTGGTCCCCTCTTTTTTTCAGTGTACTTTTATCACCCTGACTTTTAATTTCGTCCCCAGTTCTGTCCAAAACTGGAACCCACTACCCCTAGTTTAGGGTACTTTACAGATAGCTCTATTAACTTATCCACTCGGAGCAACCGACTGCCCCAACATGAAAAATGTGCAGAGATTGTGTATATTAGAAGAACACCCATTTCTCTCTACAAAGATGAAAAGAAGTTACTTACCATCTGTTTCTAGAAGTTGTCCTTGGATTTTGAACCATAGGATAATCATAGTCATAAGGGATGAATGTGGAAGCTCATATGATCAATAACATATATTTTGTCTTGAAGGATCTCACCTTACAGTTGACACATTCAGAGACACAAGATTACACTCCCGACAATCTTGTTTCTAGAGGAGAAAGTCCCTTGAAGCTCTTGTACTCTATAATGATTTTCAACACTGCCTTCAGTAAATTAGGCTGGGCCAACAAACAAGTTGTTGGCTCATCCCCTGCCCTGCCTGCAGTGGCTCTGTCGTCTTGGTAGGTTTACATAAAATCATTATCAAAGCTGATAAAACTGGTTAAAATGGTCAGGTAATTTGAATGCAAAATGAATGTGATTTTGCAAAGCTGCCTAGAGGGTAGAGTACAACCAGGTCTTTAGCTCTTGTTTACAAATTGATTCTCAGCTCCAACCAAAATTTCAATTCTCAAAATCTTACACCAATGTGAAGCCTCTATTCCCTCTGTGTTAAGCCAACAAACACATAGTTTGGTACTTTTGTTTCTTCATGAAAGCATTTATGGTGTGTTCAGTGGTCATAGTTCTATCTACTATAGTCATATTGCAACCAAGGGTTTTCAAAATGATGACATTATGACATTGTGGGTTGTTAGGTTTAGGGTTTACACACTCACAACTCCCTATGGACCTTGTGGAAGGCAGATTTTTTATAACCCAGTAAGAGTGTTCAAACTTCAAGCCATCACAACCGCCTCTCCCTTGCACATACAAGCAAGCCAAATGCACTCATTGGATCTAGACTATCCTTTTTTGCACTTCAGAACTAATTCAAGCTCACCAAATCCTTGGTAACAACCTTCTTATGATTTTATATCAAACTTCATTATTTACAGCTTTTGCATAGCCCTCAATTAAGTCCAAATAGTTAGTCACAAAATTGCATGCATCATAGTTCCAAATATTATTCTTTTGACAAATCACACAACATTTGAAATTCTATAAAAAAAATTTGCAACACCAATATTAAGTATCATTAGATATTCAAGATGGTTTGTTGATGAATTTGTTGATGAACATTGTGTGTTAGATTTGGAGGAACTAAAAAAAACTTCAACTGTTGTGATGCACTGAACAATTCCAGATGTAATTATAGGACAAAATGATACAACATATGTCATTTCGAGATCATGAAAGACAAAAAGGAGCAAAAGAAATTCCTACATTTTCCAGAGAAGATGCAATGTGCAAGTTGCTGACTTGAAGAAATCAAATCTCATCAACTTCTTGGAAGAGAGAGATTGAACCACAACAGTGTTATCAAAATGCAAAAGAGATCATGAAGAACCCACAAAAGAGCAAAAGAATTTGCGTACATTATACAAGAGAAGTGGAGGTACAGTGCGAGATCTCAACTTCAAGAAATCAATATCTCATGGAACTTCCCTGACACAAATTCTGGACCACCACCTGCATGTGTTATCAAAATGCAAAAGAGATCATGAAAAACCAAGGAGCAGAAAAAGAATTGCCTACATTTTACAAATAAGTGAACATGTGTGAAAGATCTTGCCCAAAAGAATGTTACAGCTCTCATGGTTTGCAGAAAAACACACAGAGAGACAGAGAGAAAGAGAGTCAAGAGTCAAGAGACAGAGAAAGAGACAGAGTATGTAATTAGCATGAAGCTGTTGCTGCCACAGGCATTTGGAGATGGCAATCAGAACAATCTGCAAGCGGATGTTGTTGTTGTTGTTGCAGATCTTGAGGACAAGGAGGAGGAGTTGCAGCTGAATACACTAATCTTCTGTCACGGTGGCGACCCATGAGCCAATTCAGTGTGTACCTTTTGCTGCTGCTCAGCTTCATGGAGCTCGCAGGAGGCATTATGGAGATTGCAGTGTGATCTCCTTCTGTACTGCTGCTCACCTCCTTCATGTTCTTCTTATTCTTCCCCTCATGAGCTGCTGCTGCAGTAAACAGCAGCTCCTCACAATCCCACAACTCATGCTGGTTTTGCAAAGTAGAAGACACATGATCATCTACAACCTGCAAGCTTGATGATGATGTCTCTGACATTGATCTTCTGTAAATGCTCACACTGTTCTTGCTCTCTGGAAGACGGCTCAGAGATGAGGATCTTCTGGCAAGATCTTTGTTGTCATTGTTGTGGTGGTGTTTGTTGTTGTGATTCTTTGTGAGATTAGAGGTTGCAGCAGCTTCTGAAAATAAGAATTGTGCTCGCAATGCAGCTTGGATGCGAGCTCGGAACGATTGTCCTCGAGACTGAGGTTGTGAATCAGTTGTTGATGTTGTTGCTGCTGTTGCACCAGCTACTACTGCAGCCTCATCATCACCACCACCTTTTTCATCTAGCAGCTCGTCTTCTTCTTCTTCTTCTTGATACCGGAAGGAGTCAGAGCAAGCTTCAGAGTGGAGTTCATCCTCAGCTTCAAAGTAAAAGCTTCCAGAAGGAGCTTCAAAGTATAAGCTCCTGCCAGAATGAGCTTCGAAGTACAAGCTTCGCCCAGAAGCAGCTGGAGCTTCGCCAGCTACTGCAGCAACTGCAGATGGAGAAGAAGATGATCCATAGTCGACAGACGTGCAGGGTGCAGCAGCAGCAGGACTAGTAGAGAAGGCATTCCTTCCGGGACTGGGACTGAGAAGCTCGCGGACTGTGGACAAAGTCCGTGGCTGCGTGGTGTACAGACCTCTGGAAGCCCAAAACAGATCATCATTTGCAGCTGCTGCAGCAGCACTGCTGCTGCTGCTACAGGCAAGCTCAGGAATACTGTCAGAAAGCGCACTTCGATGCGTGGGTCTGGAGGGAGCCCAATTCTGAGGTCGACCAGGGAAAGGAGTGGGCGCGATCATAAGCTCTTGCAAATTGGAAGGATCGACAACGTACTCGTAGCTACCCATGGAGTATGATCTCGTTCGAACGCTTCCTGTGACCGCCGGAGTCCTTGAAGTTCTATTGGAAGAAGAAGAAGATCCTGCAGCTGCTGCGGCTGCAGTCGTCGTCGTCTTCGCAGTCGCAGCTCTCGTACTGCAACCCATTTTCACCTTCCCGAGCTCGACTGTAAGGATCCTGGACATGCCATTGGAGTCCATGACCGTGACTCTTGGAACCATAGGACTCATCGGCGTCTGCTCCAGCTCCACTTCTTGTATCTCACATTCTTCTTCTTCTTCTTCACGGATTCTGAAGCTGCTGGATTCGCGCAGACTTGATCCAGTACGGAAGCTAGATTTCTGGAAGCTTTGTGCTCGTAGAACTGGTGGAGCTTCATCTAGTGGATCAAGCGAAGAAGCTGCTGCTGCTGCTGCTGCTCCGGTGCTCTGTGCAGCAGGTGGCGGTCCTCCAGCTCCTCCTACAGCAACGAAGACTGCTGAGATGCTTCTTGAGGAGGAGCTGCTGGTACCTGCGGCCTGATGATCCAGCTGGTTCGCAGCTGCGGACGATGATGATGATGCTGCTGCCGGGGGATCGTCGGGCAGCAAACTGCGACGACAAAGGGGACAAGTCGAGTTGGAGAGCAGCCAAGTATCGATACAAGAGAGATGAAAGGCGTGATTGCACTTGGGGAGAAGACGGAGACGATCATCTTCACCGAATTCGTTCAAGCAAACGGCGCAATCCGCGCTATCTTTCAAGCCTCGGATAGAGCCGTAAGCGAAGACGGGAAGTGTGTCAATGAAAGCTTGTTCCACTCCTGCGTCGTGGAGATGGAAGAGCTGTTGCAATTGGCCATGGACAGCACTTACACTTGCAGCAGGACTAGTATGCGAAATGGAAGAAGAACCTGGCAGCAGCTCATGGCCGCTTCCTTGATACGCTGCATCACCACGACGTAGCCACGAGGAGCTTCTTCTCCTCCCTAGACAGCGAGCGAGAAGATGAAGAAAGCCTGAGAGGATGAACACTACACTCAGTATCACCACTATGACTACCACACTTGGGTTTATGTGCGCCGCCGCTGTTGCCGATGTGTTGGAACTTGATCTCGCTGCTGCTGCAGCTGATGATGCTGATGCTTGGGAACCAGCTGCCGCGACTACAACGACGGTTGCTGCTGCTGTTGCTGCTGCAACACTTTCCAAAACATCATCAGCACTAGAACTGCAGCTACTGATCATCACCATCGTCATCATCTTATGTACTACTTGCAACTGCAGGATGGAGGTACATATGAGAACAAACAAAACAACAATATTGCCGTTGCAAGCAGCAAGATGCTAATTTAGAGTATACTACAGATCTGAACTACTACTACTACAAGAGTTCATGATCATCAGCAGCTCGAGCTTGACAGTCACGTACTCTTGCAAATTGATCTACGAAGGACGGAGGGAGGGAGGGAGGGAGGGAGGGAGGGAGAGAAGGAGGCAGTAGCACACCCAGTAGCTGCTGTAGTACGCAAACCAACAAGAGCACTAGAATGCAGTCGAGCTTGGAAGACATTGTCCTGAAAGCTTTGTAGAGCAACTAACTACCCAGTACTTGATTTCTTGCAACTCCGAGCTCTTCTTATTATAGTCAACTTGTTCGAGTTCGCTTGCGACACTCGCAATATATCAAGCTGTGTTACACTACCGGAGGAGCTTCGTCCATCACCCAGCTGCTGTTGCTTCTTTTGCTGCTGCTTCCCTCCACAAGTACTGCTGCTTCTTTTCCAATGCCGTCTCATGACCATCACCATATTTCATGAGCTTCTTTCATCACAACAAAACTCTTCAAACCATGTCGAGCTCCACATCTTCGAAAAAGAAAAAAGAAAAAAAAAAGAGTCACAAAAAAGCTAACAAACTACCCAAAAAAACAAAGACAAAAACACACAGAAACACATACCGAGAGTGCGATAACAAGACAGATCAACGCACTAGACATGCAAACCACTCCAAAAAAACAAGAACAAAACGGCTAAAAAAAACACAAGACGAGTTTGTTTGCAATAGTTCGCGAGCTGAACAAAAGAAACAAAGAAAATAGATCCCGAGAGAAGATAAATACGAGCACTAGAGAACACACCCCATTGTGTTCTGAAAAACATACAAAGAGTTGATTTACTGGTAATTAATGTGAGGGATCTGACCCAAAAACAAAACAAAAATGAAAAAACAAACACGTAAATGGGTATGCGAGAGGCGGGTGTATTTAAAGTATAAATGTGAAGCATTAAGTTAATAAAGGTACAAGTTACATGTCGTGTAGTTGTTGGATACAATGTTCAAATTAGGGTACACTATTATGTAGGGTGAATAATAATAGGAATAAAGAGGGGGGGGGAGGGGGAAACACAAAAGTGGGACGTACCCAAGCTACCAATTTCGACAATCTCAAAGAGTTTTTTCTTCACATCTAGACATATGCCTATTCTAAGGCCCTCCATTCTTCTTTTGTATAATAATATATTATTATTATGTCCATATTACAACCAATGGGATTTTTTAGATTTTTATTTGGGATGAATTTTCACAACTTGGAGATATATATATTTTTAATTCCAGAAAACTCTTAAGAAGATGATTTTGAAGATGTTTTTTTTTAATGCCATTTTTGAAAAGAAAATAGCAAAATTGTCGTATATAAACCTAGGGAGTACCTAGGAGGTTGGCAATTGTAGCAGGGTTTTTGGGGGCAAAAAATAGTGTCCCTCCATAAACTATTGCCATTTTTTTAATGAGCATTAGAAATATGATATGTATATAGTAGGTTCAATAAAATAAAATATTCTTCAATAAAATGTCAAATTTTAAAAACATATATAAGGTCAAATTGTCTAAATAAATAAATAAATACCTTGGTAAAATGTTGAAATAAAAGGAGATTCCTTGTTAATGTTTACAAGTGCTTCATCAACACCTTTGTTTCCACAACACCTTGCAAACCTTTGTTTTCAAGAAGAGAGGATAAGAGTCCAAGATAGGGCAATGTTGTACAAATTTGGCAAAGACAATGCCCAACCTTCACACAAGGTTTATAGTTCTCTTGAAGTCTCCATTACAATGAAATCATTCACCTGGAGGACTACTTAACAAGTGATCATTTAAACACCACTTAACTTTCATGATTTTCTATTTTGTTGATCTCAAATAGTTTCAAGGCCTTGAAATATTTCAAGTTATTTCATGTCCAACATATCCAACACAAATAAGTGACAAAAGTGAAGGGGTCAATCAATACGTGTAAGGAACCCTAACCTTCTTCATTGATGGCTTCATTGGCTCGATTTTAAACTTGAGCGGGCTACTTGTATTTCCTTCTTGTGCCTCATCACTAATCACTTGAAATTCTCATTCTAAGGGCATTCTTTGCGTCTTTTCCAATCTTTCGTCCAACCTTGCATAATCTTTTTTCACACTAATTTTCATCTTTTTTTCTTTGTCAATGGGATTGAAAACTGTACAAGCTAAATATTATTATTTTTAACCATTAAAACACTTTTCACAATACTAGTAAAAAAAAAAACCTACAAAAGACATAATAAGTAATATTAGGGTAAGTAATTAGGTTTTAAAAGGTCAACTCATCACAAATGAATGAAAAATGTTAAAGTTTTCACATGTGGATGAAAAACTTGAATTTGTTTTGGTGCATATGTTGATTTTTTTTCACAAAAATTTGTCTATTTTTTATTTTCATTTCAATGCCACACATTTTTTCTCAAAACTAAATAATTATACCAAAAGGAAACCCAAACCTGCTACATAGTTACAGTAGTCAAGTTGGGTGATGGCATAAGTGTTAGTGTAGAAACACTTGTGTTCAGCATTGGGTCACATTTAATCCATTTTTATACTCTTTGCACCCCACTTATATTCAAGATGTGGGTGGTGATCACAAACCAACATTGCACTTATACAAACGAGCTATGCACTCATCTGTGAGTGGCAAACCACTGATTTTTAAAAAATCATTCAATTTATCAAACAGAAGTGTTTGGTAATGGGGGTTTAGGGGTGCATTTTTTATAAAAAAATTGTCCCATTGATGGAACCAAGTAATTGGTCTAGGGTGTACAGCAGCCCTACAAACAAGGTTATTTCGGCCCACTTTACAAGGAACAATTGTTTGCTGGTGGGTCATTTAAAGCAATATTTCAAAGATTTAGGCTTTTAGAGTACAAACAATCTTTCAAGTGCCCCCAACAAGGTCTCAACACTTAATACAAAACAAAATCTTTGCATCCCAAATAATAATAAATAAATGACTCTAAAAATTCATGTACATTTTGCACAAGGGCATTGGATTCCCGCCAAAATTAGAAATTACAAACTCTCTAAATTGTATTAAAAGGATACACTTCAGAAATCAAAAAGCTTTTCTTTCTCTAAGCATCATTGCAAGAATGTCCTCCTTATCCAAGGTTGTAAAGATGAAGTCCAAAGTTTCATAGAGCTTATGTTTCCTAGTTTTAAAACGTCTAGAGGTAGCAGAGATGAAAGTGAAGCTACTCTAGAATCAGAACAAGGGCTAAGATATGTGAAAGAAGAGAATAGTTTATTAAATTGCTACATATAAACAAGTGTCCAAGATCATCCCACATGAACATCATCTTTCGAAATAGGTGCAAGGATAGGAAAATATGATGTAGATAAGCTCTACCAAGAAAATTTCAACAAGTATTTATACTATTACTAGATCCAACAATCTACAATTCCTAGAGTAATAAGATCAAATAGCTCTAGTTCTCACAAATTTCGGCAAATTGCAAGGCATCATAATGTCAAGTACACACCAACAACCTACATAGCAACCATAGCTATCAATTTAGAGTGGGGTGACTTTGAAAATTTCTATGTAATAATTTCTTCTAACCCATATTTGCAAAATCACACTCTTGAACATTATGTAGATCTAACCCATTTTTTATAGTCTTGGGATTCATACATGAGGTTCAAATATATACTTCTTACATAACTAAATTAAACCCCCCCAACTTGCTAAAGGCTAGGACCAAAAGACAAGGGATTAACATCATGATGTCCATTGTACTTCGCAAGAAATGAAATAACATGCATGACTAATAATCCACCAATAAGGAAAACATTCCACCAACAGTTCCAACACAAGTAGAAAAACTAACAAGAATAAACATGGTTGCTAATTTGACACAATGAAAAAAATGGACATTCAATGCACTAGAAGCTACAATGGATCTAGTGGAAAAAGGATAACTATATTTGAGAATAGCTAACTAGTTTTGGCACATATTAGCCATATCCTTTTTAAATCACTTGA
>Ga0116229_10005596_pt1 | contig 20426 bp, 30 predicted proteins | sample S1TSphgellanicum_3_FD_87313 | JGI IMG/M metagenome (GOLD analysis project Ga0116229, IMG submission 87313) | Host-associated microbial communities from peat moss isolated from Minnesota, USA - S1T2_Fc - Sphagnum magellanicum MG | ecosystem: Host-associated > Plants > Peat moss > Unclassified...
GAAATACTTTTTGAGGCTGAAGAAGAACTACCAGGGGGTGAAGATGGAGAAGTTGAAGAATCTTCAGGAGTTTGAGCGAAAGACTAGTGAAAGTCTTTGCGAGGCATACATTCGTATGCAACAGTTGATTACAATTACCCAGGGGGTGATGAAGGCTAAGGCAGTCCAATTTTGGTATGGGATTTTGGACAAGGAACTGTGATGAAGAGTACGTGATGTGACTCTCATGAATGATGATTCTCCCACATTGGCCCATGTGTTTACTTTGTCTGAGAAAATAAAATTTAACATGGTGGAGGAGAGGGTGGTGACATCTGGATTCAGTAGGGATACAAATACTACTTCTCGTGGATAGCAGTCCACTTCATAGCCTTGTAGTGGTGGTGGTGGGAGTTGTGGAGGTCAAGGATGACCCTAGTCAGGTTCTAGAGAGACGGGTGCACAAAGATCATTACCTTCATTCATGGTTAGCAGCAAGGACAATCTTTTTGGACAAGTGGTGGTGTTCATATTTGGAAGGATTTTCCATAAGAAAATGGTGGACGGACTTTGGCTGATGGATCTCAATCGGCACAGGTTTAGTGTGATAACTAAGGCCAGGTCGGCCATCCTCGTGAGTATTGTTTTGACCTTTACCCAAAGTTGAAATTAAGTCATGGTGGAGGTTGTGGTTGAGTAGCTTAGAAAGGTTGTGGTGGTAGAGGTGGTAGAGGTGGTGGGGGTGGTAGAGGTACACCAGTGGTTAGGCACCTCCCGCGACCACTCCTCCCCCTACGACAGAAGCAGCTATGGTTGTTAAGATTAAGCAATTGGAGCAAAAGCTTACTACCATGGCAAAGCTCCAACATCGATTACATTCAGGAGGCGAGGCTTCCACATCTTATGGGGGATATGATTTTTGTTATATGGCTAATGTAACACAAATTGAGCATCCGTTGCAGTGACAAAAGGCATCACTCAAACCTCGGAACCACGTGGGGCAACTATGGAATTAGATCCACAGAGGGGTGAAGCTGGTAAACAGGCCACGCTTCCTTAGTCATTCTTGTTCTCTGAGGTGATTAGGACTCCTTCCATGGTTCCTACACCACTTATCGAGTCGACAATTGGGCCAACGACATTGACATCACATGTAGTGGACACGGATGTATCATCGAGTGCAGTGTCGCAGATGGGGACTTCAGTGTTGGGATCCCCATCATTTTTGGCCAGTGATTTGATGGCGTCAAGAGTTGACTTAGCTCTTGTATTTCGGTTAACAGCCACGTTGTGTGAACGTGGGAGTGTTATTGCTACAAATGCCAAGATGTGTGAGGGTGTTGCTGTGGGGCAACCTATGGTGAGGGATGTTGCTCTGGAGCAACCCATGATATCAAGTGTGGATAGTCCTTGGCAAGTAGTGGCGGCCAAGATGGACACATTACCAGTTTGGCCAGCCATTGATCGTGATATGCTTACACCTAGTGTATGTATGTTGGACAACCGGAGTGGTATTTTCCAATTGGTGAGTCCAATAGGCCACGTGTATGGACCAAATTGGGTTCTGTTGGATTCTGGTGCCCAAACTTTGATGTTAGGGAAGGTAGCATATATTAGTTTGGGTATTCGGAGGTCAGAGCTTGAGCTGTGCCCATTCCAGATTTAGACATCATTTGGTGGAGCCAGTGATAGATTTCATTTCATGACACATGAAATATTGTTGATGCAGATGAAATCAGATCATGTAACTAATAGTTCTAGGTTGGGAATGACTGCTATTATTATAACAACTAAGTCATACGATGTACTAGTTAGAAGTGCCTTGTTGTATCCGATGGGTTTTTAGATGGATTATTGGACACAGACAATGGCTTATTGACCTGGTTGGCAATCCGGGGATGGACGGATGAGCCAGGTGCATGTGAGATTTATTTCTGGAGTTTGATCAGGAGGGTTTCCCCTAGAGGTGTTAGCATCAATTATTGGTTTTAGTGGAGTGGTCATTTGGCCAAGTGATTTGTTGGAAGGTAACACTTCAGCCATTGACACTCCGGTCCACAAGGATATAGAAAAGGTTTTTAGTTTTGTTGCAACAGTGTCTTCATCATTGGATGTTCCACTTTGGCGTTCAAGTGGGGTGTTACGATAAGATGCCGATCGTTTTGTATCACATGCTTAACGTGAAGCTTTTGTGCTTGTGGAGGAGGAAGAGATTCCACAATGGATTCTTATTTCTGGTCTTGTTGGGTTGTCTCCATTGTATACTACACCCATTACATGGAAATATCCTTCCAAGGGTATTTGCGTGTTGGATTTATTTGGTGGGATCAGCACCGGTTTGGCAACAGTGCTTCATGCGGGTATTCCAATTCGGAGGTACCTTTATGTGGAAAGAGATGAAACTGCGAGGAGGGTTTCATTGCACCATCGTGCATTATTGATGTAGCAATACTTTGAGTTGTTGCCAAGGTTGGCTATTTGAGGATATCAGTGAGCTTTGCCATCAGACATTGCATTATTGGGGGCACAAGACCTTGTGAGAGTTGGTCCTATTGATTTGGTGATTGCTGGATGGCCATGCTAGGGTCATACTCGGGCTGGTCATGGTGAGGGATTACGTGACCCTCAATCTCGTATGTTTTGGGAGATGTTGCGGGTGTTATGCCATCTTCAAACACATCAAGCACGTGTTCCCGCATACATTCTGGAGAATGTACCTTTGTCGGGTGATACTAGGTCTCATGTGATGGTGAGTGTACACAGATTTGGTCTTGGATTAGACTAGTGATTTTATTGGATGCAACGAGGGTTGGTTCGCATGCTCATCGTCCACGATTGTGGTGGACGAACTTGTTGCCGAAGGAGGTGTTGAGACGAGCATATGAGACAATGTTGCGATCTTCTCACCTCATAGTGGATAGTATCTTAGACATTGGGTGATGTTCGTAGGTGGTGAGAGTTGCTGATAGGTCACCCATGGCAGTGGTGAACCAAGTGGGACAACCGAAGATGACGTTACCCACATTTGTTAGTTTTCTAGCGTCACATGCCTATATGGAGGGTGGTCCTAGGCTTGTATGGAATACTTGTTCACAATGGTTGGTGGAGCCCAACGCTGATGAGAGAGAGCGTGTGATGGGGTTTCCTACAGGAGTGACATCGGTCCCTTCTATTTCTGAAGCTTCACGTCGACAAGTGTTGGGTTAGGCTATGGACTTGAACTGTTTGACTTGGATTGTTAACCTTGGTATAGCTGAGTAACGTCGATTCAAAGCCACATTTATAATAGTTACACCTCTTGTGAGTTCATTGCCCATCGTGATGGTAGAAGCATCTGTTGGGGTTGAATAGAGTTATACTTTCATCCTTGGAATACATGGGATGTGTTGGGAGAGCATGTGGAGGTTGTGGCCCATGTTGTTGGAAGAGTTTGTTGTTCCAATGGTGTTCCATTGGGTGACATGGGGGAGTGTGTGGCTTCTCTCGAGGTTTTTGCGTAGCAACCCATGGTGTCGTCCTCTTCCTCTAGTGTGTTTACTGAGGAGATTTGGGAGCCATTGATGGGGCCCAAGTTAACAGGAGGAGAAAGGCGACGATTGACGCAATTCCTAAGGGCGTATAGGAGTTGTTTTGCCTTCAGTATGAAGGAATTAGGTGCTTTGATTAGACTTGGTATATAGATTGAATTGGTTAATAACACGCCAATCTTTCGTTGTCCCTATAGATACAATGATATGGAGAGGGACTTGATTCGGAATTGAACGTTAGATCTATTGGAGACTAGATTAGTGGAGTTCTTGCATGGTAAGTATGCATCAGCCATTATCATGCCTACCAAAAAGGATATACATGGCAATTACACGGATAAGCAGATGTGTGGAGATTACCGTCCTATCAATCGACAAATTAAGTTTGATAAATATGCCATGCCTACACCTGAGGAGATCTTTGATGTTGTGGGACATGCAAGGGTCTTCAGTACACTTGATCTTTGGGTAGGGTACCATCAGTTGTCGATTCGAGAAGAGGACAAGGCCAAGACTACATTTTGGGGCGTCAACTTTCACGACACGGATTGTTTGTATCAATGGAAGTTTTTACCCTTTGGTTGAAAAACGCGCTTGCTGAATTTCAATGTGTGATGGATAAGATCTTAGCAAGGTTGGATTTTGTCCGGTGTTATATCAATGATATTGTGGTGTGTAGTGATACCGTGGAAGAGCACCAGATTCATCTACAAATTGTGTTTGAACAGTTGAAGGCTCATGGCCTGCGTCCACATTTTAGGAAGCGTAAGTTCTTCCAAGAGAATGTGGAGTATCTAGGTCATGTGATCTACCCAAGTGGTTTGGGAGTGCAACAAATCAAGGTCGAAGCTATTACATGTATTTCGCATCCCACGAATGTGAGTAGGGTTGGCGCTTTCATGGGATTGGCAAACTACTACCACAAGTACGTCAAAGGCTTTAGTGCGATGGCAAAGCCTTTGAACATGTTGTTGAAGTTGGATCAAGAGTGGAAGTGGGGCAATGAGCAAGAATAAGCTTTTGTGGAGCTCAAGGCTGGGTTGGTTGCGACTCCCATCTTGAGGAGACCTATTAGGGGGCGTCCATTCCAGCTACACACTAATTGGAGTATGCTAGGACTTGGGGTGATGTTGACACAATGTGATGATGAAGGGAAAGAGTTTGTGGTGGCTTATGTGAGTTTTTCGAACAATGCAACAGAGTCTTGTTATAGTTCGTATAAGGAAGAATGTTTGGCAACAGTGTGAATTGTTGCACATTTCAGGTGTTACTTGTTTGGCACACAATTTACCCTTGTCACTAATCACCAGCCGCTCAAGTGGTTGATGGAATCTGATAATCTTACGGGAAAGCTTACACAGTGGGCTTTTATTTTACATGAGTATAATTTCTAGGTGGTACATAGACTTGGAGTTGCAAACCTTGATGTCAATGGGTTGAATTGGAACCCATGCATTAGCCAAGAAATGATACTAGAGCTAGATGGCATGGCAAGGTTGATGAAGAGATGGTGCCAGGTTGGCATGCATCGGCCTTTTTGTGCTTGTTGGGTGTGGACTTTAGTATGGAAGACCATGTGACATCTTACTTTAGTCAAAGGGTAGATGACCAGTCTTTAGATCCCAAGGTTGGGGATGGTAACACCAGTCACCATGTTGTTCATAATGATACATTAGTGTTGTAATTTTTACGGATTAATACAGTGCCAAGCATGGTGAGTGCCAAGGAGAAAGACCGTGTTCTCCAATGAGCTAGGAGGTATCGGTTGGAGGGGACACATATACTCCGAATGTGGGAGGATGGTAGGGTGCGGATTGTACCCCATCCAGCCTTTAGAAGGCGTGTTGTGTAGCATGCCCATGAGGAGTTGGGGCATTTTGGAATAAAACGGACATATAACTTGCTCCTAGGTTAGTATTGGTGGCGTGGTATGCACACTAATGTGCAACAATTGGTGTCACATTGCATGGTTTGTGATAGGGTGAAGGCATTGTTCAGTGCCCCTACACCACAGTTACACCCCTTGTTTATTATGGGGTTGGGTTATCATTGGAATTTGGACTTTGCGGGACTAATACCATTGACAGTACGGCACAACATATATGTGTTAGTGATGGTGGAGCACTTCTCCATGTGGATTGAGTTGGTGCCATCCCCCGACAAATCTAGTGAAGGAGTAGCGTATACATTCCTTGATAGGGTGCTTAGTCATTTTGGTGCACCAGTTGAGGTGTTGACCAATCAGGGTACAGAGTTTCAGGGTGAGTTTCAAGTCTTGTGTGACAAGGCGTTGATTGATCACCGAACCACGTCTCAAGATCATCCAAAGGCAGATGGTTTAGTTGAACATGTGGTATAGACAGTGAAGAGGGCATTGTGCAAGTATGGCCTGTAGAAGGGCCATTTAGGGGATTGGCATATTTAGTCACCATGGTTGGCCATGGGATATCGATTTAGTTGTCAAGCATCCTTGGCTTCCTTCTCACCTTATTTTTTACTATATGGCTGAGATCTAGACTTGCCAATAACAATTCGTTGTGAGTTTAGTGAAATGGTGAACCTTGATGACTTGGAGATGTGGTTGAGGGTGTGTTCTCAATGTGCAAAACTCTTTCGAAGAATTATGCTAGTAACGTTTGAAAACCTTGCCATTGCTTAACACAAGGATACATTGCGGTATCCAACTATTTGGGGTGGAGGTTATCAACCATCAATTTGTATGTTCCATGTGGGGGACTATGATTATTTGCAACAAATTGTAGTACCAACAATGTTGGATGTAATGGCAGGCCACACTATCTTACGAGTGCAAGAGGTGTTAGCTTCTAGAGTTCTCATGTTGGAGGGTTGTGATGGTGTTGTTTGGAAGGACCATGTGCATAATTGTGCGCCATGTCACCTCCCAAATGTGGATGGTACAATTGACCCAAGTTTGGCAATGATACAGGCTTGTTTGAGGTGTATGTTGTGTGGGTCTAGAGGTGGAGTAGCCCATATGTTAGTGTGTGATAAATGTTTTAGGGGTTGGCACATGGTGTGCATGACTCCACCTATGGATGTTGTTCCTGTTAGATGGTGGGTTTGTTTTCATTGTACTTTGGAGGTGTCGCAACCCCACTTTGAGGGAAGTGTGAGGATGAAACTCACACTCTCGAAATTGGGACTTGGGAGTCCTCTGGGACTCCCAAAATTTTAAAGTTTGATTATAGGGGTTAAAACACCTCACATTGGGGTGTTCTTTATATCATTGGAAAGCTATTGAAGTGTAGATGTCGAAAATGGCCTCTTATAAGCCATTTGGACATCTGAAGCACATGTTATGGCAAAAGGAAAGGTCGAGAGTCAAATTGGCAATTTGACTCCCGACCACTAAAAGTCAAGAATCAACTTGACCCCAGTGCATGTAGGTGGAGTGCAACACACCGTTAGAAAGTTGTTGAGGAGAGTTATAACTTTGCTTTAAACCTCACCCCGATCGGAGGTCTGAACAAATAGTTATGATTAATTAAAGTCCCGGGAGTCCAAACCGAGATAGTTTTGGGACTCCTCTTTGGGAGTCCTGGGACAAAAAGCCATTTAGATGTGGGTGCCATAGAGAGGCACAAAATATACTATATGGGGGAAGGTGGTGGCTCCCCCCGAGTCCGGGCCGTGGTGAGTCAAGTGAGTCCAGAGTTGCTTGTGGCTTGTCCTAGTACCAAGGGTGCTCCAGAATGTGAATTAATCAACTTCTTGGTTGGTTTGATACAGGTTCGAGTAAGTGAATAACTTGTCCCTCTTCCTAGTCTAATCCTAGAGGTTCGACACGCCCCTCTACCCCTTCTAGTGCTGAGAGCTGGGAGTGTGCCCTAAGTTCCTCACAACTCCGTTGTGAGAGTAACTTAGACCCAATTTGGGTCTAACTAAGGACTTGGGAGCGCATCAGGAGGGGTAGATGACTTGATCTTCAGATGGTATGGATTGTAGATGGGCGACTAATGATGGGGCAACATAACACCTGACCTTCTGATTCGTGCACCTGCAAAGGTGTATAACATGTAGAAGATGTATAAGGCTACCTAGAAGTTAGAGGGACCTAACCACTAGCTAGGGGGGCAAGTTGTGATACATGAATATTTATGTATTCTCTCATCCATGTTATGTGTTTATGTGTGTATGTGAGTATGGTATGTCAGCGATGTATGTTGTATGACGATATGTATTTGCACGACAATTGTCATGACCATATGTGTGTTAGCTATAGCGTATAGTGTGTTATGGTAGTGAGTAGTGCCTATTTATGGTTTCCAGGTTTAGGGTTAGAGGAGAGTGGCTCTTTTGGTAGGACCCACCTTCATGTTGTGAATGGGGGTATAGCGTGAAAAAGGGCTCAAAGAACGTGGTTCTTTGAATTGAGCCTGGAGCATTGGGAGTAATTAGAGTTAATGGAGCTCCGAGTTATAGTTTTTCGTTAGCATCAGCCTGGATTCTTTGAATGAAGTGGGCTTGGCTTGACTGTATGTGTTTGCATCACAAGTTTTATGATAGTATATTTTTTTCGTGACATTTTTAATTGTGATACACGAATATTTGTGTATTCTCTTGTCCATGTTATGTGTTTATGTGTGTATGTGAGTATGGTATGTCAGCGATGTATGTCGTATGATGATATGTATTCGCACGACATGTGTTATTAAATTGGTTTTTGTGATGGAATGGTTTTATAGTTGCACTATTATGGTTTTTGGATGGGGTGAAGGTGGATTGAAAGTTTAATGTTAAGATTTAGGGATCAATTCAAAAGAAGTGATGATAAAGTCTAGAAGTTTCATGAGCAGTCTAGGTGACTTGTTTAATTGTGTTGTGAGTTTTTGTGTCTCCTGAAGGAATTGTGAGATCATGTGAGTTTGGAAGAAAATACTTGCATATTATTATAGGAGCCTTGGGGAAAAATGGGATTCTGAGGATGTATATAAATGTTTGAGAAAAATCTCTTATTTTGTCTAATCCCTTTTTATTTCTTTGTCAACTTCTAATAGTGAAAGATCTAACGAGAATGAGATTATCATCCAGAGCTTAGAATCTTTTTTATTATCATGACGAATGAGAATGGGATTATCATCGAGAGAGAGAGAGTATAGGATCTTTTTATCATGACCAGTTGGCTTTTGAGAATTCTGATTCCAGTTAAGGTCCTTAGCTTTTATATTTGTTCTTGATGTAGAAAGTGTAGGAATACAAATTAGGAAACAATTGTGTTGTGACAATTTCCATTGATCATTGGATTACTCAGCGATCCAACTCTTGAAATGGTCAATTACATCATCAGGATGTTTCTTAACTAATGAACCTTCTCTTTTTTCATGACATTGGGTGCTGGAAAAAAACTTCAGAATGGAAGAACCGTCGTTCAGTTCCAGGTACTTGAAGAATTGCTGGGTCCAAGTATTTGGGAAAAAAAAACCAGATTCAAGGAACTGCCAGTCCCAGGTATTTCAAAAAACCGCCGGGTTTCATGAAAGAATTACCGGCACAGACCTAGCAAAACCGGGTATTTGACTTTGTTTTGATAACCATGATGACCCAGTTGGACACTCGACTTGACACCCAGGGGGATTTGGTGCCATGTCTAGTACCCGTTCCCCTCCGGTCTGTCTCTGCGTCTGGTAACCGCCCTGACGATCAATGGGGTCTGTTCCTATTTCTGATAGCGGTCATATAACCATGGGGCTTTGTTCCGAGGCTGAATAACCGCCCAGATAACCACCGGGGGTCTGCTCCGAGGTCGAATGACCGCCAATATAACCTTCGGGGCCCTGTTCCGAGGCTGGATAACCGGGAAATAACCTCCGGTTCTTTCAGACGTTTAATAACCGCCAGTATAACCACAGGTTCCTGTTTCTAATAACCGCCCAGCAGTGAAGAACACCCTTTGCATTTGGGGGGTTTGTCTGTGTTGTGTCTTCTTGGCTTTGGATCTTGAACGCCAGTTTTAGGGTTTCAGGGGAGTGTCTCGGTAGCGGGCGAGGAGATCGAGCGAGCGAGACAGAGTGTTGGGTGGATGGTGATCGAAGCTGTGGAGTCATCTTAGAGATTCCACCAGAGACGAGAGACCCAGAGAGAGAGAGAGAGAGAGAGAGAGAGAGAGAGAGAAATAGATCTTGAGAAAGCGCGGAATAGAGACAGAAGAGTGAGACGGGAGGGGGAGGGGTTGAGTGAACATGGCGTGGCTGGGGAAGGTGACGCTAAGCGACTTTGCGGGCGCAGTCACGAAGCTGAGCGAAAGCGTGAAGAATATCGAGAAGAATTTCGACTCCGCGCTTGGATTCGACGACGTAAGCGAAGGTAAAGAGGAAGGGTGGATCGAAGAAGGTGGGAAGACTGAAATGGGTGTTCTAGGGTTTGGGTCCTTGGAGGAGAGGGTTTTGGATCTTTCTCTGGTGGATCCTTTTATCTTCCTCCTCAGAAGAGAACCTTGGGATTTGGAACTAGAGTGCACATGGTTGCAAAACATGCTTCCTCCTTATGTGGTAATGTGCTCCATAATGTAATGTGCTCTAGATCTGGCCTCTCTCTCTCTCTTCTCTGTCTGCTTGGTTGGTTGTCAACTGCTTTGTCGGGAATTCAATGGGCATGTTTGGATTTTTTTTATTAGCTTCTTCTGCAGAGCTTGGAAATGCAATGTTTTGTTTTTCCAGGAAACTTGAATCTAGAATGGATCTAGGGTTTGGCTGGATAATGTGAATCCAGGACTGGTTGTCTTGTCTTCTAGTGGTGACAATTGCTGGATTGCACCCGGAAGTGGTTTCTCTCATTTGAATGAATGTGTTGGAATGTGGATCTCATCATGTGTTTTGTGTTGAACTTGATGTGTTTTACTTGAGGTGCTGATTTCAGTTTTGTGGTGCCTCTTTGGTTGCTTGCTCTCATGTTAAAATTATTTTGAAGCTCGTTCCACCTCGGAGAAGACGACCACAAGTGTGTTTGAGTCACTGTTACCACCTGTGATCCAGTCTTGGCCAACAACAACCATTAATGAGACTCTTGGAGCAGCAGCCAAGCTTGATGGTGCAACAAACTCCTCTCTCCCCATATCTAAGACAAATGCTGCTGGTGCTGGTGCACTGGATACTAAGGAGCTCATTGCCAAATCCAGAAACCCTTCAGCAGAAAGCAGTGAGCTTCTTCATTCATTCTCTAGTGAACAACAACACCCCCCTACAACTGATTCCAACAGCTCTGTAGTAGTGCAAGAAGAAGAACAACAACAAAAGCTTAGTGGAACAGATGTGCCAGGCTTGCAAGGAGGTGTGGATCCTGGAACAGCAGCAGTAGGAGTACTGGATAAAAAGTTGCAGGATTCACATGATGCTGCTGCTGCACCAACAAATGAAGAGGAGACTCAAGCATTTGAACAGCAACATGAAATCCAACATTTGCAAACAGAAGCTGAAACACAGCGGCAGCGGCAGCAACCTGAAGGACCTACAGGAGGTGGTGAAGTAGTACACACTGAGGAGGATGAAGTAGTAGACTCTTCTTCTTCTACTGTGTTGGATGGTGGTGAATCTGAAAGCAGAACTATTGTTCCAACAACAGAAAATCAAACCAATGGTCAGCTTGAGAGTGGAGTCATTGGTCATCATCTTGAAAATGCTGATCAGCAGGAAAATAGTGTCAGTGACAACAACAGGTTATCTCCTGATGTTGCAGGAGTGGCAAATGGAAGGAAACAGGGTGGTGATGAAGATTATGTTGTTGAGAGCACAGGTGAAGTGGTTGAGAACAAAGATTTGGTGATGGACATGGATCCACAAGATGGGAAGAAACTGAAGGTGGAATTAAGTATGATGGAAGCTGCTCTACAGGGTGCTGCCAAGCAGTCCCAGGTTGACAACCTGAACAAGTCCATTTGATCATACAAAAGGGTCATTCTTTACTTTGAGTGTTCAGTTGTTTGTGTTCTAAAATCAGCTGCAGCAAAGGCTGTGGCTCCTTTTTTAAAACCTTGGTAGTAGATCTCTTATGTGCCCTGATAATAATAATACCCATCACTTTCTTATGAATCTATGTTCTAAAGCCAACAGTTTTGTATCTGGATTTTCTTTCTTTCTTTCTTTTAATTTGTGAGCCAATTTCTGCTGCATGAAGAAGAACACCGTGACTTTGTAATTTATTGCAGTTAAAAGCAGATGAGATCTCAAGGCTCATGATTGAGAATGAGGAACTGAAGGCAGCACTTGATGAGTTGAAGGTAAATTCATAGAAATCCTCTTACTGTAATTATGACTGTCCCAACTGTCAATTCTTGCCAGTCAACTCTATGTTTTTCTTGTTCTGGAAACAAATCTGGAATGTGTAAGAAGGGACACAATTCTAGAAAGATAGAGATACTTGAGGACTTTGAGTGATATGAATTTGGGGGAAATAGAGGAAAGCAAGTGATGTGGAGCTGGATGCTTTGCGAGAGGAGTATCAGCAACGTGTGAGTGCTGCAGAACGAAAGGTGAGAAGATTCTTCTTTGTCTTTTTAACTCTTTGGGTCCTGACTGTCCAGTTGGAAAACACCTTCTAGTAGCTCTGAATACTCAACTAACAGTCCAGATATCAAGTAAATCAAAGCTTAGTGAGCTTAAGTTAGTGATCTCTAAGGGGGGTGGGTGTGATTTTTGGCAGGTGTATGCACTTACCAAGGAGAGGGATATGTTACGAAGAGAGCAGAACAGGAAGAGTGACTCCTCCATTTTGTTGAAAGAGAAAGATGAAATCATCAAGCAAGTCATGGCAGAAGGTAGTGTTCGAAGCTATGGCTTTTCATCTTGCTATCATCCTTCACAATGCAATGTGATAGCATACTTCTCTGTGACTGGGTCCATCAATCCTTCTGCAGATGCATCACTTCTCCTTTTGTGTGAGTAAATCTCAAAAAGTACATGGCAGGTGAGGAGCTTTCCAAGAAGCAAGCAGTCCAAGAAGGGCAGATGAAAAAGCTCCGAGCTCAGGTACATGGCATGATGGATTTGATTTGGCCAGGACTGACATAATGGGTACCATATTCAAACTGTTATTGTGAAGTTTCTGCTGCAATCTCACAGATATGGTATTGTTTGCTGATGAATTTGTTTAGATAAGGGAGTTGGAGGATGAGAAGCAACGCCTGAACTCCAAGCTACAGGTATGGTCTGTACTGGCAAAAGACCACTGGCAAGAGTTCCATTTCTTTTTCTTGGAATGAAGCAGTTTGGGATTGGACTTGAAAGGAATCTTGTTCAGAAAGTTTGCTGTAATAAATAACAACGCTTTTTTAATGTGGTGTAGGTGGAAGAGGCCAAAGTGGAAAGTATTAGGAAGGACAAGGCTGCCACAGAGAAAGCACTACAGGAATCAGTTGAGCGGTGTCAAGTGGAATTGGCATCACAGAAGGAGTACTATAGCAAGGCTTTAATGGAGGCGAAAGATGCAGCAGCCCTGGCTGAAGCTCGTGTGGACAGTGAAGCTCGGGCAGGTGTTGAACGACTACTTCTTGAGGCTACTGAAAGGGAAACAAGTCTTGTGCAAACGATTGAGGAGCTACGTGAATCACTCACTCGCATGGAGAAGCAGGTCTTGTGCTGTCCTTTACTTACTATACATACTTTCTTCTTCTCATGAAAATCACAAATATATCGTAAAACCTTGTCTTTTCTCAGCCTCTAAGTCTAGATGACATGGTCATTGAAACTCATGCAATTTTTCCTAAAGCCTGCAGGCTGCAGTTCGAGAGGACATGATGCGGAGTGAAATGGAAGATGTTGAGAAACGTTGCCAGGTGTGCTCTCTCTTTGTAGGCCCAGATTTCTTGTTGGCTTTAGGTGAGGGAAGAAGAAAGCCCACAACCTCCACCTGAGCCCTACCTTTGAATTGACTTGAATTTCCTGTGGAACTGTCATGTAATTGCAGGCTGCAGAAGTGCGGTATGAGGAGCTAGTAACCCGTATGCCTGATTCCACCCGACCCCTTTTACGTCAGATTGAAGCTTTACAAGTAAGTAGATTTCCTGGCACAGCTGTGCCCCGTTGTATTTTGGATCAATGTGGATCCATTGCATTGGTGGTGACCTTCATATTGCGCACTTCATATTCATCATATTCTTATGAATGCTCAATTTCTGAGATGCAGGAATCAGCAGCAATGAGAACAGAGGCATGGTCAGGTGTCGAGCGTTCACTCAACTCTCGCCTTCAGGTACGAAAAATCCATTTTTTTCTACAAGAAAAAGACCTTGACTAGTTTGTAAAAAGGGTTTGAGCCTTGAATAATACCCAGATCAAAGGTTGATGTTTGTTGTCACAGAAACTGGTTTAGCAAGCCAGAGCCATAAGCATATAACAGCACTGATGAATTCCCAGGAGGTGGAGGGTTACAAATTGTGAAAAAATAGGGAGGTCTCATTTGGTTTCACAGATCCAGATTGTGGTTGAATCAGCATTAGAGAGGGAAGCTAAGGGTAAGGTGGGTGAATGTATCATTCCTGGCAGCAAGCAGAGGCTAAAGCAGCAGCAGCACAAGAGAGGGAGAGAGCTGTTAATGAGCGACTGACTCAAACCATGTCAAGGATGGCTGTCATGGAAGCCCAGGTTTGTTTTCCCAAGTCAGCCTTTTGTGTGGCAGATAATTTCAATGTCATGGAAGTGTCCATGCTGTCTTGTTATCTTCAAAGTATTTTGTTGTGAAGATTTTTCTCTACAATCTCATAGTGTGTCTTTGTACGAATGAGAGAATCCAGCTTTCATGCCTAAGAGCGGAGCAATCACAACTCTCTCGATCGTTGGAGAAGGAGAGACAGCGAGCATCAGAAAGTCGACAAGAGTATCTTGCTGCGACTGAAGCTGCTGCCACTCAAGAAGGTCGAGCCAGACAGCTTGAGGAAGAAATTGCAGCAATGAAGCGACAATACAGGCATGATATCAAGGAGGAAAAAGCTCGCAGAGAAGCTTTGGAACAGGTCCCGTAAAACACACTTCTCTTCCAGTCTCTATGGACTTTTCCAGTAGGCTAGATGATCTTAGAAGGAGACCTTTCCATAGTTAGAATTACATATCTTTTGTGGTTATGTGTGTGTGATTTGATGTCCTTCATGTAAGTAATTTTTGCTGGCACACTGCTGCTTGACTTGACATCAGATTTGCTCTGGTAGTGAGTGTATTTCCCTTGATACAAATGATTATTCATGTGGAAGTGGTTTGCTGTTTCCAGGAGATTGAACAGGAGCGTGCTGCCATGGCAGACTATGAAAAGCGCATTCGGGCAGAAGGCCGAGCAGCTGCAGAAAAAGCTGTGGCATCTGCGCAACCCAGTGAGCTGAGTACGGCCTTTATCTAATCAGAAAACTCTTAGCAACCTGTTGAGGTTTAGGGTCAGGCTCACATTGCCTTCGATTGAAAGAATGTGGAAGAAACCTGCTCATGTGCTTTTGAGGGGGTTGAAGCAATGATTGAAACTTGGGTCATTTTCCATCCTTTGCTAGGGTCTAGTGGTTGTGAACTTTGCAGAACAAGTCTAAGAGATCCATGGACATTGAGTGATGATGTATCCATGGACATTTTTTGTGATGATGTATCAACATTCAGTGATTTTTGTTTCTCGTATATTTATCTCTGGGGTTCATTCTGGGGAGGAACAGGTACAGGAATGAGCCACAGCAGGCGGTGGCCAAGTATGAGTAGTCAGGGCAGCATGGAAGAGAGTTTCTATTTGCAAGCCTCTCTAGATGCCACACCAGAGCGTGGGACAGGTGAAAGATTCAGCTTCAGCGAGCGGCCTCCCTCTCCACTCCCCCATTTTGGAAAGAGCATGGTCTCTGCTGCCACTTATGAACAGCTAGAAACCCATTTGCGTCAGAAGGAAGGCGAACTGGCATCATATGGTTCCCGCTTGGTAAATACCTTGCTTTTTTGTTGTTTGATAATTTTTTGTGTAAACCTTCAACCGATGGAGGAGGCACATTAACAAGTTTCACTTTTGTGGCCTCCTGTCTATACTATTCCAGAAATCACACAAAATTTCACACTTACTATTTGGATGCTGGGTGCCATGGATCACATAATTCAGTGCTGGATTCTTGCTGAATATGAGGAAACAAAATCTCTTGATCTGCTTTCAGTATGCCAGTGTGTGAGGACTGACCCATGTTTTTTGTTTCCACAGGCTGCTCTAGAGTCAACCCGTGATTCTTTGGCAGAGGAGCTTGTCAAAGCAACAACTCAGGTTTGCTTTCATATTTTACTTTCAGTTTGTGCTGTTTTCAAAGAAATCTCTACCACATGCACAAATTCATAAACACCATTCATTGAAAAACTGGACTTTAATTTTTCACAAAAGAATGATCTTCACTGGATGGCCAAATCTGATTCTTTGTTTTGTGTTGAAACAACATGATGGGCGGTTCATCAGTGTGAACAACTACGATCAGAAGCCTCTTTGATACCTGGTATGAAAGCAGAGTTAGAGTCCTTGCGACGGCGACACACTTCGGCTTTAGAGCTTATGGGTGAGCGTGATGAAGAGGTAATGTGTTTCTTGTCTGAAATGCTAATCCATGGTGAACTAATCATCAATATCTTTTTTTTCAAAATTCTTTTGCTCTCATCATCATTGTTGAATGAGACTGTAGAAAGAAGCATCCTATCTTACGATTCTCTGCACTGAAGGCTTTTTCTGTTGTTCAAAGATCTGAGGACTTTTTGGGTTGTTTTCAGGTTGAGGAACTTAGAGCAGACTTGTCTGATGTGAAGCAAATGTATCGGGAACAGATTGACATGCTTGTGAGCCAGGTAATCTGCCAAGTTGCTTCTGTTACTATAGCATTTTTTCAATGTCATTGATTATTACTCTCAGATCTTGTCTTAATCATAGGGCTAAACCCTAAACCTTAAGCTGTGGGCTTCTCCTTTCAGCAACAATTGTTACTTTTCTCCTTGTAGATAGTTTTTTCCTTTTACTTCTTCCATGTAGCTTTTGATTTGCCTCTTATGTGATTGGAACTACTAGCTCATACTTTTCTGTGCTTTGTCTACTTGCATAACTTTTGTGGGTTTCAATTTAGACCTGAGCAGACATTTGTGGGTATTTCGCAGATTGAAAGACTGAGTGTGGCGATGGGGAGCTCATAAATTTTGGCATCTCTGACTTCTTTTTACACAATCGGCTTTCTGATTGGTGAACATATTTAATTGAATAACCCCTTCTTTTGCTAATTGCTTTCCACAGTAGAAAACTGTAACCAGAACTTTTCACTGTGGACAGAGTCAAGTTTACAATTAGCTGAGGTTCTCTCCTCACCAAAGCTTCTGTTTCTGGAGGTTTTATGTCTAGTACTATTTGTCTTCCTGTTTTTATATTCTTGTTGCCATAATTGTGGGTAAAACTGTTTTGCCCAGTGCACATTTTTGAAATTCGAATGGCACCCCATTTCCATTCAAAGGAGTGAGGTTCCACTTTCAGAGTAGTAAATGGGAAGCTCTGAAGGGGGCATTTGCCTAAAGATGGATGTAGACTTTTGTACGTCCGGGGAGGCCCATTGTGCAGTAATGACCTCAAAGCATGGACAGGCAACTATTTGCTAACCTTTATAACTGTTGACATGCTTTGACTCTGGTTACAGATCTCATCTAAACTTTTCTTTAGAATTTTAATGATATAATGGGTATATCAGTGTGTAATTCTTTTAGCAGATTTCCTTTAATCCACAGTAAGATTTATGTAGTTTATGAGGTGACACAGTATGTCTCCTCTCTTTTGCATAGACGCTTCTGTCCTCATTTTTCTAATTCATCCTTCTGTGTTTGTATAGATGTCATGTTGGCCTATTAGGGTTTGTTGTTATATGACTAACCAGTAAATGGAATCTAATGTAAACAAAGGCTGAACCTAGTAGAAAAATAGTATTTGAAACACAAAGATTATGCATTCTGGAACTATAGTCACAAAAGGTCAGATTTAGGGTGCAGTTTCTTATACTCTGAAGTGCACCTCTGGGATGACAAATAGAAGGAAAGAAAATAGAATGTATGGATTTGCAGTTTTTGGAGCGAGGGACAGAGATACAGCTTTGTTGGACTGAAGTGGGACTGAGAATGCTGACCCATTATAATGGATGGAGCAAGCGCTTGGAAGGCTGATGTCTCCTGAGCTGCTGTTCTGGCAAATTTCCAGCAGATTTGAGCCCAGAATCTCCAAACAGTGCTGCCATCAAACTTGCAGGCATGTGAAAAAAATGAGATGGTGCAGGCTACAGTGGGTACCAGTGTATTCCCCATCATTACAACAACAGTGGCACAGTGGGTAAGTTCTGATTGGCTGAATTGTTCCCTAGTATTTTCCTTTTTTGGTTATTCCAATCTTTGCTTTATGTCTACTGTCTTCTGTAGGCCTTTTGCAAATGTTATTGCCACCCAGGAGGAAAGGCCTACAGAATAGAGTAGAGTCGGTTGTCTGAAGCAAGGAGATGGTGAAATGTATGTGATATTTGGATGATGGAGGTGCCTTTGTTTGGGTTTCATGCTTGGAATCTTTCAATGTGTGACTGACCAGTGTTTCTGATCAAATGTGTTTTTACAGGTTTTTTGCAATGTTTGTAGACAACTTGCATACTCAGTTACTCTTTGACGAAGAGGAGCTTACTTCTCCACCTGACACAAAGAAATTGGGTACTAAATTTTCTAAAGCCATTTGGGATTTTGATAGATTCAGATGCCTGCATGACTTTCACACCTAGATTTTGAGGGTGTGGATTATCTGAGTGGCTTGGTGTTTGTTTTAATGTATGCAATTTGTCCAATTTGAGTGAAAATTCTTGGAGAATTGCAAAAGATCAAAACAAAGATAAAACCACCCCCCCACCCCCACCCACTCCTCATCCAAGCAAATGGCAATTTTAGTATGAGCAATACATATATTACCCTGCAATAGCTGGCATCTTCTTCCAATCCACAGTCAGCCCATACGAACAGGGTTCGATTAAACTTTGGATCAATTGATTCGATGTGCATCATATGATTGCTGTTTGATCCCACTTCTGCTTGCAAGAGATTGCATGAGGTTTTCAAGTGATGGAAAAAGTCGGTGGCTTCTGGTACTACTGTTTCATTGCTGCAGTTATACACTGCTGAAACAGGTTTTGGTAGAATGGAGAGCAAAGAAAAACTGGCTACCAACAACATGGTCATCACAATGTGGTGGGTGGCAGCTGCTGAATAACAACACCACCAAGGGCTTGCCATTGTTTTGGCCCCTCTGTTTTTGTTCAGAAAGGAGGACCATTTGTTGCAAAGGGATTTTCTCATTGTTGGTTCTTGGTGCTTCTGTTTTGGGTCTCTTTTCCTCCCTCTCCCACAAAATAAGTTTGCCAACTTCCATAACTGATTACAGTGGCTGGTGAAACCTAAAGCTGGGGATTCTCAATTGCCCATACACTTCCATTATTGGTCTGCATTGCAATGCAAATGGATGAAGTTGTGGTTTTCAATGCACTGCAGATGCATGAAACTGAAGTTCCTTGTCAGCCTGTTTTTTTTCTGATAACATAGACATTGAAGGGGGAAATGTTGAGGGCGTGAGGTGAGGATGAGGGGAATATTGAAGGGGGATGTGAAACAGGGCAAGTTGAGTTGTTCTAATATAGATGACCTTTATTATTTAGAATTGGTGGTAGAATCCATAATTCCTTTGTATGAAAGTAGTGATTTGAGAAGATTTGCAACATCGATGATTTTAAGCGCATGTGCCACATACTGCATCACAAACTTGCCCCCTTCATGTACATGTGCTTGTACAACATTTTAACACCATGTTTAAACTTAAAATTAAGTGTTGAGATGGTCTAGTGAGAAGATTATAACACATTATGATGATTGATCATTGTATTATGTCATAATGTGCTATGATATCATCACATCATATCAAATGACATCATATCATTTGGTTAACACTTAATTTTAAACATGTTAAAATATTTCAAAAGCACATATACATGGAGGGGGCCAATTTGTGATGCGTTGCATTAATGAATTTATGAATAAATTTTTTATTTTTGTTTCAAAACCCAATTTTCCCAAAATCAAACATTCTACCCAAATCACATTATGAGACAAAAAGCCTAATCCAAAACTTAAGGCTGGGTTATAATTCAACTTATACGTGTCAAAATGAGTGTGTATCAAGATGATCCTGTTGGGCCTCTATGCTTCCACATAACCCTTTTTTTTTGGCCCTCTTTTTCCCCTCTCTCTGTCTGCCCCTTAAGAAAAAAAGAGGAATAATAGGGATGATATAATGATAAAGAATTTAGTTGGGACTTGGGGAGGTAGGAAAAAAAACATAGACATATTTCAGGGCTATCTTGACACGAATTTTCCTCACTCTCCCAGTCAGGTGTCGCCATTCGGCAGCTACGGCCACGTGTCATGGATACGTGTCACGGCACTTGCACTCACGTGATTTGCTAACTCTTTTTAGAAGTATAATGATAAAGATGTGGAGTTGTGCAAAAGAAACACGTTGTTGCCAGATCCTCTGCGCCCGCCCGCCGGCGCGCTCGTGTACTTGTCGTGTTTTCTTGTGTTTTTCAGGTGTTGCGTGCACAGATTTTGTGAGGAAATTGTGCGCAATTATCAAACCTTCGAGTAGTAGGAGAGAGGTACATCAGTAAAGCTAGAGCAACTTAAAATTTTACTTGCAAAACTTTCTTCATCAGAAAAAAGTTTTCCTCTGTGTGTGTGTGTGTGTGTGTGTGCATTAGCGTTCCTTGAAAATCTATCGGCAGCTTCGAGCCATCTCTCTAGCTTAATTTCGAGCTTTTTGATCTAGTTGCAGTAGCTGGCTGAAGATTCATAATTATCAATCTTACAATGGCAACAACAACAGCGAATGGAGCAAATGGAGCAGCTGGGCCTGATCATCATC